>Ga0118677_10001934_pt1 | contig 42735 bp, 27 predicted proteins | sample AliMusrvi5mmetaG_FD_86154 | JGI IMG/M metagenome (GOLD analysis project Ga0118677, IMG submission 86154)
CGAGCAGCGACTGGAATTCCGCCTCTGTCATGGAACACCTCCGTCAATTTGAGGAGTCCATGTGTATCAGAATCAACGATACGTGTCAAGGCATCAACACGTTCTTTGAACAGAGCGGATTAATAGATGCGCAAAGGTATGCAGCAGGACATAGCGTACGCCTGGGTATCCTTCGGTTGGGTCCAACTGGCGCTTTTGGCGCCAACCACGATGCCCAATGCGTAGATGAGCATCCAGGACTTTCACAGCGTTACGCTCGGCCCACGACTTTAATAGGCCCGGATCGAATTGGATAAAGATTCCTTCCCCATGCACTTGTGTCGCTGGGACCCAATCCGGCGCAGAATGCGAGAGCGATGCTCGGGGCGCTCGTTCACTACCCGTCCCCTCGTCTGGGGATTCTACCCGAGTGAATCCCAACAGAGCATTCACTTCGCGCAAACGTTCCAGTAACAGGACGCGTTTGATGGCAGACACGAATTCACTTGGAACCGCGACCTTTTTGCTCATGAAATGTGGGTAGTCGGTTGGCGGGTCAATGGCGGACAATACGTCCCACTCAGGACCTTTCAAATCACTCTCTTCAATTTCCGGTTCCCCTGACCGATGAGCTTCAATGGCAGCCCAAATTTGGTCGGGCGTAAAGCTACCAATCCCAGTTAACTGCCCAGTCTTCTTTAATGTCTTGACGACAAAGGTAACTTCCTCAACCGAGGAAGCGTCTTCAAAGAACGTCCACCCGTCGGCGATGAGCTGAGCCAAAGGGCTACCCGTTTGCGGGATAGCCAACACTGACAGAGTGACTGGGAACCACCCGTTGGTCGCGCCAAGCAAGATGGTACGCGGATTTTCCTCACAGTCGTCCTCAAAACGGTCGAGATGAGGATGTCGGCCTCGGCAGGCCGGTAGGTTCTCCTTCCCAACGTGACCAAATGCCTGGGACATGTTCCTTGCGACACCACACGTAGCACATTTGACCCAGAGATTTTCGGTTTGCAGTGATGCACCGCTTTCGAAGAATATCAGTGTCCCCATACAGCTGCTGGAGCCACCGTGGACGAACCAGTGCCAGGGGAAATCGTCTAAGTGTCCAGCACGGCATGCGACGAGAAAACGGGCGGGTACAGCATCAGCAGTGCGTGGGGCAAGATTTCCTGTTGAGCCACAGCACCCTCTGTGGACGAAACGGGTAAGCTCCGGGCGGTATCGGTTCTCTTTGAGCTCAAACAAGCCCGCATCGAACGGTGACAACAGACCGCATTTCACGCAACGTAACCATCGTGGGAATGGTTTGACTGGTACCCCAAGGAGCGCTTGAGCGGAGAAAGGATCTGTTGCTTCCCCCTCACCGACAGGGGGAATGCGCAGAGAATCAACCTGAGCCCCAAGGATACGGCGCACGCTGGCAAGCAACCTTGCCTCTTGGATTGGTTGACAGCGCTCTTTTTCCCATCGATCGATTCCCATCGTAACTACCGAGAGATTCGGTAGGTCGATCAGTGCCCCTGGGCCATAGGACCACAGCAGCTGACTCGGGCGCACTTCACCCACGGGTGCCTTACTCATGCCCGATCCTCCGTTTCTTTATTGGCTTGAGGCTTCCATGCAGGATCCTGGATAGAGCGATCGACTTCCATTACTAAACGAACACCAGGCTCTACCTCACGCATGGACATAGGGACAGTCCAGTCCGTCCAGGGCTTCACACCAGGTACCTCAAGCAGGGGATAGGCCGTTGGTCCGGCACCATACTTCTGATAAACAAGGGTCCGTCCACCGACGCCAGCCTCTTTTGCCCAATCGTCGGCTCGACTCTTTAGTTCCGCCTCAGTCAGGGATTTCTTGCCAGAGTCCTCAGTCACTTCCCAGGCCCGTGTTGTCATGGCCTGGATTGTCGTAAGCATTTCGTCACGAGTTGGGCTGTTCATCGCACCCGCACCATCGTTGGGAGCGAATAGCTCAAACTCATGGCGTAACAGCGAGAGCATTGCTCCGGTGAGCCCCCGATCCATGGCGCGTGGAGAGAACGGGGTTACGGACTGCGCCTCAACGTGTTGATAGAATGTGGCGTGATAATGTTCGAAGGTTTCATAATGTGACAGGTCCCGGGGCCTTGCCCAAGTAAATACGCTTGCAACGAGTCCTGGAAAGACTCGTCCAACTCGGCTGGTGGCCTGAATATACTCTGCCGTGCCTTTGGGCTGACCATTGACCACCATAACGCCGAGCCGATTAACGTCCACTCCCACCGAGAGCATGTTCGTAGCCAGCACTATGTCAATTGGATGGGCATCACCTGGCCCCCAGTTAGAAACCCACTTGTCGGTTGTTGGATCAAGTACACCGTTGAAGCGTACTTCAAGTTGATCAAGGTATTTCGGGATGTCTTGATTCGAGACGCGCGAAGTTAATTCGCACACATCTTTTACTGCCCGTTGCTCAAGCCCAGGCCGCTCTACGAGGCTCATGTTCACGCGGAACGAACGCGTCTGGACATCGTCTTCTGCCAGCCGCTTCATGCCGCCAAGCTCCCGCAGTGAGTTGAAGTACCCCACCAGCGTCATGTACGGGTCGGCCACAGAGCCGAAACGGTCGAACAATCCTTGTGCTGCCGTCAGGAAAGCTGTGTAGGTTCGAATCAACACGGCCGGTCGTGAACTACCCGGAGCACAGATCCCGAGATAGCGTCGTCCTGGCTTGCTTACGACGGGGCGTTGCACTGCGAAGAAATTGTCCTCAACATCCAGCCCTGAAGGTGGAAACACTGCGACACGGCGCATGAACACGTTGCGGACCTGGTCGCCGGCTCGTCTAACTGTCGCAGTGGAAGCCACGATCTTGGGACGAACTCTGGTGTCAGTATGATCCCAACTGCACAGCTCGTCGACCGCCGTCTCGTAAAGCCCCACCATCGTACCCAGTGGGCCGCTGATGAGGTGGAATTCGTCCTGGATGATAAGATCAGGCGGACGGATCGCGCTGATTGATTTAACATTGGCAGCTGGATGTTGACCACGCCTATGGTGCCCGGAACCGCAGTAGTGGCCAGGCCAAAGCAGACCATGGCGGTCGCATTCTACGCGGACTCGGCCGAATAAGTTTCTCACCTCAGGGCGCCAGGCCATCATGGCAAACTTATCCACGGTGGCAACTATCATGGTTGGTGGACGCCGATAAATCTCCTCATCAACCACTTTGACGGGCAACCCTGGGTGTGCCTGGCCGCTGGATTTGGCTCGTGAGAAATCACAATGGATGAGATCCCCGCAATGAATGATGGTGCGACCAATGATTTTGTCCACTTCAATGTCGCGCCCAGGGTTGATTTCAGAACCACACCAGGGGCAGCTGGTGAGTTGCGCTGGCGAGGCGATACCTGCCAGGTTGCGGTCACGGTTTCGCAGCGCTTGGATGGCATCGTGGGCCTTTTCTGTTGTTCCTGGCGTCACTCTATTGCCTACCCATAGACCCAAAGTGAACGGCTCTTTCCCCCATGTCTCCCGGTCATCGCGACGAATCATTTCCATCGCACAGAACATTGTCGCCGCACGTTGAAACTGTTGCAAGGTCAACAGGCGCAGCGTGTAGCGCATGATCACCGTGAGTCCACGGGAACCATCCAAGCCGCCCAGATTGCCTTGCAAACGACGAATCCCCATAGCGAAGGCTGCGACACCCAAATATGCTTCCGTCTTGCCGCCACCAGTCGGGAACCACAGCAAATCGGCAAAGGCCTCCACCGGATTAGTGCGATCCGAGTGTGTGGGGTCGGCAAGCGATGCCAGAGAAAGCAAAAGAAAAGCAAGCTGGAACGGTCGCCATGAGCGGTTACGACGTACCTCGAGGTCTGCCAAATCAACAGCCTCTTGGCGGCGTCTTTTCAAGGCATAGATGCTGCGCACCCGCTGAATTGCCATTACCCGGTTAGCGAAACGAAATGCCATGAGCGCCTTCGGGTCTGTGACCAACACGTGGACACCCTCTCGCAGGCGCTTCAAGGTTTCGTCGCAATGGCCCAAAGCCTCCTGTGCAGGAGTGTCATAGCCGACGACTTTCGTCCCGATACGCTCGCGCTGTTCTCCGATCCAGGTGGCGTAGTCATTCACCAAGCAGCCTAGTGCCTCCTGCAGCTCAGCTTCGCCCATTTCGGCAAGGTGTTGCATGTCGAGCCACCCCCGTTCAACCATCGCCTTCATTGCCGTCCGATCATTCGTATCGAACCCAGGCGTCTCGGTCACCGGAAGCTCATGTTGTGGGATAACGACGGTTCTAACCTCAAATGCTTGCGTCGGTTCATTCGACGCCGTCTTGGCATGCACGGCAACTCCATGGCCTACCGCGAATTCAACCCTGTTTCTGTAAATTAACGCCAACCGGTCACGTTCAGGATCGTCGATGATGACTTCACTCGTAGGCCGTCGGCGAAACACGGCGGGCTCTGGCATCTCTTTGGGGGCACGGACGATAATTTCGGCTTGGAACAGCCATGCACTGTCCTTATTTTCCACCGGCTCCAGCTGACCATTGACCAAGAACAGTGTCACTAGTCGTTCGCCTTGGCCATTCGTCCGTATTGTGCCTTGTAGTCTTACTTCGGACTGGTCTGGATCGGGTATGGCTGGGCGAATGGTGCCATCATTGAGGGGCAAAGAAACTGTTCCGCCACAGGGAATGCGCTGCCATACTCTAACTTTGGTTTCTTCTTCTTTGCCGGTCTCACGGTTTTTCCTTGTCTTGACGAACTCGTGTTCACTGTTTGGGACTCGCTCGTATCGGCCCCAGCTGGTGTTGATCTCAAGCGTTTTTGCATCCGGTGCCACGCAAAATGTTAGCCCCATGCTTGATGGGACCAGGGACTGGTTGTTCGTTGTGTCGATTTCTTCAAGCCCGTCATCTTCAGGCTCCACGCGGCCCGAGGCGCGGGCGAATTCAGCGCCTGGTTCGTGTAAAGGGGCTTGGCGCTCGTCCTCTAAATTCCCAGGGTCTTCGGCGTTCGTAGCCGGTTCAACTTGGGCCGTAGGTTCCCCATCACCAGGCCGACGCGGTGCGAGTTTGCCAACGAGATAACGGTCACGTACCCCCATGTCCTTGATCAGTTCGTGGGGACCGCCAGCTGGGCCCAGTAAATCGTCGCGAACCGCCAGCTCTAGCAACTCGCGAACATAGGTCACATCTTTAATGAGTGGCACGGCATCAAGACTCGCGATGCCGAGTTTGGGCAGCGCGAGCTGAAAGTCGTCCCATCCGAGGCGCGTACAGAATGCAGACGGGATGGAGAGTCCGAGGTCACTGAGGAGCACATGCGGGTCAAACGCGCGCAACCGGTCGAAATAGACTGTTGTGCTGTCGAGATCGGAGCGGATACGTTGGATACGAGCGACGCAAGCGGCGCGGTTATCGGCATCAAGCACCAGTGCCCAGTCATCTTCGCGGAGAGCGAGGTAAAGAGCCGGTTGCCCCTGAAGATGGATGGAGTAATCGATTGTTCCGTCTTCAGGTGTCAGGGCCGTGGCTCTCAGGAGCCATGCGCTCGTGGTTTCGCTGGTGGTCATTCTTGCTCCTCGTCATCAAATGCTTCGAATGCCTCGGGGTTCTTACCTTCTTGAAGCATTTTGTGCTCCTTCAAATACTGGGAAATTGCTTCTGTTGCCCATTCTGGCTCACCTCCCCGTGTACGGATAATGGTTAGCCTTTCTGCGCACTTTGCAGGGTCGATGTACGGTTCCAGCCGACTCGGATTCAGCCGGGGTTTCTTTCTCACAGCCAAATCTCCCAGTGTCTGGGAGGTCGTGTAGGTGAGGAAAGCCGTTAGGAATTTCAGTAAGCCCTCATCCTGCCTGGTTACCGTCTCTGCCCATTTGCGAGCATCAGTGCCATCACTCCAGTTTCGCCATGCATAGAGTAGCCTGGTCAGTTCTGGATGAGCGATGAAACTGGACTCTTGGGACAGGGTGAAGATCCTCGCCAGCCAGGTACCCTTCAGACGGTCAACTTCAGTAACACTCAACAGGGCGTTCTCGTCTATATCACTTGATTTGTTTAGTTTTTCTTCTATTCGTTTGAGGAGGCAAAGTTGCACGGCAATTCCTTTTCCATGGGAGATTGCTGCTTCCAATATATTGGAACGTGCTATTTGCTCCACGCGATTTAAAAGCTTCTCGACTAAAAATGAGGTGCGCAAGGCGTTACCGATACTCAGCATTCCCTGCTCATCGCTTGGGTCGATCAATGCATCGCCTGTGTCGAGGAACACCCCGATAGCCCCAGGAACGACAGACGCGGGGATGTCTTTCCCGGTGTGGTCCCTCAGTCGCTCTAGGAACGCTCCTACTCTTGAATGCCCATCCGGGCGTTTTTCAGCCCTTAACCGCAAAAGGTGTTCTTTGAAACTCTCTGGCGTAGCCATAGACGATATGATCTCGAGCAATTCCCTGCGGCTTATAGAACCAGGTGGTAAAGACAAGCGAAAGTAAACAGGGAATACTTCAGGATGGCAAATTCTCAATTCCTTTCGCCAACCGGATAGCCAGTCAGACCCGAAAATCGTGTCTTCTAGCTTTGGGAACAGGCGCTTCATGAGTTCACTGGCGCTATTCCGATGCTCTTCCGGTAGTGCATCTTTCCAGGCCTCGTGAAAGGTTTGTCTATCTGCTTTCTCAGACGCGCTGGCACTGTGGTCGCGGTGGCCTGCGAATAGTGTCGAATGGCTACGGATTGTATGGTACAGACTGGGAAGGAAGACACGTATAGCTTCAATCGCGATAAAATCGACCGGATTCACCTCGCCGACCACGGAACGATACGTAATGGACAACGTGTTGGTAAGCCTTACAATATCGCGTGGAACTCTGATCAGCCCATCTATCCCTTCGAAATAGACATTCGTCCAATGGCTTTGATCGAATAAGCCATCAGGCGTTCCGATCATCACTTCATCTAACTTCTTGAATAGCGCATTCTGGAGCGCCGCTTTGTCGACGGGCGGAAGTTCGAATGGCACTTGAATGATCTTTTCGAGATAGCGATCCCCTGGCAGGGTACTTTCCCGTTCAATGGCCTTTGCCGCAACCTCACGATCAAATGCCAACAAATAGGTAATGAACGGGAAGTCTGCGAGTGCCTTGATAACGGTAAAGAGCTGTCGGACTTCGCTTTCGTCAAGGCGGTCAATGTCATCAATGATGACAAGAACTCGAACCTGCGCTTCATGGAGTATTTTACAGATCTTTGCCTTCAGCGAGGGGACGTCTTTGGGTTTCTGTTTCGAAATCTGCCCAATGGCTTTTCCGATTAAGCCTGCAAATCCACCTGTAAAACCTGTCAGGTCAATCAAGCCACCAATACCTTCAGCGAACTCGCCTAGCAACGAACCGAGCTGCTTGAGCTTTTCACTCTTTGTTGGAAGTACGGCTTGGAGCTGATTTAGAAATGCGTGGGCGAGGTTGTCACGGCCAGAGAACCACCATGGGTTAAAATGCACGATTACGGGTGGTTCGCCGTCAGTTGATTGGTCTGTTTCAATGAAATGGCAGAGGTAGTTGAGCACTGTCGTCTTGCCAGAGCCCCAGGGTCCATGGAGAGCCAATACAAGTCCGTGTTCACCGGTATTCCGACGGATGCTTTTGGCCAGGTGCTCCGCGAAAGGGGCATGTCCAAAGAGGTCATCTTTCGGATCTATGCTTGGTTGATCGGATGAGAGTGGCTTCATTGACTCGCTCCTGTCTGGGCTATGGCCCGGTACCGCGTTCCTCGTTTCTCGCCCTGGCGTCCGACGAGACCTTGCTGAATGAGGTCGGTGATCGCAGCATTCCACTGGCTATCTGCAAGACCCGTAGCTGCAAGGATGTCACTTTTGGCGTGCCAGCCGTTATGGGCACGCAGGAAGTCGAGGACGGTGGAGTGAGAAGGGGCTGCGATGGACACCGAGTTACGCGGGCCGGATGTGGTCGGAGTATCGCTGAGGTCAAGTCGGTGTTGCGATGCGCCCTTTGTTCCGGTTTGGCGGGTACGCGTCGTCTTGGCGGGAGTGTGTGTGCCGTGCAGCCCTTGAGCAACTTCTCCTTCATAGCGCTGGCGGTTGAGTTCCGAAAGGCGGTGCAGTACTTCTAGCCGTGCTGACTCACTGATTGTGAAACGCACGCGGCAAGTTTCTGGCAGGTAGGGTACCTCATGGAATCCATGGTCAAGATCCAAGTCGTTCCAGCCATAGGCGCTGGCAACAGCGATGTCGACTTCGCGTTGTAGCAGTCGAAGTTCTTCGATGCGTGTTTCCTGTGCTGCTGGAGAATGAAAACGGCTATACAGTTTAGTTAGGCCGATGCGATCAGAGTTCATGACAACGTGGCGCATATCGTGTAGCCGTGATCCAAGTTTGTCTAGAGTCTGGCCAGATCCATTTGTCTCTATTGGGAACGGGAATGGTTCGAGCGCATCGGTCGGGCTGTACCTCAAATCACTCTTTAGACGAGAAGCATATTGCCATGCGAAGACAGCATGGATACTGGATTGCAGTAGAGAAAAATGTCTGTAGCGATTTAAAATGAAGACAACTGTAGCGTCAGAAAACACTGTTCTGCTATCAGCAAATGTAAACGCAAGTGTCTTGCTAACACGAGTTATTGCTATGACTCGTGTAGCTGTTTCAGTATCCTGTTTCCAGTTCTCAGGGTGACGTTCGAAGTGATCGCCAAGCCCGATTGAATGATAAAGGGCTGGTCGTTTGTCTGCATATTGCCACCACCGTTCGGGGAGTGGTTTTCGAAGCGCGAACTCACACTTGCTGTTTAGTCTCTGGCGCTCTGGTTTAACACGCTCCTCAACCCATCGGTATGGCAGTGTATATGTCATAGCTCTTTCTTCTGGCCAATCCCAGAAATTAATAACCCAGCGGCTAGGGCGTTGTTCTGGATCGGAGTTCAGGTCTTCTCCATTGAGATATGGAAAAAGCACATCAGCGTTACGCGCGTCCGTATTCAACATTTGTTGGGCTTCACTTGGGGGAAGCACAAAGCCCATGCCGAGTACGAACGACCCAATGAATGCTATCCTATTGTTAGTTTTAAGGGGCTTTAGACTCCACTCCTCACGATCGGAGAGGAAGGGTGAGATAAAGGAAGCTGTTCGGCCGAGCAAATTGCACTGTCCCTTCCAGAGTCCCTTACGTACATGCACTCGGCTTGTGACCACGGCTGCCGATCCAGGCCACGGTTCATTTGGGTAGGCAGCGTGGATCACTGCACCGGCATATACCATCGGTTCAAGGCCGACTTGTCTCGTATCGCCTTCGGCGATTGTATTGACTGCGAGTAGACCGAAACCACCGCCTTCGCGCAATATCGAGTAAGCTCGCAAAAAGAAGTAGGCTACAAGATCCGCAGAGCCGTGACGCCCTTGTGCGATAGTGGAGACAAGCCAGTCTCTATAAGCATTGCCAGCCATGCCTGAGATGCGTTTTCCGCCCAAGAATGGTGGGTTGCCCACCATCGCGTCGAAGCCGCCATTCTTTCTCAGGAAAACTTCCGGGAATTCGAGAGGCCAGTGAAATGGTCGACGTGGCCGACCATCTGGGGCGTCCTTTGCTAAGTCACGCTGAGCCTGCCGAGTGAGCTCAAGGAAAACATCCCGGTTTCCTTGGACTATGCGGTCTGACTTTTCAGCCAGGCTGATGAGTCTATTTTCTAAATCCGACTGGCCAGATGTAGCAAACGCAGCCCCAATGAGTGCATCGGCGATACGTTCCGGCAATTCAAGCTCCGAGCGCGCTTGGGTGTCGAGCGCAGCCATGGTCTCGACGTCTCTTATGTCTCGAATCGGCGTTTCGCGGAGTCTCTGGCGTAGTTCAAGGGCGCTATTGAGGGCCAGCCGGATACTCTGCCCATAGAAGCGAAGGTGCCGTTCGCCGGATGGTTCAAGCGCCAGTTCGCTGAGTTGCTCGATCCGGTGGATGCCCAGCAGGCTGTCGCCACTTTTTAGGTTGTGGTCGAGGAAGCCGAATGGACGACCTTTAGCGAGCGTAATGAGCCAGAGTGAAAGCTTGGCTAGTTCGACTGCCAACGGGTTCAGGTCCACACCGTAGAGGCAGCGCTCGGCAATGAGCCGACGAGCGCTGATAGCACGTTCTTCTGCGTCACTCGGCATTGACTCGAACGGTTCAGTTTCGTCCGGCAGGCGTACATGTCCTTCTGTGTCGATTGGTCTGCCTTCGGCCTCTTCCCGCGCCCAAGCCTCCACCAGTCGTTCGCCGAGCCAGCGGCACACTTGCACCAGAAAGGCACCTGAACCCATGGCCGGATCACAGAGCTTGAGGTCCAACAATTTGCTAGGACGTTTCAGCACCCACTCATCGCGTGGTTTACCCTCAGCCGGGCCAACGTAAACGACTGGGATGAGTGTTTCTTCGACGATCTGTTCGGTCAGTGATTTGGGAGTGTAGTGAGTGCCGGTCTCTCGGCGAGTACTGCCCAGCACGACGACGAAAGCCCCCGAATGGTGCAGGAGTGGATAGCCCCAAGGGTCTGTGCGGAACAAGTGCATATAGGGTAGCACTCGGTCGCGCAGCGCTACGTCGCCACGACAAGCAGTCAAGAGCTTGGCAGCGAGACGTTCGTCTGGATTGCGATCCAGGATGTTGTGAATGGCCGCTTCGGATCGTTCGCTGCGCGCTCTCACGAGTTCGATGAGGTGTGAGTGCCCTTCCAGGCGAGCGGACTCTAGCTCACCCAAAGTGACACGTGGATCTTTGGCTTTAGCTGATCCTTCGAGTTCGAGTGTGACATCAGAAACGCGTTTGACGGTGCGTTCGAGCAAGCCTTCGTATACATAGCCGAGTTGCTCCACGTCCAGCGCGCGGTATGAGAGTGTGCGGCCTTCGAACGTCTGGAAGGCTTCAATGAGTAGAAGCACTGTGCGATCGTCGATGGGCAGGGGGGCTGCGGGATGTGTACGCCAGCTTGTGCCTTTGATCCGGCCCTCAAGGAAGGGGAAACGGTCCGGATCAAATAGTGAACCACCCAGTGCAGGCAGACTCAGCGTCGGATGGTCGATGCCACCATACACGGCGCGGAATAGAGCTAATAGGCGTGACCAAGCCGAACGGCGACGTTCCAGGATCTCTTCGGTTTCAGCGCGCAGTTGCATGCGCAGGGTGGAGAGGGCATAGTTTGCATCATAACGTGGATCACCCAACAGCAACAGGCCGCGCTCTTCTGCTGCAAGCAGAAAAACGAGACGCATCATCACCGTGAGCCCAGCCTCATAAAGTTCACGTGGCTCGACGTCGTGTAGGAGATCGCGGTTGCGGTCCTGGTCGGCACGGTCGACGGCTTGAACCAGCACTTCAACGGCACGGCGCACTTGCTCGCCAAGCGCATCAGTAACTTCATTCTGGTGCTTCAGGGAAAGCTCGAAGAGGGTGGGGAGCTTTTTCGATTCCTGCTCGAAGAATCGCCCCAGGCCGAGCAGACTGACAAAAGCACGAAGAGTCTCAGGCTCTTGCCCCCACAGTCTTGCATACCAACTGGCAAAAGTGGTGACACTGCCAACGGGGGCATGGACCAGCATCCAGCGTTCTCCATTGGTCACAAGCCCCAAAGGGCAACCTACGGCGCGCAGAAGCATCACCATGCGCTCACTAGGCGTGGCGGCCAATCCTTCGAAACGGCGAGTGGCATCAAGATCCGCGTCGGGTTCCAATATCTGGATGAGCAATAGCGGAGCCTCGTCGTGAGTCACGTCCACCAATGCGATGTCTGGCACGAGGGTGATTCCGTACTCGGGAAGCTTGGTGCGCAAAGCATCAGGCATGACACTGCCGCGGCGGAGTACTTCGACGTCCATCTGTAGGCCCGTACCTAGCACCTCATTGATCCATGCGACATGTAGCTCGTCGCGAGCAACGTCATCACTATCCACGGCATCGCGCCATTCCTCATAGGCACGGCGGAGCCGTTGGGTTTGGATGCCATCCAGACCTTGCAACCCCTGCGGGAAAATGTCCCTCAACACGGGCAACGCGAGGAATGGACCGGATACTTCAATCAGGTTGAGCCATTCGTGATCTGTGCTCATTCCTGGTTCTCCTTGGCGAGCGAAGCCGGGACAATGAAGAACACCGCCACCGGGAATGTCCGATCTAAAAGGCCGGAATGGCGGGTTTCGATGGAGTGGATCTCTTGTTCCTTTTCAGCCGGGATACGTTGAAGCCTTGCCTTGAGGACGCCTCGGTCAATTTTAAGCTGAGTACGTTCGTCCTCCGTGAACAGCGACAGCCACTTGGGTTGTGCATCTTTGGTAAGCTCAGCCCGCAGTGAGCGATCAAGATCGTCTAGCACTTGACGAATGTCCTTAATCTCTTTCTGCTTGTGTGTTTCTATCGTGTTTGCAAGGTGGCGTAAGCGATCCTTCGAGCGAGTGTCGACGGCCGTGAGTATGGCATCGCAATGTTTCTCGAAGCGAAAACGCAAAGTGTCGAGCAGTGAGGCGGAGGTTTTGGTCTGTGTGGATTCTTCCAGTAACCGACGAACTTCGGTAACACGGTCTTCACGGCGAAAGCCGGTATCACGCAGGTAACCCCCAGCTTCGGTGAGTTCCTCGTGGAGACGGTGGTGATTTCCGCCGGTGATGACGAGCCGCGAGACGACAACTACCACGGGAGATTCGAGACGATTGTCATGCGAAGCAAGGACCGTGACGCGATGCAGTTTCTTTACGTCATCCCGCGCCCAGACTTCGGCGCGTAGCAGGCGTAGGCTCATCTGCACGAGCGGATGATTCAGATGTACCAAAACTACGTCATCCCGTCCGCGAGCCGTGTCATGGTCAAATGTGATTGGTCGGATCTTCTTGGTGTATGGATGCTCAATCCCTTCGAGGCAGCGCGACCAGGAGCCCGAAAGCGGTGGCATGTAAAAGACCTTGCCATGTGAGACACCAGAGAGAGTCGTGGAGATTAGGTCTGGCTTGTCTGCCAGATTCAGTGCGGTGCGGACACTCTTCTCAATATGGCCTGGGTCAAAGTGTTGATCACGTTTCGTCTCAAGCAACCGCTCATGAAGCTTGGCGATGCGATCTCGAAGATCACGCTCGACTTTTATGAAACGGCGCGAGCGATTGATACGCTCTTGAGCCAGCTGTGTGTCAAGTACGCGGAGGCGGCCTTCCAATAGATCCGGAAACTGCGGTGCGATGACAGGATTCACGCTGCCCATATCCGCACGCATGGCATCAAGCTTGCGCAAGGCTCGCATGATGTCTTCACCATGGCCATTTTCTGGATCCACAGGATGCCAGACAACGACTTCGGATGCCTTTTGCCCATGACGGTCGATACGGCCGTTTCGTTGTTCCATTACGTTTGGATTGTAGGGTATCTCGAGATGAATCAACATGTGGCAGTGATTTTGTAGATCGATTCCTTCGGATGCAGCGTCCGTGGCAAGTAGGATGCGAACGGGCGAGTCCTGTGGGTTCGCTTGGAAAGCGGCTTTGACGGTTTCGCGATCTTTGGGGTCCATGCCTCCATAAATCAACTCTAACCGATCAGCCCCGAAACCGTGGCTCGATAGGATTTCCTGCAGCCACTGCTGGGTAGTCCGGTATTCGGTGAAGAGTATGACCCGGGCATTAGTCCATTGCCCTTCACTCTTCAGGTGAGTTTTGAGCCAGTCGATGACTGTACGAGCCTTGGAGTCGGCTCGCCGCGACATCTGTTGGGCTAAGGTGCTCAAACCATTTAGCAGTTTCCGTTCTTCTGGAGTCAACGGGTGGAGGCGCTTGCTAGCTTCAGCAATGGCCTCAACCTCTGCAGATTCGCGTTGATTGTCGTCGGCGTAGTCTTCTCCTGCCCTTGCAATTGCACGACGCAAAATGCGATCGTCGAGATTTCTACTGGCTTGATTGCCCTTGGTATGCCCATTCAGCGTTGAAATATGCCGCTCAAGTGTGCTCGCAAAGGCCGCAGGCGAAGATGCTAGGCGTTTACGCAACAGCTGGTTGATGAAGCCGATTGAGCGTACTCCATCGAGTCCTACACTTCTGCTTGCTATGTATTGTTCTAATAAACTCCTGAGTTGGCGTTCTTCTTCCGTAAAGCGGACGAAAAGCGGTTCCAAGCGTCGCTTTGGATAAAGGGGGTTGCCTTGGGCGTCGACCAAGTCTGTCTTAAGCCGACGGACCATGACACGCGCAAGCTGCGCGTCGCTGGGGGCGACGTTGCGAGAGAATCTCTGGTCATCCAGCAGTTCCAAGAGAGCTGTAAAGGATTCAGTGAATCCGTCGTGTGGTGTGGCCGTTAGGAATAACTTGTGCTGGAAATGTGGCGCCAGCAGACGAACGAGACGTGTGCGCAGGCTTTCTACAGCGTAACGTCCCACAGTCGGGGCTACGTTATGAGCCTCATCAATAATTAGGAGATCGAATCTGCGAGGATTGGTTACGTGTGGCGGGAGCACATCGCGCAAGACGCGAAGCCCTTCACCTTGTTTGGCCCAATCTAAAGACGTAATGAGCCGAGGGAATGAAGTCCACGGGCTGGCATGCAGACCTTGCTCACGCCGCAGCCTCTTGACGTAGTCGGTGTCTACGATGCGAAACTCAAGGCCAAACTTCTCCAGCATCTCCAAACGCCATTTTTCTTGCAATGACGCCGGGCATAATATGAACGCCGTTCTGGCACGATGCCGTAGGAGCATCTCTTGCAGAACAAGGCCGGCTTCGATTGTTTTGCCGAGGCCCACATCGTCGGCGATCAAAAGATTCGTCCGGGCCATGTCGATGGCACGTACTAAGGGATCTAGCTGGAAGTCTTCAATGCTCACACCGCTACGGAAAGGTGCATGCAAATGGCCCCTGTCGGCATTGGTGGAAGCTCCCCACCGAACGGCATCAAGGAATGCATCCAGTGTTGAGGGGTCGTCCAGCCCTGTTATTCTCGGTAGCCCAGCGCGCTCAATTACGTGAGCACCTGGTTCGAGTTCCCAGAGAACCTCGATCTCCTCCCCTAGGGCGTCCTCATCAATCGACGCAAGACGAACGAGGTGGCGCTTCGGCATGTCTGGCGAGATTGATGAAGCGTCAACATCCGAGACGATCCATTGGCGGCGTCGCACCTCGACCAATTGGCCAGGTTCCGGGTTCGTTTGGAGTGTGACAGTGGGTGCACTATTTATGGTCACGATGGTCATCCGCTACGTCCCTTCTTCCGTTCACTGACAATGACGGCGATGCGCTCAGCAGCCTCAGTTGGTGGTTCATGTGTCCATACATGAACCGTTTCCCAGCCGAGTGCGATTAGGCGATCATCGGTATCAGCGTCCCGAGCACGGTTGGCTTCGATTTTCGTGCGCCAGAAATCGGCGTTCACTTTCGGCCAGGTAGCATGGAGCGGGCAGCCATGCCAAAAACAACCATCGACAAAAACCACCACGCGACTGCTAGGGAAAACGATGTCTACTGTTCGTCGCGGTTTGATGAGCAGAGGTACTTGGACTCGAAAACGTAAGCCTCGTGCGTGTAGGGCTCGCCTCAGGTCCAGTTCGGCTCGTGTGCCCTTTTGCCGCACTTTCGCCATGCGGCGGCTTGCTTCAGGCGACGAGGGCTTCGCGTGTGGCATCAGTGTCCACACCCCTAACCATGTGCTCAGTGGACTCAGTGTTTGCACGGATCTTTTGCTCAATACCGAGGTGTCGAAAGATGCTTCGACCAATGACTTTGCCCAGAGTCACTGGCACAGCGTTGCCAATCATCCGGCCTAACGCCTTGAATTGGGCAGGATTGCCCTCGCGCGTGAAGATATATGACTCTGGAAAACCTTGCAGAATAGCCCCTTCGCGTAAGGATATTCCTCGGTCTTGTTCTGGGTGCCCGTAGCGCCCATTGCCGAAACCATAGAATTGCGTCGTCAGCGTGGGCGCAGGCTCGTCCCAGGACATCCTTCCGTATACGCCCGGGTATGTCTTACCCGTTTCGCGACGATGACACTCCGCGACCAACCGCTGGGGCCAATCTCGCCAAGTGCCCCCAGGTTGTGATGATCGAATGCGCTCAAGGTTGAGCATGGAAAGCTTTGATGCCGTGTGTAGGGCATCATTCGCAGATTTGCCACCCGCAGCAATAGGGGGAAGGCCACTAATGGCGTCACGGACAGTCATTGCTCGGTCATGGGTCGGAGGGATCAGTTCGAATTGGCCGTGGCGTGAGGCTAGCAGCACCATCCGCTTCCGGCTTTGCGGTAAGCCGTATTGAGTGCAGTCTACTACTTCGTGCCAAACATGGTATCCGTGTTCTTCAAGCGAAGCGACGAAGTCGTTAAACACCTCGTGTTTTGCAACGGCCGAGACGTTTTCCATGGTGACCAGGTCGGGGCTTGAGCCCTTCACGAGGCGAGCAAATTGGTAAAGCAACCCCCATCGGGTTGAGTTTTTGCCGTCATAACGTTGGGCGTACGTTGAGAAGGGTTGACAAGGGGCGCACCCCGCGAGAACCCGAATCTCAGCGGAGCCAAATTGCTCTTCCAGCATTTCGGGCATGAGGTGCGATATGTCTTCGGGGATGAATCGGGCACCGTTGTTGATTTCGAATGGATAACTGCATGCTACGTCTACATCGATACCCGCAGCCACGGGGATTCCTTCCGAAATCAGGCCATGCGTGAGTCCGCCCACGCCACAAAACAAGTCAACGCAAGCCAGTTGAGGCATGTGAGTGTTTCCTCGCTTTCTATATCTAAATGAACCTATTGCACGCCTTACCCCCATGGTCAAGCTTGTGAGTAACTGGGAGTTTTGAGGCTTGCGCGTGGGTGAGTACTCGGAATTAGATGTGTGTGCCACAATCACGACTGTCGGGCTTTACCTTCAGTTTATAGCGATCGTTCTCCGAAATGCCCCACGGACCGTTTGCTCAAGATGGTGCGGGCTGTTGACGCCCAAAACGTTTGCTTGCCTCTGAGTCTCCAGCGATATGCAGGACATCGACGGCCAGAATCTTAGGATCCTGGAATACGCCAAGCAGTTATGCGTCCTAACTGTACTAAGCTACTCTGGAAAAAACTCTCTAATGCCTCCCCATGGCTCCTTTGGCATGCTGGTACGAACAATATGGTGATAAGGCGTTTCAATATAATCCGGATCAAACATGGCCAAGTGAAATACTTCTGATATGTCTCCAGTTACAGTGCAGTCTTTACTGGAGGCATTAAATGAATGGTGAAGTCTGCAAACCATCGGTCTATGCTCATATACAGAGCAGAGACCGTCAACTACAAAGACACATTGTTTCCCATAGACGAGTTTTCCAGCAGATAGAACTTTATGGTACGACCTAAATGGTAGTTCAATCATTTTCCGGTTAGTCACCTCTGCTAGGCGTACGGCCTCGTAACGATAAATCAAAGTATTCATAGAACAGCAACTGCAACATCCTTTCCTACAGGTGTAATGGGGTCGTAAGGCTTCATTGAGCTTGTTCGCCAGTTTCGTCAGTTTGATAAGCTTTCGCGCTGGGCTGGCATTCATGTGTATGATATTGTGTGTCAGAATTTCTATCGCTTGTATCCAAGGAATTGTCTCTATAATCGCGTTCATCCGGCGCACAGCTTGATGTAGTTCTTTCAATGTGGACGACTGTCCACTACTAATGACATGGAGGGACGTGGTGTGTGTCATGGTTTTCTCCTGGTTATACAGATTATCAAGCTAAGCACACTTCTCCGAGCTAGCTTGGTTCCGTGTAGATTAGAATGTGCCGAACTGACTGACTCAAAAGCCTGGGAAAGCCAGAAAGTTCACGCGCCAATTCTGCAATTCTTCACGAAGCCAAGTTGAGCGCCCAACGAGTACGACTTGATCAAACTCATTCAGTTGCCGGTATTCATGCCCCCCCCAAAAACCATATCGGATATTCGCCGAGATGTGCAAGCAATGTTTTTATATAATAAGTACTTACCCTATTATTGCTCGTCTTGGTGATCTGGGGGCGATTTTCAGGATAGGGTCACAGGTTACAGTCTGAGGCCCATGGAGAGTGCCCTTTCGCCTGTAGATGTAGACGAGGGAGACCTCAGCTCAGTCGTAGCTTCGTGGGACTTGGTTTCCGATCCGCACGAAGGCGGGGATGGCGAGGGCTCGCGCAGAGGGCAAGCAGATAGGCAGGCCGAAAGGCAGTACGGGCAAGAGCAAGCTGGACGGACGCGAGCCCCAGATCGTCGAACTTCTCAGGCTCAAGGTTACGAAGGCGAGCATAGCGGAGATATGCGGCTGCGCTTGGCCTACACTGGACGACTCTATCAAGTCGCGTAGTTTGGTTACGTAGAAAAACGTCTGCGATTCGCGAATCGTGGATGCTTGGACAGACCCTAGCATCTATAGATGCTAGGGTCTGGACTCGTTATAGGCTACTGAAATAGCATGGAGGCGCCGCTCTTCGCGCCGTTCGCCTGTCCCGCGCTCAGGGGGGCAGGTGCGCGCAGTGGTTAGCGGCGGTTTCTTTTCTCCGTGCTGGCCGACTGTGTTGACCTTGCTGTTCGACTCCGACCTATCCTGTCGCATCCTTGCTCAATAATGCACTGACAGCCACCATTACCGATGGTGGGCTATATGTTGGCAGGAGTCGGCATTGGTCTGGCCAACCAGGGGAAGACCACATACCAAATCAAACTGGCGATACTGGTCATCGACAAATTGTTTGCAGAAAGCAGCGGCATTACGTACGTTTGAAGTGAACGGGGTCCCTTGGCCGCTTTCTCCAGGAGCATCTAAGGTCATCGGCAAAGTCCACATGCACTATGTGATGACGCTCTAAGTATCGGGGGCTTCGGATGAGGATCGTCGCTGGATGGCATTACGATGGGGGGACCTGCCCGGACGAGATCGGGATGGAGGCGGCGGCGGAGGGCGTCGTCATCGTTGGCCCGCTGGGGCTCGCGGGCATTCTGGAAACACGCCTGGGCTTGGCGCAGCCGGATGAGGCTCAGCCGGTCCGCATCGCGGAGTATCTGCGCGCGCTTGATGCCATGTGTTCCTCGGGCGATCCATTCTTCAAGGCATCCTACCTTGCCGACGGCTGGGCCACGGCAAAACGGCTGCTGGCCGAACGCGACCAGTTGGTTCTGGCTGGCTGGAGTGGCATGGCCAGTGGCGCACCGCGCTTGGATGCCCTGGTCGAACTCCATGCGTCGACCGAATGCGTGCCCGGGTTGCCAGACCGCCTCGTCCGGATTCTCGAGGCCCTGTACAAGCATGAAATGTGTGGCATCGACCGGCTTGAGCTTGAGACCCCACGCGAATGTTGGCCCATGCTGTGGCGCCGGATTTTCGACGCCCTACAAAAGGCCGGAACTGATATTTCCGAGACGCTATGCGATGTAGCCGCCGCCCCGATTCCTGGAGACTGCCTGCCACGGGTCGTGCCACTGCGCGCCTCGACGCTCTGCGAAGCTGCGGATGCCGTTGCTGCATGGCTGGCGGCAAGGCCTGACAACGACCAGGTGCTACTGATCGTCGAGGCTGGAGGCGAACTTCTGGACGCAGCCCTCCGAGGGCAAGGACTGCCTGTGACTGGCGCGGTCTCGCGCTCCATCCACCGTTCCACGCTCCAGCTGCTGCCCCTGGCCCTTGAGCTCTGCTGGTCGCCGTTCTCACCAGCCGCGCTGCTCGATTTCCTGACCGTTCCGCTCTGCCCGCTGCATCCCGCCATGGGGCGCAGGCTTGTGAGGGCCCTGGAGAAACATCCAGGCTTGGGCGGTCCTGTGTGGCTTGAGGCTTTGGAGAAGTGCCGGACCTGGGCGGCAACGCGACCAAACAGCGACGTGCTGTCGGATGACCTGGGCTTCTGGACCGGCCTGAAGCGGTACGCGAGGGGTGGCGAGATAGACGTGCAGGCCATACTGGCAATCTGCGAGCGGCTCTCGGCATGGGCCTCGGAGCGTACATTTAGGGGAAGCGCCCATCTGCTGGCGCCGGCTTCAGCCATGGCCCAGTCCGTTGCGGAGGCTGTGCGCGCATCAGGCCGGAGGGGGTTTACCAAGCCACAACTCGACCGCATCCTCGACTCTGTTGCGGGAGGGGGCCTGGCTGGTCCCGCCCTGGCCGAGGCTGCCCCCTGGGCGGTAGCGAATCACCCCGGGCAAGTCCGGGGGGCCTTCCAAGACGTTATCTGGTGGAACTTTTCGGACCCTGGCCAGCAGGCCACGCGCCCCCTCTGGGACAACGCGGAACAGGCCGCCTTACGCTCGGGCGGGACTGACCTGGAGGATCGGCAGCGGCTGTCCGACCTGGAGGCGGCAGCCTGGCACCGACCGCTTTTCCTGGCCAGCGGCCGACTCGTGCTGGTCATGGCCGACTCGGACAAGGGGCAACCGCTGCTTCCGCACCCGCTGTGGGACGAGCTTGCCGTGGCGGCCGGAGACGAGAGTCTGTTGCTCACGCAAGCCGAGGATGCTGCATCCGTGGGGCGAGGCCCGGACACGGTCCTCTGTGGGCGCGCGCTGTTCCTGGAGGAGGTGCTGCCAGCACCGCCGGTTGAGCCGAAGAGAACCTGGCCAGCGCCGGGGCACATTGATGCGCGTCGCGCCACAGAGTCGCCCACAGGCATGGCGAAGCTCCTGGAGTGTCCGTTGCGCTGGTTTCTGGAATACGCGCTTAGTTTGTATCGGGGGCACCTGTCCGCCCTGCCTGACGGCAACCAGCTCTTCGGCTCCTTCTGCCACAGGCTGGTGGAGATGCTCGTCGCAGAGCGTCCCGCCTGGGATCCCCAGGCTGCCCGGTCCCGCGCAGAGCGGCTGTTCGATGAGCTTATTGGCCAGATGGCCGCCGCGCTCAAGCTTCCCGGGCGCGACGCGGAACTTGCCCTGTTCCGGATGCATGCGCTTGAGGCCGTAGAAAAGCTGTTTGAGCGGATCCGGTCGGCCAAGCTGACCATCCAGGGCTGCGAGCAGCGGCTGGAGCGAAGGGATGGCTTCGGGCAGGCGTATGTTGGTTATGCCGACCTTGTTGTCCTGGATGGCAAGGGCAGTCCGATGCCCTGGGACTTGAAGTGGACCGACAACGCCAAGTACCGGCGCCAGGAGCTTGAGGAGGAGCGGGCCCTGCAACTGGCTGCGTATAGCTGGATGCTGGGGGTGCCCTCAGCCCATGCTGCGTATTTCATGCTCAAGCAGGCCGAGCTCATTTCTACGGCGGCGCCCTGGGCGACAGCCCAGGAGGCCGTGCAGACGGACCTGGCCGTCATCTGGGAGAAGTCGCTGATGGAATACCGCCGCCAAGGGGACGCTTTGCGGAAGGGCGAGGCCATCGCCACCGGAGTCGTGCTGGACGGGCAGGAACCGCCCGATCCTGAGCCGCGCTGCAGGTACTGCGACTATTCGACGATCTGCGGAGTTCGCCATGCCGACTGACATTTCGCTGTTGAGCGCCAGCGCCGGTTCCGGCAAGACGCATTCCCTCACCGAGCGGCTGGTTCAGCTGATCGGCAAGGGAGTCAGGCCGGACGGAGTGGTGGCCACTACATTCACCCGCAAAGCCGCCGGAGAACTTACCGCCAGGGTTCGGGCGAAGCTTCTCGCCGCTGGACGTCCTGCGGAGGCGCGGCGCATTGGCGATGGCTACATTGGCACGGTGAACTCCGTCTGCGGGGCCATCCTGAAAGATTACGCGTTCGAGGCCGGTCTTTCGCCAGCCTTGGACGTCTTGCCCGAAGGCGAGGACGCCGAGGTGTTTCGCACGTCCATCTCAGAGGTTATACGGAATAACGCTCAACGTCTTGCCGCCGTGTGCGGCGTGCTGGAGCTGGCCGACGACTGGGGCGAGACGATCAAGGGGATCGCCGACAAGGCTAGGGTCAATGGCATCGACCGCGCCGGGTTGCTGCGATGCATTGCGCCTTCCTGGGATTCCCTTAGGCCGCTGCTGCCTGACGCTCTTACCGACGAACAGGGACGGGCGCTTGACCAGGAATTGGCCGAGGAACTGACCGCCGCCATCGCCGGGCTCCCGGCACCCGGAGACAGCACGGCTGCCACCCAGAATGTCCGCAAGCAGCTCTTAGCCGTCAGCGGCGCGATGCGCGACGGTAGGCCTCCCACATGGGCGACCTGGGTCCGCCTTGCGGGCGTCTCTCCGGGCAAAAAGAGCGCGCCGGTGGTGGAGGTCTTGCGCGAACTGGCCGGGCAGGTGCTGGCCCATCCCCAGTTCCAGCGCGACCTGCGGGAAGCAATACGGCTCTTCTTCGAATGCGCGGCTGATGCCCTAGGCCGTTACCAGCAGTACAAGAAAGACCTCGGCCTCATCGACTTCATCGACCAGGAGATGCGGACCCTGGAGCTGCTCCAGGGCGGGGAGGCGCGCAGGCGGCTGGAGGAGCGCTTAGACTTGCTGCTGGTGGACGAGTTTCAGGACACCAGCCCCATCCAGCTCGCTCTTTTTCTGCGCCTTGCGGAAACAGCGGGTAGATCCGTCTGGGTGGGTGACCAAAAGCAGTCTATCTTCGCCTTCCGTGGTGCCGACCCGGTGTTGATGGAGGCAGTGATGCGGGGCATCGGCAACGTGCAGGTGTTGAACGAGAACTGGCGGTCGCAGCCCGCTCTGGTCGCCTTCACGAGTTCCCTATTCTCCAGAGCCATGGCCCGGCATGGAATTCCGGACGGACACGTCAGGCTTTCCCCTCGGGTCGCGGCTCTCCCGACGCACACGCCGAACCTCAAGTGCTGGCGACTCGACGCCAAGAACAAGGCGCAGGACTGGACGGCGCTAGCGGCGGGAATTCGCAAAGCGCTTGAGGAACCGGGCCAGTGGCCCGTGCTCGACAAGCAGTCCAAGCAGGGACGGCCTCTCAAGGCTGGCGACATCGCCGTGCTGTGCCTCCAGAGAACAGAGTGCAAGGGCATTGCGACCGCCCTGGAAGCCGTAGGCGTCCGCGCGGCCACTTCTGCGCCGGGCCTCATGCGCAGACCGGAGACGGCGCTTGCCCTGGCCGCCTTCCGCGTACTCACTGATACGGACGACCTCCTCGCCGTGGCAGAAATGGCTCGATTGATGCCCCAGGGCGGAGATCCAGCCTGGTGGCTGCTCCACTGCGCCAAAGGCGACCTCTCCGGGGTCGTGGAGCGCCTGGAGCCTGTCCGGAAGCTGGAAGCCCGACGAGGCGATCTGGCCCGTCTGACAGTGACGGAGATGCTCGACTTGGCAATGGAGCTTGCTGGCGTGCGGCGTGTGGCCCTGGCCTGGACTGGGCCGGAAAAACGGCTTGGGAACCTGGACGCCTTGCGGGGATACGCCGCCGGGTACGAGGATCTCTGCACGTCGAGGCGCACACCCTGCACGCCCGCCGGACTGCTCTCGCATCTGGCCGACCTCGAGGCTGATGAAGATGACGGCCAGGCCGAGGGGGTCGGCGAGGACGCCGTCCAGGTGCTGACCTACCACAGGTCTAAAGGGCTTGAATGGCCAGTGGTTGTTCTCACTGGGTTGAATTCCTTTGACAAGTTCAGCGTGTTCGGTCTCAACGTCGTATCCCCCGAAGGAGAACTGGATTTCGCCGACCCCTTAGCCGGGCGGTGGCTTCGCTACTGGCCTTGGCCCTTCGGTTTGCTCAAGGGGATGTCGGCGCTGAACGAAGCGCTGGCTGCCAGCTCCGAACAGAGCCACGCACGCGAACAGGCTTCGCGGGAACGGCTGCGCCTGCTCTACGTCGGCATGACCAGGGCGCGTGACCACATGGTCTTGGCCGCCCGCGTTCCCAGAAATGTCGACGAGAGCACCACAGCGTGGCTTGATAGCTGCGTCGATGAGCAGGGCAACCCCATCGTCAGCCTTCCGTCGGAGGAAGGAGAGCATGTACTCGTCATCGGCGAGGAATCCTTCCCCATCGCCGTCACGGTGCAGCGGGGGGAAGAGACCCTCACCAAGAACGCGCGCAAAAATGTCTGGGCACCTGCCACCCCTCACGAAACCGTGAGGCATCCCGCTGCGCGCTTCGTTCCCGGCACCGAACGCTTCAACGGCCAAGTCACGACGGAGGTTGTCACACTCGGACCTGCACTGGACCTTCCCGCTGCGGTCGATCCGCTGCACCTGGGCAGAGCCGTGCATGCCTGCCTCGCCGCCGTGCCCATGTCCAGGCAGCGGGGAAATCGGCTGGCGCGGACAACCGAACTGCTGGCCGAATGGGGAGTTGCCACGCTGTCGGCCGAGGCTTTCTGCACCATGCAGGAGCGACTGGCCGAGTTCGTGAGGGAGCGCTACCCTGAGGCCTCCCCAGTCGTCGAATGGCCCATTCACCTACGCCGGGGCCTTCGACGCGGCAGTGGCTGGGTGGATCTGCTTCTCCGGCTGCCAGAGGGCAACGTCATCATCGACCACAAGACGGGTATGGGCGACCACGCCGCGCTGCAAGCCAAGACGGTCGACTATGCCGGGCAGCTCGCCGCATACAGCGAGGCTCTGGCCAAGGCCACCGGCCTGCCCACGCTTGGCATTTGGGTGCATTTCCCGCTGGCCGGGGGCATAGTGAAACTGGCGATCTAATCAAACCTGTGTGCAGGCGCAATGCGCATCAAGATTGTGAGTAGCAGCCTACAATGAGGTGGTCCTAATGACATCAGGGAAAAACTTAACGTACGAAATTCTCTCGGTCAGAAATATCGCCGCGTGGCAATTTGAGCGCTATGACGATCCCAAAGATTTCTTCAAGATAGTGGCAGCGCTGCCCCCCATACAGAGAGGTCAAGTGTGGAAGGCCAAGCAGATAGAAGAGTTCTGGGACTCCCTCGTGCGTGGTTTTCCAGTCGGCTCATTTCTGACCACGCGGATTCGTAACGACAACAAGCAGAGTAAACGAGACCTAGCTTACGGCAGCAACAGCCGAAGCAACCATTTTCTGCTCGACGGGCAGCAACGAGCTAATGCAATTGCTCTCGGCCATTTCAATCCTTGGCGGGAAGAGGAAGAAGAAAAGGAAAACCCGCCCGCTATACTGTGGGTAGACTTGGAGGTGCCAGATGCCACTGATGGGCGGGAATATCTATTCCGGGTACTGACCCGTGCACATCCATGGGGTTATCCAAAAGAAGGGAAAGAAGCCAATCGGCTTACACTTGGGCAGCGTCGTGATGCTTTTTCCGCATATATTGCTTGCCAACCAGACCTGGAGAATAAAAGTGTCTACGATATCCCGCTGCGGTATTTCTGGCCCTGGGAGTCCCTCGCTCCCATCCCAGTGCCCTTTCTAATTCAGGCAATCGACGAATGCGGGGCCAATGCCGACGCCGTGCGGGAGAACCTCCGCAGACGGCTTGCTAATCTCCCGTTCTGGAACAGTGCCAACAACCGACAGGGGGAAAAACTGCAAGCGGCCGTGGAAACAAAGCTGGGAACAGATCCTGCTGACTACTGCCGTTTCAACGCTCTTATCAATCGCATGGCTGCCACGGTTCATGGAACGAAGGAATCCTTTCCTATTCCTGTGCTAGTCCTATCAAAGAATACGGTCGAAGGCGAAGAGGAAGATGCCGAAGAGGAAGATGCTGCGAGCCAGAAACCGCCCGCCCTGGAAACTCTTTTCATTCGCGTAAACAAGAACGGCACCGAGATTGGCTCTGAAGAACTAATCTATTCAATCCTCAAGTCCATCTGGCCTGATGCCTACAAGGCTGTCGAACGCATCAACTGCCGTTTCGTCACGCCGGCGAGGCTTGTGGTCCTTGTCGCCAGACTCATCCTCGCACGGGACGAATATGGCAAGGAAAACAGTGAGAGTCAGCCTCCGACGTTGAAGGTCGCCCGTTTCCGTAGATTCATGCGCGACAAAAAGGATGGCAAGGCCAATGAGGCCAAACTAAAAGAATTCATCGAAAACTGTTTCGAAGGCTCACGCGTCTTCCGCATAGCCGAGGGATTGCTAACTGGCTGTTATGATAAAGAAGGATACACACTACCTTCTGTCCTTGTCAGCGACATAGCGCAACGCTCACCTGACGTTTTCTTCCTTCTTCTGGTTTGGATTGACAGAATGCTAGAGGACGGCGTTGACCCGATTGAGGCCATGAGAGACGACCACCGACACCGTCAGGTGCTCGGAACGCTTACGGCAATCTCTTGGTTTGCAAAAGACCAAGCCAAGTGCGTCCGCATCTTGTGGCAGGAGTTGGTCGACTGCGGCGAAGAATTCCTGCCGGATTTTTTCTCGCGTAAACTTTTCATTAAATTGCTATCTCTCGGTGAATATGGTAAACCCAATCTTCTTCCAGTATTTTCGCCAACAGCAATTGCGAAAGCGATCCGGGAGCGGATTTTCGAGTATGAGATGGGGGATGTTTCGAAGAGTATTTCCGATCCGCAAAATGCGCTTTGGCGAGATTGGAGATGGAACCAAAATTTCGCAGGAGAATTGCCCCGATCAATTACCAAAGGCAAGAATGTTGAAGCACTCTTCCGTACGTGGTACCCTGACCAAGTCACGCGGGCTGAGCAACTGGAGCTAAAGATCACGGAAGCATGGGGGCTATTTATAGAAAGGCTACGCAGGAACACCAGGGTTCTCCTCTATGCCCAACGGAAGTGGATTAAGACATGGTGGGAATTCCGCCCGGAAGATTTGGATGAGTTGGAGCGACCTTGGGACTTTGACCACATTCACGCTAAGAATTATGTTTACGATAAGAGGGCAATTCCCCAGATTATCAGAGACTGGCACGAAACGATTGGCAATTTAAGGGCTTGGCCTTTTGCAATGAACAGGTCCGACGGAGATGGGCTTCCGCATGTGAAATTCGTTGATTCTCCGGGAAGTGATGAATTTCATCGTTACGAAAATCGCTACGGGGTTGAATGTCTTGAGGAAAAGCTAGCGGCTAGCGTCATAGACAGAGGATGCTTACAGCACTGGCTGCAAAGCGTCCCTGACGATTGCTCCGACCTGTCCTACTTGGCCAACCCTGCGAATGGCGAGCACCGCGAACATCTCATCCTGGCCATCACCTCACGGTTTGTCGAACTCTATTGCATCTGGTACGAGGAATTGGAGCTCGATCAACTCATGCCCTCAGCAGAGTGAGTCCCCATGCCCAAAGCCACGCACCATGACGCCGTTGCTCGGCTTTTCGAATTGCTGAAGCTTTTGCCCTCTCGGGGGGCGGGCGTCACGGCCAAGGAGATATGCGCCCGGCTGGAGGCCAGCGGCTTCGCCGTCTCCAAGCGAACAGTGGAGCGCGACCTCACGGAGCTCTCCCGCCTGTTCGGGCTGGAATGCAATGACAAGAGCCAGCCCTACGGCTGGCGCTGGGCGCAGAACCAGGGGCTGCACCTGCCTGGCCTGAGCCTAAACGACGCGCTGTCGCTCTGCATGGTCGAGGACCTGCTCCGCCCGCTGGCGCCTCGCGCCATGCTGGAATCCCTGGAGGTCCGCTTCGCCGAGGCCCGGCAGAAGCTCGCCGCCCTGGCCGCGACCAACCCCAGCGCCCGCTGGGTCGACAAGGTCCGCCATGTGCCGCCCGCCTTACCGCTGCTGCCTCCGCCGATTTCGTCCGAGGCCCAGGCGGCCGTGCAGGACGCCCTGTTGAGCGATCTGCAGGTTGAGGTGTCATACCAGAAGCCCATGACCGACGCCCCAACCTCCCTGCAGCTACATCCGCTGGGCCTCGTGCAGCGCGGCCCCGTGGCCTATCTCGTGGCCACAGCCTTCGATTATGCCGATGTGCGGCTGTACGCCATGCATCGCATCCGGGAGGCCACGACCACCGACGTCCGGGCGAAACGGCCGGAAGGGTTTTCGCTCGACACGTTTGTTGGCGAGGGCAGGATGCAGTTCGGCGAAGGCGGAACGCTTCGGCTGCAGGTGCTGGTGTCCCATGAACTGGCCGCCTATCTCGCCGAAACCCCGCTGGCCAAGGACCAGCGCGTAGCCAGGGCCGGGGAGCGTCTGAAGATCAGCGCCACTGTTCCCGACTCCTGGCAGCTCGAATGGTGGATTCTCTCGCAAGGTCCAGCGATCGAGGTCCTGAAGCCCGTGCGCCTCAGGAGGCAGGTGGCGGAAGCCCTGCGTGAGGCTGCTGACCTGTATGCCGGGGAGAAGGAGTAAGGTGGTCTGAGGTCCCATTTCTTACAAGCAAACACTCAGGGAGGACGTATGTGCGCACTCGGCGAGATTAAGTTCACAGATAGGTTAGGTGATGGAAACGGCCGCAGAGTCACTCGAGAGTTGTTGCGCGATACCGTCAATGCCCTGTTTCAGATTTCGGAAGATTTCCACAATCATGAAAAATACCTTCCACTGTGCTACAAAGAACGTCAATTCCTGCCATTGTTCGGTGCAGCACTTTCAGCGGTGACGCCTGTGTTCCTTGGAGAAGCGCCAGTAAAAAGACGGGAGGATAACAGGCGCTCCGATGGTGGAAAAGGCTGGGTTGACTACTGGGTAAAACACCGCAACTCGACGTATTTCATCGAGATCAAGCACGGGTACATGGCGTGCAGATCTGCCAATGCAAATGCGCTACAGGAGAAATGGGGAACCGCCAACCAACAGCTCCATTCCTCGAAGAAAGACCTGCGCGACAAGTGGAACTCGACAGAAAACATGTTCCGCATTTCGCTTCTAATCGTGCCCTTCTACGCCGCAGCAACCAAGACGTATAAGAAGCACATCAGCCTGGACGCCATCAGGAAATGCGACGAGGAATTGAGGAGCTTGAAGCCCACTCCCGATTGGAGCGCGCTCTGTGTAATGTCCGAGCAGTTTTGCGGCCCATACGAGTATCCGACCTCAAGGGAGTATCACCCGGCAATTGGCGTTTACGCCCATATCAGCTGAGGTGCGTCGTAATCTCGGAACAGTCCGGGGTTGCCTTCCTTCTTCCTGTCAACCGCGACGTATCCTGTCGCGCGGGCATGGGATTGTCTCCTTGAACACAAGGAGACAATCCCATGCCGCGCCGGAGCTGCAAGACCTCACCCCTGTCCCGCCTGGAATGCCTGACCAACCTATGGTTGTTACGGCTATTGGTGCCCCTGGGCGGGCACCGAAATTACATGTCCCGCCACGGCATCAATGACGACAAACTCGCAGAAGCCCTCGGCATGTCGAAGTGGCTGGAAGGGAGTGTTGACTTCGACCAGAAGGCTGCGCTCAAGGATTTGCGCCGACTCCATGCCAACGCGGAACGGCGCAGTGGCGGCGATCCCCATCTTGAGTACCTCTTCGACGGCACGGGCGTCTTGTCTGAACTCGTGGGCCTGACGCGTTCAGAGTGCCGACTGCTCGAATTCGCCGTGGTCCTGCACACTGACAATGTCCTCGATAGCGCGGCAAACGCCTTCGAAAGCATGACCGCCGCAAAGCTGTTCCAAATCATTGCCGTCGCCACGGACCTCCCACTTGAAACAGTGAAGAATGGACTCGCCGCCAAGGGCCGGTTGGCACACTCCGGCCTACTGGCCCTGAACCGGACGGGACCGGACTCGTTGCGTCAAAAGCTGAAGCTGCTTTCAGGCCAATTTGCCGAACTCCTGCGCGCTGGAGTGTCAACTCCACTCGAGCTTTTGCAAGGCATGGTGGTTGAGGCCTCGTCGGCCAGTCTGGCAATGGGGGACTATCCATATCTGGAGCCCTCCAGTCGGCTCCTTCTGCCATATGTGCGCAAGGCGCTCGCCGAACTGCGCGTGGGAGTCAATATCCTCTTTTACGGTGTACCTGGCACAGGGAAAGGCCAGTTCTGCAGGGTGGTCGTCCAAGAGCTTTGTTGCCAGCTCTATGAAGTTGTCTGCGAAGACCAGGATGGCGATATCGCGAGCGGTGGGCAACGCTTGTGCGCATACAAGGCGGCTCAGAGTGTTTTCGCACGGTCTGGCGCTTTGCTGCTTTTCGACGAAATCGAGGACATCTTCCAGACCAAAACCAACTCGTTCGAATTTGGGGCATCGCCACAGGCTCGCAAGGGGTGGCTCAACAAAATCCTGGAGGAAAATCCCGTACCGACATTTTGGCTTACCAACGATGTGGGCTCGCTGGACCCGGCCTTCGTGCGCCGGTTCGACATGGTCGTGGAGTTCCCCGTGCCGCCCCGCAGCCAACGCGAAAAGATCATCCGGGAGGCCTGCCGTGGGGAATTGAACGAGGCGCACGTGCGATCCATCGCCCGGTCCGAGCATCTTGCCCCGGCAGTCATGACTCGCGCCGCAAATGTCATCCAGGCCATCCGGGGCGAACTGCCGGAAGAAGCCGCGCCTGAAGCCTTGCGCAGGCTCATTGACTCCACTCTCGAGGCCCAGGGACACCCAGCTCTGCCTCGCCCTGGCAGCGAACCACTGCCGCATTGCTACGATCCGACGCTGCTCAACGCCAGTGCGGACCTTGCAGGCATTGCTCGGGGGCTTTCCACGACCCGTAGCGGCAGGTTGTGTCTCTACGGTCCCCCTGGCACCGGCAAGACGGCCTACGGCCATTGGCTTGCCGAGCAGATAGGACTGCCCCTTCACGCAAGACGCGCCTCGGACCTCCTGTCCATGTGGGTCGGGGAATCAGAGAAGAATATCGCCGAGGCATTCAAGCAGGCGGAGCGAGACCATGCGCTCCTGCTCATCGACGAGGTCGACAGCTTTCTCCGAGAGCGGCAGGGGGCCAGCCGCTCCTGGGAGGTCACCCTGGTGAACGAACTGCTGACCCAGGTAGAAAACTACTCCGGCGTATTCATCGCGTCGACCAACCTGATGCATGATCTCGACCAGGCAGCTCTGCGCCGCTTCGATCTCAAGGTTCAATTCGACTACATGCTGTCGCTGCAGGCATGGCGGCTCTTTGGCTTGCACTGCGCGGAAATGGGGTTGCCGGTACCCACTGAGCTTCATCGAAGCCGACTCGGAAGACTCGGCACCTTGACCCCTGGCGACTTTGCGGCAGTGGTCAGGCGCCACCGCTTCAGCCCCCTGGGCACCCTGGACGACTTCCTGCGCGCCCTGGAGGGAGAGTGTTCGGTCAAGGCTGGAGGCAGCAGGAAGGCTATCGGATTCGGGGGCTAGAAATGGCCGGACACCAGGGCCGGGAGGCAAGAGTACCGGGCTGTCACAGACCTTTGGAGGACTCGTAAACATGTCGCGCTTCGTTCATCTGCGCTGCCGCAGCGACAATACCCTTTTCGGCAGCACCATGCGGGTCAGGGACATTTGCCAGCGTGCGGTAAACCTCGGCATGCCAGCTGTCGCACTGACCGATCGCGGCAACATGCATGGAGCACTGGAGTTCCGCCAGAAGGCAATACGGAAAGGCATCAAGCCAATCATTGGCTGTGAACTCCAGGTGGCTCCAGGCTCGTCGGTTACGGGCGGCAGAGCCGCATACCTGTTGCTGCTGGCTCGGAGCCGCACCGGGTATCAGAACCTCATCAGGCTCGTCACGGAAGCGCACCTCAGGGGCGGCAGTTGCCATTTACTCTCAAGAGACAAGGCGTTGCTCCCAGGCCAGACGGAAGGGCTCATCGCCCTCTCCGGCTGTCTGGATGGGGAGGTCGGCCAAGCGTTACTCTCAGGCGGGCTGGAGCTAGGGATCCAGGTTGCCAGAGAGCTCAGTGCCGTCTTCCTGGACGGGTTCTATCTGGAGTTGCAGGACAATGGCCTGCCGGGACAACGCTACGTGAACACACTGCTCATCAAGGTGGCACGTGAGACAGGCCTCCCCCTTGTGGCGACGAACGACAGTCGGCACCTGAATCCCGCCGACGCGGAAGCGCTGGCCGCCTTGGCGCTGACGGATGATGCCTCGTCCCGCATGGGAATAGAGGGGAAGGGGCTTCATTTCAGGACCGAGCGGGAGATGCGCGACACCTTCCACCACTGCCTTGAAGCTGTGGACAATGCAGCGAGGATTGCCGAACTCTGTGACGTCGAACTGCTCCAGGGCTCCAGGATGGTTGCCTTGCCGCAACTTTCGGAGGTTGACGATGCGGTGCAGGAGCTTGGCCGCCTGGCACAAACGGGTCTTGCTGAACGGCTGCGGAATGCGTCCGAGGAGGATGCAGCCCGATACCGTGAACGGCTTGAGTACGAGCTGCTTGTCATCGCACAGACCGACTATGCCGATGATTTTCTTCTTGCCTGGGACTCTATGCATTGGGCCAACACCCAGGACATTCTCGTCGGTCCCGGCTGGGGGGCAGGGGGCGGTTCGATTGTGGCCTGGGCACTGGGGATTACGGAGATCGACCCTCTTCGGTATGAACTCGTCTTTGAACTCTTCATGAACAGGGAGCGGGTATTCTACCCCGACATCTTCGTCTGCGTCTGTCAAAATCGTCGCCAGGAGGTGCTCCGGTACCTTGCTGGTCGGCATGGAGAAGAGCACGTCGCCCAGGTTGCATACTTCAAGACCATCGGGGCCAAGCGGGCGGTCCGTCTAGCCGGCAGGCTTCTGGGCATGGAGGAGCGAGAGATCTGGCCCGTCAGTGCATTGCTGCCCGAAGAGGGTGAAGACATCCAGCGCGAACTGTCCACCAATGACAGGCTTATGCTCATGCTGAACGCGGATGTGCGGCTGGAGCGTCTGATGACCATCACGCAGGTGGTCGCACGTCTACAGGGCCAGCCAGGGCTGAACGAGAACGACATCGCGATTGCCCGGTCCACGCTGTCCGATGTCGTGCCCCTGGCCAATGGAGACGGAGGAATGCGCGTCACGCAATATGACCGCCGCCATGCGGAACTGGCAGGTCTCGGCTTTCTCCATATCCTCGGGCTGCGCGTCCTGTCGGTGTTGGCAGAAACCTCGCACATGCTGCGCCTGCGGGGGGTAGACCCGCCGACCCCCTTCGCCCTTCCCCTCGACGATCCCGAGGCATTCGGAGTCCTGTGCCGGGGCGAGTTGGAGAGTATCTTCTGGCAGGATCCCCTTTGGCCTTGGGTGGATGACAGCACAAGCATGGCGGAGTGCATGCAACGCCTCCAGCCAGCCTGTATTGAAGATGTAGCGGCCATGCTTGCCTTGTATCGCCCCGGGCCGTTGTCCGAAGGCCTGACGGAGGAGTATCTGGATCGGAGACATCGGGAGGCCATTTACCCACACCCCTGTCTGGAACGGATACTTGAACCGACCCACGGGGTCATGGTCTACCACGATCAGATGCTGCTGGCGGCGCAGGCCATCGCTGGGTATTCGCTGGAAGACGCCGACCTTTTGCGGCGGGCCATGGGCAAGAAACACTGGGAAGAAATGGTGGCGCAACGGCAGCGCTTCCGGGCTGGAGCGGCCGACAACGGCATCTCCGAAATGATTGCGGACGCGCTCTTCGAACGCCTGGAGCGCGTGGCGGAACTTGGGAGAATGAAGGCCCACTTTCTCGCTTTCGCCCACATCTGCTATGCGACAGCGTATTTCAAGGCCCACTTTCCCCTGGAATTCAAGGCGGCGAACAGCACCACCAGGCCTGATCTGCACAGCCAAACAGGTCGAGCAGGGGGCCAGCATTGGCGCAGCTCATAGTCACCATCCACCGTTCCGCGCACGAAATCGGCGGCAACTGCATCGAGATCGCCACGGACGAGGGGCAGCGTCTGCTGCTGGACGCTGGTCGGCCGCTCGCCACCCCAGATGGGGTTCCCGCTCCTGTCCCGGTCAGCCTCGACCTCTCGCGTCCGCCTGAGGCAGTGCTCCTGTCGCACGCGCATCAGGATCATGTCGGCCTGCTGCCGGTGCTGCCTGCCTCCTGGCCCGTCTGGTGCGGCGCGCCCACGGGCAGGCTCATGGGCCTGCTTGCAGGCGTCCAGGGCTGGAGCATTCCGCAGACGCTGCGCCACTGGACCTCGGGGCAGGAATTCTGCGTCGGCCCATTTTCCGTCACGCCACTGCTTGTTGATCATTCCGCCTTTGACGCGCACATGCTCCTGGTTCGCGCCTGCGGCAGGAGCATCCTCTACACGGGGGATTTTCGCGGGCACGGTCGCAAAGCCCGCCTGCTGGAGGGCATCATCCGCAGACTGCCCGCAACCCTGGACGCACTCATCATGGAGGGCACAAACCTCGGTCGGAATGGAGAGGCAGAAACCGAAGAGCACATCGAGGCGCGTCTGCTGGGCTGCTTCCGCGCGGCGCGCGGCCGCGTCTTTGTCAGCTGGTCGGCCATGAACATCGACCGCACTGTGAGCGTCTTCAAGGCCGCCCGGCGGGCCGGGCGCACCCTGGCCATCGACCTCTTTTCCGCCGAAGTGCTGCGCAGCCTTGCGGACGCCGGTCGCATCCCCCAGCCCCACTGGGACGGCGTCAAGGTCGTGGTCACAGCTCCGTTGGCTCGTCGGCTTGCACGCATGGGCCGGGAGGGGCTGGTGGAGGAACTGATTGCCTCGCGTTGCGCCATGAGCGCGCGGGCCTTGTGTCGCCGCCCGGAACGGTGGGTCATCCTGTCGCGCTCAAGCCTGCTGCGGGATTTTTGCCGGGCTGGTCTCGTCCCCACTGGGGACGACGTCTGGGTCTGGTCGCAGTGGCAGGGGTACAAAGGAAGCGCCGACTGGGAGTCGCAGGCCGCGCGCCTGGCCCCCTGCGCCCAGTTGGGCATCCACACGAGCGGGCATGCCACGGGCCGGGTGCTGCGGGACTTTGCCTCACGCCTCGCGCCCAGGTGCATCATCCCTGTCCACGGCGAGTGTTGGGACGAGAGTGCGCACAACTTTCCTGGTCTGTGCAGGCTGCGCGACGGCGAGGCGCTGCGGTTATGACCTTGCTCGGCAGGTCAGCCGGGGCTGCCCGCCTGTTGCGTCACCTCCAGGGTTTCCCTGCCCAGGACCGCGCAGCGGTAATCTACTGGAATTCCTGCAAACGGTAGCGCCTTGTTCAATAGTTGAAAAACGCAACGGCCATTTGCATCGGCCTCAAGCAGCGGATGCAACGGACCGGCACCTTTCCCGCCCTCCTGCACGAGGAAACAGGCGACGATGCGGCGGCAGCGGGACAAGGCGCACTCTTTCTCGAAGGCGAACGTGGGCATCTCCGGGCTGATGGCGTCGCGGATGAGGTTCGCATAGAAGACCAGCTCCGAAACGATGCCCATTTTGCAGTTTCCCGCCGCCTTGAGCTCGAAGAGCCAAGCGGTATCGCCATCAACGCCCCAGAGGTCGATGGCGCTCGCCTTGGCGGTGAACACCCCGTTTCCTGCGGCTTTTTTGTTCAGAAACAGCCCCACCGGCAGTTGGCGATCAAGGTCAAGCGAAGGGAGGAGCGACGGAAGGGGAATCTTGCCTTCGAACAAAAGGCCTTCCAGCATCGCCTCGGGGTTGTTCTTGACATTGCCGTCACGAGGCTTGGAGGGGCGGTTGAGGACAAGGCGCCCGGCTGTGCGAGTAATCGAGGCCGCAAGAGCCGCCCGGTTGCCTTCGCCGACGCTGGCGAGAGTGGGGAACATGTCGCAGAAGCGGTCGACACGATACAGGAAGCGGTTGTAGTGCGGGTTGCCGAGGGGGTGTTTCGGGTCGGCGGCCGGGATGTCCCAGGCGATTTCGACGCGCTCGACGCCGCACCAGAAATGGAATGCGAGGGTCCAAGCTTCGAAGGCAGCGCCGTCCGACTGCATGTTGCCCTGCACCGCCGTGTGGTCGAGGTGGATCTTCAGGAGCCTACAGGAGCCGGAGAAATGGATGCGGTCTTGCTTCGGCAGACGAATTCCACGTTTGGTTCGCGTATTCACGCAGTGGGCGCGCCTCAGGTGTTCCGCCCATTGCTTGTGATCCAAACATATCTCTTTGTTCATGCGTTCCCTCCAGTGCCTGTCTTCACCCGTACGGTCGCCGACCTGTTCTCTAGGCAACCTGCCCGTCTGGCGTGTCCGTTTGCAACCATGGGCAATCGCGGTGAAAATGGCAAGAGATACAGACGGCAAGGCATCCGATGACGGCACGCGCCCGTGCTGCTGAAGGCGAGCGATGCAGGTCACAAGGATGGTCGGAAACGATCGGCGAGCGCAAATCTTCAACCTGATTACGCAGAGTGCGTCAATGCCAGCAGACCTTCAGACCAGGCTTTAAGCATCTTGGCACCCGTGTCGGCGAAGGTCCCACCTGCCAGCACCCGGTCCTGGAGACTGGTCCTGGTCGACAGGATGCCATTCTCAACCTCGCCAAGGGCCGCCTCAGCCTCGCGCCGTGTGAGGGCACAGGCCTTGAGCGCGAAATCAAGCAGTTCCGCTCTGCCTGGCCAGCGTTTTGATCCCCGGAGCAACAACGCCATGGAGTCATGCGGCAGGTAGGCCGTCGTTGTGATCTGGTCGAACGTAGGTGCCAGTTGTCCCTGCCGAGATACGGGTGAATCATAGAGCACGCAAAAGTTCTTCCGGTGCGCATCCCCATTGCGGAGCCCGACTGACAGGGCGATCATTTTGAAGAATGCCCGCAACGCGTCGCTATGATTCTCTGGCGGCACGAAGGCCTGAATGATCTTCACGAGTTGCTCGTAACTACCGGAGTACTTGTCTTTTGTCCCCAACCCTTGCAGGACGCAAAAGTCCTCAAGCCCCCAATACTTCCCCTGCTCGTCGAGATCAAAACGGTCGACGACCAGGAAGCGACCATTCTCCGAAACCGACCAGTTCGGAACGGCGAGGCCGCTGCTTTGGGCAGCCAGCAGGCAATAGTGCTCATTGAGGGCCAGTTCAGGATAGCGCTCATCCCAGGTCTTAACGATGTGGGTTGCTGCCTGCAGCGTGACCTTGTGATCCGGTGATAACTTTAGCCCCTCAGTGGCGCGCACGAGGACTTTGGGCTGGACACCAGACACTCCGGAAAAGCGTGCAAATCTCTCAAGGAGATCACGGAACAGATCCTCTGCCCCATCGTATGTCAGAATCTCCCCCACGCTTACTGCGGCGGGGAGGGCATCGGACTGGCTCCCAGGTGCGTCATAACTAAGGCGGCCAATGTGGGAGTGCCCAGTGACACGCAGCAACTCCAAGTCATCAAAACCAGGTACAGCCTTTGCCAACAGATTTTCCAAATGGAGTCGCAAGGCACCTTCCGGGAGATTCATCTGAAAGATTGGATGTAGCCCCCAGGCGAATGTCCAGCTTTCAGAGCGCACCGGCATAGTCAACGAGACAGCAGCCTCTGCGGGCACATCCGGCAGATACGTGAAGGCGAACCGTTGCTGTGCAGTTCGAGTCAGGCGGCCCGACAGGATTTTGCCCGCCTTGACCTCAATCATTGGCGGCCCCATTAAGCTTCTGCAACTCATCCAGGGTCGGCGGGCCAGGCCTAGGGACAGCGGCCAGTTCATAACCGAACACCGCAAGGATTCGGTCCACCTTAAGCATTCCCGCCCCAGCAGCAACTCCTCGCTCGAGAGAGCTCACGAGCGGACGGGAAACCCCAGCCCTCTCCGCGAGTTCCGTTTGGTTCCAACCCTTAGCCCGTCGCAACTGGGCGATAGTGCGTCCGATCTCATTCATGAATAGGATTTGATTCAAGACAGATGAAAAGTCAACATTTGAATTAAACATTTGTCACATGATGCGCCAAGAGTACGAACAGACTATACCTGATATTCTGAACACTTAAGGCGTTTGTGGCTTCGTATGGCCAAATAGAAGGCCATTATCCAGCTCTGGGGTAGGCAGGGCCTCTGTCGCATTTGCCGACGAAGATTAGTGATTGATGAGTCGGACAGGGCACTGCTTTGCCCAATGCTTATAATTAGCCCCCCAGGCCCCCTGGCGACCCTGTTTGTCGTGCACAAAATAGCAATCTCAAAAAGCGTCTCAGCACTTGTCCTCTCGTGATTTTAACCGTTTATGAGGCATAGATTCCTAAGTGCAAATTACGTATAGTTTGCTATGCTGTGGTGTACGCATCGCCTCACTATTGCATACGGACTTGTCATTTCCTCATTGGTCTATTCGACACGAACCGATGATGCCGGGAGTGGACATCAGGACAGTGACTCCCATGACGCCATGCGTGTCTGGGTGGGCCGAACCCGGGGGCGACTGGGCAGGTGTGATCATTAGGAGGTGCTGTTGCCAGTGGCGCAAAAGATACGCCGAAAGATTCCTAAGGCTCCGTACATAAGAACTGGCTGGGTGAAAAGTACAGGATCTGAGTTCTGGGAAAGTGGGATACCAAAAGTGGTAGACCAAAAGATGAACTCCTGTAAGCTCCAGAACAGGAACACCAGTCGCGAGAAGTGCCCTGGTAGGCACTGCGAAGGCCAGTTGTGCAAGTCGCAACGATCTTCCTATTTAACAAGTCGCGCTTGATACAGACCCTAGCATCTGTAGATGCTAGGGTCACCCCCAGGGGGTATGCTGTTTTTGAAGCTCTTTGCCCTTGGCAGAGATGAGCCGCTTCATGCCAAACTCATTGGCCATCTGCTTCCTGAAAGCGCAGGCAAGGCAGCCTGCCAACTTGCTCGTCGAGTGGCTCTGGACTTTGCCGTTAGAGATCTAGGTCAAATTGCCATCGAATGCATTACCTCGTCATGGGAACGTCTTTATTCCAGTTTGTCAGTAGGTTGTGTAATGATCTGTCTGCGATTCGCGACTCGTAGACGTAATCGCATACAACATGCCGTTATGACAGCATAAGAAGCCATTCAGGCTATTGACATTCTCGCGATCTCTGCATAGCAAGCAACCATGATGCTCAAACCCCAAGACGTTTGCCTATTGGTCAAGCAGGTGGTCTCTGGACCTGGCTTGGCGTTCAGCCATTTGGTGGCAGAACTCGGCATAAGTCGAGCAGAGGCGTATGCCGGTCTCAAACGGGTGATGGCCGCAAAGCTCTTCGATGTGAGCCGGAACAGGCCCATACTCGTATCCCTAGAGGAGTTCCTCATCCATGGGGTTAAGTACGCTTATCCAGCCGAGCCTGGGACTCTCACGCGGGGAGTGCCTACGGGGTTTGGCGCACCTGTTCTTGCGGGGCATTTTGACGTGAGCAAGGGCGGCCACATGGTTTGGCCTGCTCCTATCGGGGAAGAGCGTGGAGTGGCCATTGAGCCGCTCTACAAGTCCATCCCAGAGGCTTGTCTGAAAGATCCTAAGCTGTATGAAGCGTTGGCACTTGTCGACGCGCTACGCATCGGCAGGGCACGTGAGAGACAACTCGCCCAGGACCTCCTCGTTCGTCTCCTCCGGAAGAAATGAGACCGCGCAGACATGGCAACATAGACAACCTTCTGGCCGCCGCACGTCTGTTAGGCGATCTGGTCAATGAGGTTGTCTTCGTCGGTGGCGCGACGACTGCACTCCTGCTCACAGACTCGGCTGCGCCAGACGTACGCCCGACCATCGACGTTGATGTCATCGTTGAAGTGGCCTCGCGCCCAAGCTATCAGCGTTTCCAAGAGCGTCTCCGCGAGCGTGGATTCTACGAAGCTATGGACGAAGAAGTCATCTGCAGATGGAAACACGGACAGATCCTTCTCGACGTCATGCCGACGGACGAAAGCATCCTGGGATTCTCGAACCCCTGGTACTTGCCTGCGATCAGCCACTCACAGGATTTGACCATCGAGGGCACACACCTGCGAGTGATCTCAGCGTCGTACTTCCTGGGAACCAAGGTCGCGGCTTTCTTTGGCCGGGGCAAGGGCGACTACATGGCAAGTCATGACCTTGAGGATATCATCATCGTACTTGATGGGCGCCCAGAGATCGTCCAGGAAGTACTGGAGGCCCCTGAGGACCTTCGAGGCTACCTGGGCAGCACCTTTGCCGCTTGGCTCGTTCTGGATGACTTCCTGGACGGCTTGCCGGGGCTGTTACTTCCTGACTCAGGAAGCCAATCACGTGTGCCTGTGATCTTGGACAGACTGAGACGCATCGCCTCAATCATATAGCCAGCTGCCAACTGCCTCTAGAACTCGCGCAGTTGGCCTCTGTGGCGTACGGGCAGAGATGCCGCCACGAGGGTGCCCAGGGCCTACGTTGAGCGTCCTGGGGCCTCGTGGCGGCGTAATGTGACATCGTGCAGTTATGCGGCGTCACCCAAAATCGTTCGAACCTTCTCAATGAGCTCAGGCGACTGGAAGTGCAGGCACGTGTCCTTGCCAGAGGCAACTCTTTCGATGAACGCCTGGCGAGCTGGGACGTTCACGCCAGGCTTGATCTCAGCAAGGCGCTGCTTGAGACTGTCAACCAAGATGGTTTCAATCTTCTTGCGCTGGATCTCATTCCCAAGGTGACGCTCTATAGGAGCCATGTTGGCCTTCGCACGGTTGAAGTGCCCACTACACCTGCCCGTGCTGCCGTATATCTTGCAATAGCGCATTGCACCGAGGTTGTCGTTATCCTTGTTCTTGCAGAAGTAGCGAACCTTCTGAGGACGCTCAAAGTCGAAAGGAATATAAACGTAGACGATATTGTCCGGGTCAGAAGCACTATAGCTGAGGAGCTCGCACCAAGCAGTGAAGAGCCAATCTGTGAGAACATGTTCCGATTCGGAATCAAAGTTACCCATCATATGGATGTGGGGAACACTCTTCTTGTTAAACTCGAGTCTCCACAGTGTTGCAGAGTCAGGAAACCGCCTGACAAGCCGTTGGCCAAGGAGCTTAATCGTAGTCCTCACGAAAAGGGGATCAATGGGCACACCAGGAGGGAAGTTCAACACAACGAAGCAAGTCGGCGAGGTCGGAAGCCGGTTGATCTCACGAGTGAGGTGATTGCGCGCTCTACGGCTAATGCCCTTGATCTCCCCACGAGCACGAGGGGTGTTGTCGGTGTGAGGAACGCGGTCAGCTGAGAGGTCAGAGTAACCAAGGCTGAGGGTTGTCCCTGAAATTGTCACTGTTGAAATGATCATCGTCGCTCCGATGGTTAGAACGTGTTGAGAGTGAAGAGAAGCGCTCACTCGCAAAGCCTCGTGAGCTCCCGTTCGGAGGAGGAACCTCCGAACGTTTGATGGGCTTCGCCCCCCCCTCCACCACATGAGCAAAGGCTGATGGAATTCCTCACGATAAAGGCAGAAAAGAGCGGTCTTTAAAGGCACTATTATCAAGTAAGCCAAAGCAACGTTGCCTACTCAATGAAGGTACCTGAATCCGACTGCCCAAACCCTCCTGCGTTACCTTTAGGCAGCCATCCCAGGAGAGGCCCTGCCAAGACGTTCAAGCAGATCAACAATGTCAGCTGTCCGCCAGGCACTGGTGCGCCCGATGTGGATAGGCTGCGGATAGTCACCACTCTTAATTCCGTTGTAGAAAGAGCTTCTGCAAATCGGTAAAACTTCAAGCACCTGCGGCAGGCGAATAAGTGCATTGGCCAAAAGTTCATTGGGGTTAACGGCGGGAGTATCAGTATTCATGTCAATTCCTTTTCGCCTTTACGGTTTTGCTGACCTGTAAAAAACGCCCCGGGGTACGAAAAACTGTAACTCCCTCCATTTTCCGTTCATTCGTTTTGAGTTCATAAAGTTCTAAGCCTTATAATTAAGCACAAAGCCCACATTTGCATGTGGGCTTATTTTGCTACAGCCATTTGCTGTAATTTGTTGCGAGATGGTTCTCTGGCGTTACTGCAAATATAACTCAGTTCGATGAGTTTTTGCGTTGGCGTTTGTGTTTTGTGCGTTCGTCATGAAAAGAATACTATCGAAAACTGCTTTACATGTCAAGGCAAATATGCGGTTCGTGAGGAGTTGCTACACTTCGCTAGAACTGGGACGAGGCCTGTTAAGCTCGTGCGTTGTTCTCTGAGTAGGTTGCGAACCTTCTGCCGGGTGGCAGCGGTGCGCTTTAATGGTGGTGAGGGTAGGGTCATGCCTCGGTTGCGCGCAGTTTGTCCAGGTAGTCCGCCCAGGCTTGCATCATGCGGCGGCGTTCAGGCAGGTGCTGGGCGAAGTTGTAGGCGGCTCGTATCTTGTTCCTATCCCCATGGGCCAGCTGCCTCTCAATCACGTCTGACGCCCAGCCCTGCTCATGCAGGATCGTGCTTGCCATGCTGCGGAAGCCGTGGCCGGTCATTTCACCCTTCTCATAGCCAAGGCGGCGTAAGGCCGCGAGAACGGTGTTCTCGGACATGGGGCGACTCCTGGAGCGCTCGCCGGAAAAGACGAAGCGGCCGGTGCCGGTCAGGGGGTACAGCTCTTGAAGTGTTTCAACGGCCTGGCGGCTGAGCGGGACGATGTGCTTCTCGCGCATTTTCATCCTCGCAGCTGGGATGCGCCACTCGGCAGTTTCTAAGTCAATCTCCGTCCATTCCGCGTGGCGGAGCTCTCCAGGTCTTACAAAGGTAAGCGGCGCCAGTTTGAGGGCGCAGCGTGTAACTGCGGAGCCCTGATAACCTTCGATGGCTCGTAAGAGTTCCCCGATCTCCTTGGGCTCGTGGATGCTGGCAAAGTGCCGCTTCTTTGGGGGCGCGATGGCCCCCTGCAGGTCTGCGGCTACATCACGCTCGGATCGTCCGGTGGCGATGCCGTAGCGGAAGATCTGCCCACACTTCTGCAGATCTCGGCGAGCCGTTTCAACAGCTCCGCGGGCCTCGATGCGCCGGATAACCATTAGGAGTTCTGGGGGCGTAATTTCGCAAATGGGTCGTGCGCCGATGTAGGGAAAGATGTCTTTGCGCAGTCGGCTTATGACCGTCTCGGCCGTGTTGTCCGCCCAGGTATGGCGGAACTTCGCGAACCACTCCTCGGCGATGAGCGCGAAGGTGTCTATTGAAGGGCTCTGTTCAAAATTTGTGTTGAAGCCTACCCCGCAAGCCCCATCCCCGCACAGCCCCGTAGCCAATTCGCCGAGTTCTGCGCCACGCCCTTGCTGTCGAGCGTCTGGAACCACGCCAGA
>Ga0118677_10001935_pt1 | contig 42722 bp, 33 predicted proteins | sample AliMusrvi5mmetaG_FD_86154 | JGI IMG/M metagenome (GOLD analysis project Ga0118677, IMG submission 86154)
CTGTGATGTGGGCCGTGCGGGCCAGGCCGGTGTTCTGGGTGAAGGAGAAGGGAATCGCGCCGGCGGAGACGGTCCCCACCGTCAGCCACAGTTGGTCGCTCGTCGGGGCGAACAGGCCCGTGAGCAACTGGCTGCTCGGCAGGACCGGGAGCAACTGGTCGGACCCTGCCGCCGCGGTCTCCGCGATCGGGCTGCCCGGCACGAAGGCCCGCGGCACCTCCTTGATGGCGGTGCGGCCTGTATCGGCGATGTAGACGTTGCCCGCGCTGTCCACCGCCACGCCAAAGGGGTAAGCAAGCCCCGAGGAGACGAGCGCGGTGACGGTCTGTGTCGAGGCATCCCACTCCTTGATCGCATTGTTGTACGTATCGGCTATGTAGACGTTGCCCGCGTTGTCCACCGCCACGCCAAAGGGCGCGTAAAGCCCCGCGGAGACGAGCGTGGTAACGGTCTGTGTCGAGGCATGCCACTCCTTGATCGCATTGTTGCTTGTATCGGCGATGTAGACATTGCCCGCGCTATCCACCGCCACACCGTAGGGGTAATAAAGCCCCGAGGAGACGAGCGTGCTGGTGGTCTGTGTCGAGGCATTCCACTCCTTGATCGCACTGTTGCCGTAATCGGCAATGTACACGTTGCCCGCGTCGTCAACCGCCACGCCATAGGGCCAAGAAAGCCCCGAGGAAACCAGCGTGGTGACGGTCTGTGTCGAGGCGTTCCACTCCTTGATCGCATTGTTGCCTGTATCGGCGATGTACACGTTGCCCACGCTGTCTACCGCCACGCCAAAGGGCTCGTAAAGCCCCAAGGAGACGAGCGTGGTGACGGTCTGTGTCGCGGCATTCCACTTCTTGATCACATTGTTGCCGTGATCGGCGATGTACACGTTGCCCGCGCCGTCCACCGCCACGCCATAAGGGCCGTAAAGCCCCGAGGAGACCAGCGTGGTGAGCGGGTTGGCCGCCACGTAGCCGTTACCGGCCTGGGTGACCGTCAACGTCTGTCCGGCGATCGTCAAAGTGCCAGTCCGCGTGGTGCCGCCGTTGGCGTCGAACGTGACGACGGCCCGGCCGCTTCCCGTGCCGCCGGAGGTCGAGTGCAGCCAGGCGGCGTTGGGCGTCGCCGACCAGGCACCCGTGGTCACGACCAGGTCGGCATCGCTGCCGCCGGCCGGGCCTTCGACCAGGGCGGCGGTGGCGAGGCTCGTGCCGGAAAGCAGGCGGCGATGTTCGAGCGCCTCGAACCGCAAGTGTCGGGCCTGCGGAACTAGTGGTTTGAGGCATTGCCTAAATACCAAACCGCGACGATTCGACTTACTCCCACCCAATTTACGACGCGCACGATTTCTGTTGCCCATGATTCCTCTCCTCATAGAACTAAAGTGGCTGGGTCTACGGCCAGACAATCCTGCCGAGTCGACTCAAAAACAACCAGCGAGTCCGCCGGATTGACATGGTTTGCGCTCACCAGGATCGATCAGATTTCCCAATGGTCACTGCCCCAGCGGGCAGCGCATCCGGCAAATGAACTGTCCAGGTACGGACAGACTACCGGAAAAGTTTTGCGCGCACCGTCACAACGCGTTGGAGACAACTCGTTCGAAGGCTGGATGCCGCGAGTGGTTTACCGCACAGACACCGCGTGAATGGCCGCAAACTCGCCGCGAAGCTGCCTCGCGTAGCCGACGAACCATCGCTCGCAGGGATGCCTCGCAACACGACGGGCGACGCTTTGGGTTGATCGGCTTGCAGTCTACTGCCTCGCTCGAAAGGGTAACCGCAAACTGGGCGTCATCAAATTCGTCCCCATCGTCGTCAAGGAAGAAACCGACGCCGGTGTAAGACAACGCCAGGGCCAACAGACATTTCCAGAATGGGCCAAAGGAGGAAGCGGCCTCTCGCCGACCCGGCACCCAGCACCGGCGCGAGTGGGAGCCTCGCGATCGCCCCGCAGTTGACCGAGCGGCTGATTGCATGGCTTAGCGACGCCTCCGTGGCTATGTGACTATGGTTAGATTCTAGTCTCCGTGATCTTCTTGTAAATAACCAGGATGGGTTACTTCGCGGAATTTTTAGGCTTGCCTCAACACCCTCCGTGTCGTTGCCAGCCCTTAGCCCGCCCCGGCAGCCGCTGCGCCGGAGCCGGGCTTCCACCGTCGGGTCGTTAGAGGCAAGCTCGGGGCGTTGTGCTAAAGTAGGCTTAGACGCGGAGGTCTGGCACTCCTCCGCAGGCGAGGAAATGCCCTGTTATTCCATCCTGTTGATATAGACATACAACTCAATCGTGGTAAATTAACTGCTAGGCGGCCCAATTTTTCTCGATATCTGGCACTGCCGCGTCCCCGGTACACGGCTTTTTTTCCAGGCCATCATCGCCCTCATCGGGACAGCTTTTCCCAAATCCCCAGGATTGCTGGTGGGTAGGGACGAACGTCCCATTGGTCGGCCTTGGGCAGTTCATGAAAATCGAACCGGTCGTCGAATTCCACGGCAAAAAGACTCTCCGGCGGAGACATCTCGATCAAGTGATTCAAGAGTTGCAGCATATCGTCCTTGCGGGCGACGTAGAACTCGTAGGGCGGCGAGCAGAAGACAAGCCACGGTAGATTGCCAAGGTCGGGAAGTCGTTTGGCCCAAAGGAATGTATCGGCTGAGGTTACGTCAACAATCCCTTCAACCCCTAGTGTGGCGGAATTGCGGCGAATTGTTTGCGCGGTTGGCCGATGTTGCTCGATGAAAACCGCTCGCGAGGCTCCGCGACTCAGGGCTTCGAGCGCCAAGGCGCCAGTGCCAGCAAAGAGATCGATGGCAAGCTTGCCTTTTACGCCGTAGCCAAGAAGGTTGAAAAGGGCCTCACGAACCCGGTCTTTCATGGGCCGAGTGCGCAGATCGCCCGAATACTCAAGTTTCCGCCCGCGAAACGTGCCTCCAATGATCCGCACGCCAACGGGACTTGTCGCTGCCGTCGGCGGTCCACGACGAGACCTGTCGGTTGTTGGTTTTTTTCGCTTTGCCATGGAGGTGCCTCTTTGCCAAATCTGCTCCTTATGGTACGGTATGGAACGTGAAACGGATAGTGGAGAGCCGGAACTACTTAGATTCTGTTGCGGAAGGTTCCAATTTGTAGGGTGGGCCGAGCGCAGCGAGTCCCACCATCTGGGATTCGTGGTGATTTTGGTGGGACTCGCTGCGCTCGGCCCACCCTACGGCGTTTTCCGCAACAGAAACTACATAGTAAACCCAGGTAACATTACGCTTTTAGTCCAGGAGAAAAATTATGTTGGTTCGCGCGCTGCTCGCCTTTCTATTCTGTCTTTCCAATACTTGGGTCTGGGCTGCCGATCCATCGGTGCCGGCCGCAGGCAGTAAGAATGAAGAATTTTCCAAGATCAACAAGGAGTGGACCGATTTGGTTGCCAACCTGGGGGCATTGAAGAACGAGTATGCCACCTCGACGAGCGACGCCAGGAAGACGGAAATCCGCAAGCAATACAACGAAGGGATCGAGAAAGCCAGGGCGATGGAAGGGAAACTGATTGCGGCAGCCGAAAGCGCCTATGCCAAAGCCCCCAACGCCGATCCCCAAATAACGGAACTCCTGCTGGTCACCTTGGCCGAACGCGTGGGGCACGACGATTACGAAGCAGCTTTCCAGTTAGGCAAGACGCTGATGGACAATAAATGTCCCGAGAAGCATGTCCCGGCGCTCGCCGGCGTGGCTGCTTTTTGCGTGAACGAATATGGTCAGGCAGGAGCATGGCTCCAGGCGGCCAAGGCCCACGGAAATCTGCCTCAGGAGTACGAACACTACCTCGAATCGCTTGACGATGCCAAGGAAGCCTGGGCCAAAGAGAAGAAGATTCGCGATGCCGAAGCCAAAGCCGACAATTTGCCGCGCGTACTCTTGAAGACCAGCGCAGGCGACGTGGAAATCGAGTTATTCGAGAACGAGGCACCCAACACGGCGCTGAACTTCATTACACTCGTCGATAAAGGGTTTTACAATGGGTTGAAGTTTCACCGTGTGCTGCCCGGTTTCATGGCCCAGGGCGGCGACCCGAAAGGGAATGGATCCGGCGGACCGAACTATACCATTCCCTGCGAATGTTACCGGCCCGACTATCGAACTCATTTCCGCGGCAGCCTGAGCATGGCCCATGCCGGCCGCGACACCGGTGGGTCGCAGTTTTTTCTCACCTTCGTGCCAACAACATTCCTGAATGGCAAGCATACGGTGTTTGGCCGCGTCATCAGCGGATTTGACGTGCTGGCCAAGATCAAGCGGCGGAACCCCGATGATCCGACGGTTGGCGCAGCCGACACGATCATTGAGGCCAAGGTCACGCGCAAGGGGCAGCACCCGCATGAGGCCAAGGATTTGAAGAAGTCGGCGAAGCCGGAGTAGAGTCTCAGTCTTCCATCACGTCCTTTTCCCTGGCCCTGGCAAGGTCACCGGCCTGGGATTCGTACTGCTTGGTCAGTTCCTGGATGTCTTCCTTGACCTTGTCGCGATCGTCCTCGGAAAGATCCTTGTCCTTCTCCGACTGGTCGGCCATCTTGTTGCCGTCGCGGCGAACATTGCGAACGGCAACCTTCGCTTCCTCGGTCAAGTCCTTGATGCGGGCGACCATCTTGCGGCGGACGTCGGTCGACAAGGGCGGCACGTTCAGGCGAATAACTCGGCCGTCGCTTTGCGGATTGAAGCCAAGGCCGCTGACCTGAATCGCCTTTTCGATGTCCTTGATCGTGCCGGGATCATAGGGGCGGATGACGATCTGGTTCGGCTCCGGAGCACCGACCGAGGCAAGCTGCTTGATCGGCACTTGCGAGCCGTATGCCTCGACACGGAGTGTATCAACCAAGCCCGGATTGGCCCGACCGGTGCGAATACCGGCCAGAGAATGTTTGAGGACGCCGATCGCCTTTTCCATGCGCTCTTCCACGTCCAAGAGGATTTCATCGGAGGTCATGGCTGGTCCCTTTTTACTGGCACATGTCCAAGAATAACTCCCCTCTCCCGTAAACGGGAGAGGGGCAGGGGGTGAGGGTACTTACTTTTCGGCGGTCTGGATCAAAGTGCCGACCCTTTCGCCCATCACGGCCTTTTCGATGTTGCCTTCCTTGCGGAAGTTGAAGACCATGATCGGCATCTCGTACTGACGGCACTTGGCGATGGCTTCGGTGTCCATGACCCGGAGGTTCTGCCGCAACACATCCTCGTAGCTCAACTGGCTATAAAGGACGGCGTGGGGATTTTTTTCCGGATCATCGCTGAAAACGCCATCAACCCGCGTGGCCTTCACGAGGATGTCGGCATCAAGCTCCAACGCCCGCTGGGCAGCGGCCGTGTCGGTCGTGACGAAGGGACTGCCGGTACCGGCAGCGAGGATCACAATCCGGCCTTTCTCCAGGTGTCGTCGGGCACGGCGGCGGATATACGGCTCGGCCACGCCGTCCATGCGGATCGCGCTCATCAGTCGCGTGTCGCAACCAAGCGATTCCAGGGCGTCTTGCAAGGCCAAACCATTCATCACGGTGGCCAGCATGCCCATGTAGTGGGCCGTGGCCTCGTGGATGCTGGAATTGCCAGACGTGAACTGTGCCCCGCGAAGGATATTCCCGCCGCCGATGACCAGCGCCAACTGGATACCGTGCTTGGCCGCCTGGCTGGTCTGCCGGGCGATGTGCAGCACAGCATCCATGGCGATGCCTCGTTCGCCAGGATGCGTAAAGCCCTCGCCGGAAATCTTCAGCACAACCCGGCCGAAACGCTGGCCCGTTGAAGCCTGGCCCATTGAAGCCTGGCCGGTCGAACCGTTGCCCGATGTAGACATGGGGTTACTCCTTGGACAGTTCCCAAAGCACGAAGCCGTTGATCTTCATGCCAGCCGTTTTGGCCAATTCGGCAATCTTCTTGTTGTCGTACTTGGCCTGATTGGCATGGGGCTGCTCCAGGAGGCAACGCTCCGCATAGAACACATTCAGGCGACCCTCGATGACTTTGGACTTATTCTTCGCCATCCCCTCGGCCTTCTTCAAGTCGCCGCGGGCGCGGCCGTGGCTGCTGGTCATCCGCTCCAGGTTGTTGGGATCCTGGATTTGCTGGTCCGCCAGCGCGAGGATTCGTTCCGCTTCGTTCTTGACGGTTTCCGCTTCCTGCGTCATGGCCTGATCCAAAACGTCGCGCTCTTTGGCTACCAATGCCGGATCGAGATCCTCTTTGTGGAGGACGATCGGCTTCATCGCCGCAATGTGCATGCAAATATCACGGGCCAATTCGGCCGCTCCCGATGCGTTTTCCACTTGCAACAGCACGGCAACCGCGCCGTTGTGGTGGACGTAGCCGGCCGTGGGACCAGGAACCCGCAATATCCGCTGGAGAACAAATTTCTCGCGGATGCGGTTGTTCAAGTCGTCAAACTGCTGGCGGAGCGTGGTGCCCTTCTGGCTGGGCGACGCCTGATTGAGCAACTCATCGGGCGTGGCCGCGCCCGGCCCTTTGGCGAGCTGCTGGGCAAGGTCGTTCGCCAATCCAATGAAATGCTCGTTGTTGGCCACTGGGGCACTTTCACAGCGGAGGTCAATCAGTGCCCCGGCACCCGGTTCTAGCTCGGTGAAAATGGCAATCCGGCCGGTCGATGTCGAACGGTCCGCTTGCTTCTCTTGTACTTTCCTGCCGAGAATGCGCAGCCTCTCAATCGCCTTCTCCATGTCGCCTTGACTCTCCATCAGGGCCTTTTTGCAGTCCATCATGGGAAGGCCGGTCTTTTCACGCAGCTCCTTCACGGCCGAAGCGGTAATCTCTGCCATGCAAACAATCTCCTTGTTAAAATCTCGGTTGCTCTGTAGGCTCTTGGGAAAAGCTGTCAGGAGGCAGCTACCGCGGCAGCCGGCTGGGCAGCAACTTCAGCACCCTCGGCCCGCTCCTGCTGCACCTCGCCGGCCTCGTTCCTGCCGGCAATTACGGCGTCTGCCAAGAGTTGCACGATCAGCTCGATCGAGCGAATGCTATCGTCATTGCCCGGAATGGCCAAATCAATCTCATCCGGATCGCAATCGGTGTCGATCAGAGCCACGGTAGTCACGCCCAGCTTGCGAGCTTCCTTGACCGCATTCTTCTCTTTGCGAGGGTCAATCACCACCAGGCATTCCGGCAGGCGGTTCATCGTTCGCATGCCGTTGAGGTTGCGATACATCTTGCGATATTCGCGAGAAAGGGACGATTGCATCTTTTTGGAGTAGGTGGCCAGTTCCGTGCCGGAACGAATGGTTTCCAGCTCTTCCAAGCGGCCCAAGCGGCTGCGGATCGTGCGGAAGTTCGTAAGCGTGCCACCCAGCCAGCGATCGCACACGAACGGCATGCCGCAACGCACGCCCTGCTGCTCGATGGTGTCGCTGGCCTGACGCTTTGTCCCCACGAACAGGATCAGGCTCCCCTGGGCCGCCACACCCTGGAGATATTTTCGGGCACGCAACAGGCCGCGGACGGTTTCACGGACGTCAATAATATGAATCAAGTTGCGGCGGGCGTGAATGTAGGGCCGCATCTTGGGGTTCCACCGGCTGGCGCGGTGGCCAAAGTGAACTCCGGCTTCAATTAGATCTTTTACGAGTACGGTAGCCAAATCAAATCTCCTTAAGGCACACCGGCTCTATTGACCCTCACAAAAGGAGGGGTGGCGTCCGGCGTTATTCAGGCACTACGGTCAAGTGAAAAATGTTTACCACCCCGAACCGTTCAGGGAGGTAAACCCAATAGTATAGTGGTTATCGACAAGGCAGTCAACCGAGGCGGAACCGAGTTGGATGGCCGCTTAGTACGGATTATGGCGGAGCACGGAAGTCCTGACGCTCTAGTGCGTTGCGCGAAGGAGACCCAGAACAGCGGAGAACAAGCTACCCGGCAAGGATTCGAACCTTGAACGAGGGAACCAAAATCCCTTGTGTTACCGTTACACCACCGGGTAGTACATGTCTATCCATTAGAGTTGGCGTGGAAATTCAAGTACCCTCCGCCACAATGGATCGCCAATCCACGTATCCTATTTCTTCCCTGGGTTTCCGGCAAGGGGAGTCCTGGTTTGCTATCCAGGTTTGTTGCCCGAAATGTTGTTTCTGGAGACGCAATCAGTTCAGTCAGATTGGCGAAACGCCAGGACTTTGGAAGTATTCGATGTTGTTTGGATAGAACCAGCCATGCTGGGGGTTGTACTGCCAACCGTCGGTGCTGCCTGTTGGAGCCGTCGGTTCGGTGTCGCCCCGCAAAATTTCGACGTTGGTGCTGTGGCTGAAGGGGTTACTTGGAATGTCCCCCTCAATATAGGGGCCATGAGGTCCGTTGACTTGGTCGAGTGTCGCGTTCTGATCGGTCTTTTGTGTCAATTGATTCTTGAAGTCGGCGTTGGTGTTGGCCGGCGGGTAGACCCCCAGGTGATGCCCCTTGTACACCTCCAATTGCGACCGCACGCTGCGTAAGTTGAACTTCAGGTTGCTCATCATCGCGTCCTTGGTGGACGACGAAAACTGCGGGATGATCGTAACGGCCAATACCGCCACGATGACCACCAAGATTAGGACTTCAACCAGGGTAAACGCATTGCGACGACTATTCTTCATGCTCTCCCTCCCAGCAAACGGAAAGATCCTCTAGGATTTAATAGGTTATAAATGCACTGAGGGCAAAAAATTCCTCCCAGGTGGAAAATGGGATATTCCCGGTTTTGGGCGTGGCTGGCACGAGACGGATAGACGGCAATATCGGAAAAGGGAGCACGACCCCTCGACCCCTCTCGTGACATGCCACCGGCATTAAACTCGCAGATTCGCTGATCCTTTCGACCGGCACGTGTAAAGCAAATAGCGCAAGTTGACGATAGGTTGTCATATAGCAGACCGATTTACGTAATATGGGTTATATAAATCATGCTCAACGAACGTACCGCGTGCAAATTCTTCACAGCATAGCTAATGTGCGTTGACTAAGTAAGACGAATAGATTATAGGCGAGGAAAGCCTACAGACTATCAGACTAGGCCATTGGCCGGACCACACTGAGTGTTTTATTAGGAGACATGCGATGAGAAGGATGTTAGCCATATCGCTGACCGCGGTGGTGCTGGCGGTAATTGCGGCAAGCTCGGCTCAGGCCAGCTTCTGCGGTATCGCCCGCAGTCATTGCGGATCGGGCTGTAATGAGTGCTGCCCACAGCAAACTTGCACGGTGATGAAGCCCTGCAAGCAGATTGTCTACGAACAACGCCAGTACACTTGCTACAAGACTTGCTTTGAGCGCGTGTGCGAGCAGAAGACGATCAATTGCGTGAAGTACGTTCCGGAGACGTGCTACCGCGAAGTCAAGTACACGGTCTGCAAGCCGGTGCAGGAGACGCGCGTCCGCACGTGCAATTACACGACCTGCAAGCCGGTCTATGAGACCTGCACGAAGAACTACTGCTATACCGTCTGCAAGCCGGTCTACGAGACCAAGACCCGCGAGATCCACTACACGGTCTGCAAGCCGGTCTACGAGACTTGCACGAAGAACTACTGCTACACGGTCTGCAAGCCGGTGTGGGAGACCAAGACCCGCGAGATCTGCTATACCGTCTGCAAGCCGGTCTATGAGACCTGCACGAAGAACTATTGCTATACCGTCTGCAAGCCGGTCTACGAGACCCGCACGAAGGAGATTTGCTACACGGTCTGCAAGCCGGTCTACGAGACTCGCGAGCGGGTCTGCCACTACACGACCTGCAAGCCGGTCTATGAGACCTGCACGAAGAACTATTGCTACACGGTCTGCAAGCCGGTCTATGAGACCTGCACGAAGAACTATTGCTATACCGTCTGCAAGCCGGTCTATGAGACCCGCACGAAAGAGATTTGCTACACGGTCTGCAAGCCGGTCTACGAGACTCGCGAGCGGGTCTGCCGCTACACGACCTGCAAGCCGGTCTATGAGACCTGCACGAAGAACTATTGCTACACGGTCTGCAAGCCGGTCCAAGAGACCTGCGAGCGCGAGGAATGCTACACGGTTTGCAAGCCGGTACACTACACGAAGACCGTGAAGTGCTGCGGTGGTCACTGGGAGACTCGGACGGTTGCCTGCTGTGCGCCGGCTGCCTGCTGCGAATCGCCCAAGTGCTGCGATCCGGTGAAGTCCTGCCGCGTGTGGGTTCCGGAAGTCTGCGAGAAGCAGATCGATTGTGTCAAGTACGTTCGCGAGACCTGTGTCCGCAAGGTGCCCTACACGGTTTGCCGCATGGTGCCCGAGCAGCGCGTCAAGACCTGTACCTACCAGGTCTGCCACATGGTGCGGGAGTGCCACGAGAAGCGGATTCCGTATACCGTCTGCCGCATGGTGCCCGAGCAGCGCGTCAAGACCTGCACCTACCAGGTCTGCAAGATGGTGCCCGAGCAGCGCGTCAAGACCTGCACCTACCAGGTCTGCAAGATGGTGCCCGAGCAGCGCGTCAAGACCTGCACCTACCAGGTCTGCCACATGGTGCCCGAGCAGCGCGTCAAGACCTGCACCTACCAGGTCTGCCGCATGGTTCCGGAGCAGCGTGTCAAGACCTGCACCTACCAGGTCTGCCGCATGGTTCCGGAGCAGCGTGTCAAGACCTGCACCTACCAGGTCTGCCACATCGTCAAGGAGTGCCACACGAAGGAGATTCCTTACCAGGTTTGCCGGATGGTGCCTGAGACCTGCGTGAAGCAGGTTCCCTACACGGTCTGCAAGCCGGTGTGCTACACCAAGACGATCGACTGCTGGAAGCTCGTGCCGAAGTGCGTGCCCTACACGGTCACGCGCTGCGTTCCGGTGGTGGTTTGCAAGCAGGTTCCGGTGACGGTTTGCTGCCCGGTCCCGCACTGCTGCAAGCCGAGTTGCTGCGAAGAAACGAAGGCCTGCGCTCCGGCCGGCTGCGGCAACTAAGCACGCCCGTCTCAAGCCCCGGTGGGTGAGAGGTCTGGTCTAGCCTGAACGGCGGCTCGACTCCGCAAAGTCGAGCCGCCGTTGTTTCTTGGCCGGCCGGTTGACTTGGGACGATTGCGCTTGCATACTTGGAAGTTTGTACGAATTGGCGGTTCTCTACTTTCCAGAGGAGTCTGTTGTGGAAGTCAAGCTCTCGAGCGGTAAAATCATCCCCATTGAAATGCACAAAGTAAAGATTGTCCAGAAGGCATTTCTGGTCCCTATCCAGGAGCGATTGAGGGCAATCACCGAGGCTGGCTTCAATACTTTCCTGCTCCGCACGCGGGATGTGTTCATCGACATGCTCACCGATAGTGGCACCAACGCCATGAGCGACAACCAGTTGGCCTCGATGATGGTTTCCGACGACGCCTATGCCGGCGGGGAGAGCTATTACAGGTTAGTGGACGCGGTCAAGGAGATTTTGGGGTTCGAGTACTGCGTGCCGGCACACCAGGGCCGCGCTGCGGAGCACCTGCTGACCAAGATTTTCGTCAAGCCCGGCGATGTTGTGCCGATGAACTATCACTTTACGACCACCAAGGCCCACTTTGAGATGGGCGGCGCCAAAGTCCTGGAAATCTACGGCGGTGACGCCTTGGAGACCAACAGTAGCAATCCCTTCAAGGGCAATATCGACCTGGAAAAGCTCAAGGCGGTCATCGCGGAATATGGTCCCCAGCGAATTTCCTTCGTCCGCATGGAGGCCACCACGAATCTGATTGGTGGGCAGCCTTTCTCCATGGCCAATCTTCGCGAGGTCAAAAAACTGGCCTCGCAACAGGGCATCCCCGTAATTGTCGATTGCAGCCTCATCTCCGAGAATGCCTATTTCATCAAGCGGCGTGAGGCGGGCTACAAGGATTGCTCCATCCGGCAGATCGTTCTGGAGATGATGAGCTATGCGGACTTGATTTATCTCTCCGGTCGCAAGAGTACCTGCGTTCGCGGCGGTCTGATCGCCACGAACAACCCCAAGTATTTTGAATCTCTGAAGGCCTGGCTGCCGCTCTACGAAGGCTTCATCACCTACGGCGGCATGTCGTCGAAGGAAATCGAGGCCATGGCGGTCGGACTGCGCGAGATGACCGACCTGGAAGTGGCCAGCAGTTCGGCCGACTTGATCGCTTATTTTGTCAACGAGATGGTCAAGCGGGACATTCCCGCCGTGACGCCGCCGGGTGGTTTAGCGGGCCACGTGGATGCCATGAAATTCATTCCTCATGTGCCCCAGTCCGCGTATCCGGCCGGTGCCTTGACTGCGGCCATTTACCTCATCAGCGGCGCCCGCGGCATGGAGCGCGGCTCGATCTCCATGGACCGCGATGCCCAGGGCAACGATGTGCCCTCGGACATTGAACTCTGCCGGCTGGCCGTTCCGCGGCGGGTTTACACCGTCTCGCACATCGACTACGTCGTGGACCGGTTGGGTTGGCTCCTCGCCCATCGCGACCTGATCCAGGGGCTAAAGTTCATCCACGAACCGCCCGTGTTGCGTTTCTTCACCGGGCGGCTGGAGGCCCAGAACGATTGGGGAACCCGGCTGGCCGCGGCCTACCAAGCCGATTTCGGCGCGGAAGGGTGAGATATCAGAACGTAGGGTGGGCCGAGTGAAACGAGTCCCACCATCATGCCTTCTACGGGACATTGAACGGGTCACTGCCGTTCTTCGTGATCATGAAGAAGAAGGCCGCCGCGTCGGTCTGCTTGGAGAGCGAAAGGACGGAGCCGTCCCCCATGCCGCAATTCACAATGGCATGGTGCGCCGAGGACGGGCCGAAGGCCGGCGGGGTCTTCGCGAAGCCGGGATCCTCATACTTGCCGGCATCAGTCCCCGTCGGGCTGAAGTCATGGGAGAGGAATGTTCGCAGCCCGGCTATGGCAACGCCCGAGTTCTCGCCGAAGGTTGCGTCATAACCGGGCGGCGCGAAGTAAGGGTAAGGCGCTTGTGGTGCGGCGCCCGTGGGCGAACTCTTCTGCGGTAGGCCGACCAAGGTTGCCTCTTTGCCGACCATCCAGCGGCTGGCCGTTTCGTCCATCGTTTCGATCGTCACGATCGTATGCGACAGGCCATCAAGGCAATCGGCAAAACGAAGGCCGTTGCCTGGAAAAATAGCGCCGTCGGGATGGAGTGTTGCAGTGCCATACGGCGGCTTTGCCGTTGGGTCAGCCACCATCTTAAGGCTGTCGCGGGTAGTGGCGCCCATGGCCTTGTAATTGGTGATGCCCGCCGTTTGCGGTTGCGCAGCCGGGTTTTGCGGGGTAACCCCGCGTGGACCGTTGGGACAGAGGAATTCGTTGATCTGGGCTTTCATCGCCGTAGCAATTGCCTGGTTCGAGGCATCTTCGGGATTGCCATTGAGGGGCAGCCTCCGATAGATCGTGTCGTATTCCATGAAGGGCAAAAGCTTGACCAGCAAGCTGTAGCCGCCGACGGTCATCTTGTTGCCGCCCGGGGCCTTGGTGAGGGATGCCGACGGCGGAAAATGGTTGAAGGTTGAGGCGAAGTTATGCATCGCCAGCCCGATCTGTTTTTCGTTATTGAGGCATTTTGCCCTGCGTGCCGCTTCGCGGGCGGCCTGAATCGCCGGCAGGAGCAGGCCAATAAGGATCCCGATGATGGCAATCGCCACGAGCAGCTCAATGAGTGTAAAACCGCGTTTCGCACGTGTTGTGTTCATAAAACACCTCCAAGGGATTGGGATTCGACCGATACGCGTTATATTGGGGGTGCGCGAGAGGAAAGTCAAGCAGGGCCATTCTACCTCTCCGCCGGCCGATAGATGAATGAATCCCAATACCGCCGGTCTAACTGGTAATAATCCAGCGGATCTTTGTTGATGTCGAACGTCTCGGGCAACAACTGGAATCGCTTCATTTCGCGGATATATTCCTCGCGCGGCTTGAAACCTGGCATGTCGAATCGCTTAACCTCTTCCAACCGCCGCTTGCCAGCCTCACACATGGCCAGCAGGAGCCGGTAATCGGGGTCGGCCGTGGAGAGGAAAACACCATCTTCCGCAGGTGGGGATGTCGTCCCGCCTTTTGGTGGGACTCGCCTAGGCTCGGCCCACCCTGCTTCTCCCGCAAGCGGGCGAGGGGAGACTTTTGCCTTGCATTGCCCGTAGCCGCCTGCGCTGCGAGCCAAGGGGGCCAAGAGCGCGAGCGACTTCTCCGGCCGCGAAAGGTTGTAAATAATATGCCGCGAGAACTCCAATCGCCGATCGCCCAGCGACGCCTGCCAGAAGCTCACGCCGTTCTCGTCGGAAAGCGTCTGTGCGATCGGATTGGTCCGCGGGTCGTGGCACGTTGCACAACGGCGCGTAAAGACAGTTTTGGCTGCATGGCTCTCGGGCCAGTCGCGGTCGTTGTTGAGCGTTTCCTCGTTGTTGATATACCCGCCGATGCTGCCGGTACCCAAGGCTGCGTAGGTGCCGGGGTAGGGGGCGCCGATGTCGAGCCAAAGCCGCACGATGCGACGCTCGCGCTCGGTCGGCTTCGCGTCATAATGGCCACCAGCCAGCAGTTTCATCAATGGTGACCCGCCGCTGCCGAGCGTCCGCGGGGCGTAGTTGCTTCGCGGCTCATTGCGGCCGTCGGCCAGTTGCCGCCAGACGGTCAGCGAATAGTAGCTGTGCGAGAACATGGGGCCGCGATCGCCGGAAAGAATCACGCCGCCATCGCGCCGGTCGTAGTCGTGGCAGCGCAGGCAGTTGCGATCGAGAATCGGCTGCACGTCGCGGGGAAAATCGAGCACTTCGGGCACGTCGCGGAAAGGTTCAATCGTGCTGGCCCTGCGCTGCGCGGCAAACGGTAGCGAGCGATGAACGGTTGGCGGCGCGGTCGTGCGATGTTCGTGGCAGCCGATGCAGCCCGCAGTCTCGCCGGGTTGGATAGTCGTGAAACTCTGCATCCGTTTAACCGCCAGATCCTGGTCGTCCAGGGCCACGAACAACAAGCTTCGCAGGGCCGGGGCCTCGAAAAACGCCGAGCCGTCGGCCTCGACGGGAACCGTGCCCAGCACGCGCTCCAAAGTAAACGTGCCCGCATAGCTCAAAGGATCCATGCCGCCGGTGAAATTGATCGGCTTGGGCAAGCTCTCGATGACCATCAGCTTCTTGATCTCGCCAGGCCGGATGCCGGACATGTTGCGGCCGCGATAGACATCTTCCAGCAGATACCTACCCGCCGGCTTGGTCAGATCCACCCGCGGCGGAACGGCGAACTCGACCGGGTGGGCCACGATCGGCCGCGGTTCGTGCAGCCAGACCGGGCCGAACTCCTTCGGCGCGGTGAAAAGCGTCGTCGTCTCGCCGCGGTCGTTCATCAGGACCAGTCGCTCGGTCTCGACTGCCATGAAGGCATTGGCGCTGAACGCCCACGGATCGCGATAATTCCCATGCTTGCTGATGTTGACCAGGTTGCCGAGCACGTCAGGCCCCTGCTGGGGGCTGACCCGGGCCACGAATCCAGCATGTTCCTTCTGCCCATGACCTGGAGAGTTGATGAGGATCGCGTCTCGGCTGCCAGGGATTGGCCGGGCATCGATGAACAGCCCACCAGGATGCAGATTGCCAAAGTAAACGCTCTGCTCGGTGCCATCCGCGTACATCGTCCAGAGATGATGAAAGTGAACCTGCGAGCGATCGATGTATTCCCAGCGCGTGTAAAGGATGCGGCCGTCAGGCAAGACCCAGGGGGTGTTGTCTTGCTCGATATTGGCCGATAGCGGGCGGATCTGCCCACCGTCGGCATCGCAACGCCAGATGTTGCCGACCTGGGTCGACCAGCAGTTAACCCATCGTTTGGCCCGGGTGGTGACGAAGACGATACCGCCGTCGGGCAGCCAGCAAGGCTCGAAGTCGTCGAACTTGCCGTCGGTGATGCGGCGCAGGCCGGTGCCGTCCGAGTTGATGAGATAAAGCAGGTAGTTCTCCGTGCCGCCCTTGCGGTAGGAGAAAAGGATCCGCTTGCCGTCGTAATGCACGGCCGGATCGCGGACGCTACCCTCCGGGTCGTCGATCAGGAGCGTGAGTTTGCCCGTTCGCAGGTTCAACTTGCAAAGCTTGCCGAATTTGCCGTACATAGGCTGGCAGCGGTTCGCTGCCCAGTAGCCGATGTTGGCGTACCAGTGGGGATCCTGTGAGATGCTCCGTGCGGCAAAGACAATATCCTCCACGTCGCGCAGCGGGCCAGCAAGGAATTGGGCTTGTAGATCGGCTGATTTCTCACCGTAAACGATGGTCGGCGCGATCCACGGGACAATGCCCGTGAATATAAGGGCAAAACAGCGGCAATAAATCCGTCGGTGCATAATGACCCAACTTCTATGGAGATTTTTCGCCTATTCCAGTTCCATGTGCGGAATGGCGGACAATTGTAGGGTGGGCCGAGTGAAACGAGTCCCACCAACTCTGTTTCGTTCCGCTTTGGGTGGGACTCAGTGCGCTCGGCCCACCCTACAAATCGGCAAAGTTATTGCGGACCAAATCCCTCGCTTATGCTGGCGTAAGGGCGGATGGTTGTCAAGCGCAAGCCAAACAGGAAGGAACAGGCAATTGCCGATCCCCCCTATTGGATATGTCAATTGAGCCGCAAACGTGTGAAAAACTTGCGATAAAACGGAATTTGCTTGCGGGTCGATGGAAATCTGAAAAACTGGCCGAAAGTTCGGTTGACGACTCGGCGGTTGTGTCGTCAAATAGATAGAGAGTCGAACTCGCGGGTTCGACTTATTTTGTTGGATGGGGCCTCACGAAGCTGTTGATTTTTAATCCCTTGCCTCGGGAAGATCATCGGTTGCAGGGGGTTATTTTGCAGTAAGGAGATTTATTCATGGCTGTGATTGTCAAGTTTGAGAAGTGTGAAGGTTGTGGCGACTGCATCGAGACTTGTCCGTGTGGCGCGATCGAGTTGAAAGACGCCAAGGCGGTGATCGACGGCGAATTGTGCGCCGATTGCGGGGCCTGTGTCGATTCATGTCCGACCCACGCCATCGAGATGGAATAGATATCATTCGAGAGCCTCTCTCGAATGTTTCCACCGATAATGTTAAAATAATTGCGGACCGTGCCGGTCTCGGCGCGGTCCGCTTTTTCATTTTGAGGGTAACAATGGGAAACTCCGACCGTGTTCATGAAGGTCCGCTGGAGATCGCCGTGGTAGGCGATCTCACCGAGAACCAGGCCGATCTCTGCGACAAGCTCCTGTCCGTCGAGCCGGGCGGTGAGTGTACACTTTACTTCGATTCCTTGGGTGGAAGCCCTTATTGCGGCATCGCGCTGGTGTCGTTGATCGCGCTTCGCGGTCTGCGGGCCACGGGTATCGTGGCGGGCGAATGCTCTTCGGCCGCGCTCTGGCCGTTTGCCGCCTGCCAGCGCAGGCTGGTCACGCCCTTGAGCGTGCTCTTGTTCCACAACATGAAGTGGCAGAGCGAAGAAAATGTTGCCCTCCTGGAGGCTGCCGAGTGGGCTCGCCATTTCGGGCAGTTGGAAAAAGACATGGACGTGCTCCTGGCTCAGTTGTTCGGCATCGCGCCCGAGAAACTCGTCGCGTGGACTCGCGCCGGCCGATACGTCAGCGGTCCGGAGTTGGCTGCGGCGGGACTGGCCGAACTGGTCGATTTCAAGCCGCTGGCGGTGACAAAACGGCGCCGCAAGCCATGACCCACGGCACGCCACGTCGCGATTTCCTTCTCGGCCAGACCGCAGCCGATCGCGAAGCCGCCAGCGCGGGAGAGGTTTTTAACCTGTCTTCCAATGAACCCTTCCTGGTCCATCTCTCTCGTAAGGCGATGGCCGGCGAGTTTGAGATTTGCTTGCCCGTTGCGATTGCAGGGGAGGCAACCGCGGCCGCCTTGGAGGCGCTGGACCTCGTGCAATCGCTCGAAGCGCAGTTGTCGTTCTTCAATCCGGACAGCGACATCTCCGAAATCAATCGCGAGGCGGCCGAGGCAGCCGTGGAAGTCGAGCCGCGGCTGTTCGCGCTGCTGCAATTGGCTCTGCAACTCTGCCGCGATAGTGGCGGGGCCTACGACCTCTCGGCGACATCCCTCTGGGAAGCCTGGGGCTTTGCGCGACGGGCAGGAGCCATTCCATCGCCCGCGCAACTGGCCGAGGCCCAAGCCCTGGTGGGAGGGCAATGGATTGAACTCGATGAAGCAGAAAAGACGATCCGCTTCCTTCGCAAGGGAGTGCGATTGAACCTTGGTAGCATTGGGAAGGGCTACGCGGTCGATCGCGCCGTTGAGCACCTCTTGGCCGCCGGCGTTTCCGACTTTCTCGTGCATGGCGGATATAGCAGTGTCGCCGCCCGCGGCTCGGCCGTAGGTCAGCCTTTCCAGGCTGACTCGCCGCATGCCGGTCAGGCTCGTGTACCATGTACCCATGGTCGGCCTGACCTACTTAGTTCGCCATGGACGATCGGCGTCAAGGATCCGCTTCGCGACGAGCGACGCCTTGGGCAGGTCGAACTGCACGACCGGGCCTTGGGCACATCGGGGGCGCAGTTCCAATCGTTTCGCCATCGGGGGCAGCGCTATGGCCACATCCTCGACCCGCGCACCGGCCGGCCAGCCGATGGCGTGCTTTCGGTCTCGGTTCTGGCTCCCACCGCGGCAGCGGCCGACGCGCTTTCGACCGCTTTTTACGTTATGGGACCGGAGGCCGCCATGAGCTATTGCCAATCTCATCCGTCGCTCGCCGCCATAATCTTTGCTCCGCTAGCTGGCAACCGCTGGCAACTGCATCACCATGGTTTAGCCGAGGAATCCGCCGATCTGCTGGCCGCTTTGACGAAACCCTGGTTGCTTGGTGCCATGCCAACAAGATAAAATGAAGTCCGCCTACTTTCGGAGTGCGGTGGCTTGCCACCGCTTTCCAAAACGCGCGGCAAGTGTGTTTTGTTCGGGATTGGTCGAATTGAAAAGCGGCGGCAAGCCGCCGCACTCCAAAGGGAGTAACGTATGCGTTGGAAGCAATTCGCGTTGTGGATACTAGCGGCGACATTCGCGTCGTGCGAGATCGCCGCTGCCGAAGGGCCAACCAGTTCACCCATGTTTCAGCAGTGGATTGTAGGGCGCACCAAGTTCTCTTTTGTGGCCGGTCGGGTCGTCAGCAATGGAAATAATGGCGTCTGGATGTTCGGCATGCCGAGGCAGGTCGCGACGGATGGTTCCGTTCGTGAACAGATCAATTTTAACGGCAATGGAGTCGCGAGATCCCTTGCTTATACCTACCAGCGCAGCGGCGATAAAGCCAACCGGCAGAACGATCCGAAAGTGGAGTTTGTCCTCGAAATAGGTTTGGAAGGTCGTTTTGTCCTGCGATATTCTGATAAAGACCAGCCGGAAAAGTACTTCGACTTGACTCAGGTTCCCGGACAGCCCATCAGTTTATCGCTTCCGGGGGCAAACAAGCCGCGCGTCTTGCGAGCTGCGTCGATCTGGCATTTGTTGATCGTCGACGAAGAAGACTGTCGCAAGGAGTTCCTGCCGATGCTGGAGTCCATCCGTTCGGACTGGCGTGTGGCCCGCACGGCACGGGCTGCCGAGGATGAATTGGTGAAAATGGCCGCCGTATCGCGAAAGTCGGATCGTACACAGTGGGATGCCTGGATCCAGCAACTGGGCGATCCACGTTGGACCCGGCGGGACCGCGCCGAGCACAACTTGCGCGACGTCGGGCCAGCCATTCTCGGGTATTTGGGTCGGCTGAACATGGTCGCGCTCGACGCCGAGCAAAAGTTAAGGGTGCGCCGAATCATCCGCTGGCTCTCCGCCCAGACCGACGAAGATACGCCGGAGCATGTGGCTTGGATGCTGATCGAGGATCCGCTGGTCTGGCTTGCTCTACTTTCGCGTCCGGAGGAATCGACTCGCCAAGCCGCGGTCCAGCAGTTGGCGCTCCTGCTGAACGTGCCAATCACCATCGATCCCAAGGCCGAGCCTGCTAGTCAAGCCAAGGCCCGCGATGAGCTGCGGAGACAGATCGAAGAAAGCGTTAAGCCCAGCGACGCCCCACAAACATCTCGAAAAAAGGTTTGATACACATGGACCAATTGCAAATTTTGGGAATCGTTAACGTCGTCTTGTTTCTGATTGTGCTTGGCTGGCCGGTGGCCAGCATTCTCAGAAAATGGAAAGCGAATAAAATAGCCGCGGAGAAACCGCAAGCAAAGATTCCAGACAAGACCGAAACGAAACCGCCGACTGCAAAACAACCGCCAAAACCGGCCCACAGCGAGGCGATCACGCTCCTTGCGACCCTGCAACGCGAGGCCCGCTTCGTCGATTTCATCAAGGAACCGCTGGATGGCTATAGCGACGCCCAGATTGGAGCCGCGGTTCGCGATGTGCATCGCGATTGTGCCAAAGTACTTGACCGCCTTTTTGCCATCCAGCCGATGGTTGACCAAGAAGAAGGCAGTTCCGTCGAGGTTTCGGCAGGCTTTGACGCCGGCCGCTTCCGGCTGACGGGCAACGTGGTGGGTGATCCGCCATTTCATGGCCGCTTGGTGCATCATGGTTGGGAAGCGGCCGAGATCCAGTTGCCGGCATGGTCGGGCACGCAGTTCTCCGCCCGCGTCGTCGCACCGGTGGAAGTGGAGTTAGCATGAGTACGAGTAGGGAAAATGAAACCGCGAAATTCATCCTGGGGTTCGATCTGGGCACGACCAACAGCGTGTTGGCCTACGCGCCGTTGGACGCCGAGAATCCGCAGGTCGAACTCCTGGCCCTGCCGCAACTTGTCAGTAGTGGGACTGTTGAATCGCGGACCATGTTGGCGTCCTTCACGTATTTGGCTAATCCCAACGAAGTGGGTGGCGGTGTACTCGATTTGCCTTGGACAAAGCAGCGTGACTTTGCGGTAGGCGAATATGCTCGGCGGCAAGGGGCCGTCGTGCCCGACCGAACGGTTGGCGCGGCAAAGTCGTGGCTGGCTTATAGCCGTGTCGATCGGCATCAGCCGATCCTGCCCTGGGGCGCAGCGGAGAGTGTGGCCAAAATTTCGCCGGTCACGGCCTCGCAACGCTACCTCGAACATATTGTCGCAGCTTGGCAGGAACTGCATCCAGAAGCCCCCGTGGCCGAGCAACTCGTGGTTTTGACCGTGCCGGCCTCCTTTGACGCCAGTGCCCGCGAGCTAACCCGCGAGGCGGCGCTGGCAGCCGGATTGCCCCACGATCTAGTCTTGCTTGAAGAGCCGCAGGCGGCCGTCTATGCCTGGCTGGCCGATCGCGGCGACCGCTGGCGGCGGGCCTTAAAGTTGGGCGATACGCTGCTGGTCTGCGACGTCGGCGGCGGCACGACCGACCTCACGCTCGTCACCGTGGCCGACGACTCCGGCGAATTGGTGCTCCGCCGCATGGCCGTGGGAAATCACCTGCTGGTCGGTGGCGACAACATGGACCTGGCCCTGGCGCACTTTGTCGCCGGACGCTTTGCCGAAAAAGGAACCAAGCTCGACCCTTGGCAATCGGTCGCCTTGTGGCACTCCTGCCGTAACGCCAAGGAAACGCTCCTGGCCGCCGAGGGTGCCGAGGTTCGGCGAGGGTCTCCTGACCCCGCCGCAACAGGTGGTGCGACGAGCGACCAATATCCCATTTCCGTGCTTGGCCGCGGCAGTCGTCTGATCGGCGGCACCGTCACCACGGAAGTCGATCGGCTGAGTGTCGGGCAGATTTTGGTTGATGGGTTCTTCCCGCATTGCAAGGTTAGCGATCGACCGGCCCGGCGAGTAGCTTCCGGCTTCCGCGAGCTTGGTTTACCTTACGAGACCGACACGGCCATTACCCGCCATTTGGCCGCCTTCCTGCAAGCCCACGGTCCGGCACCGGATCAGCCGATCCGGCCGACGCACGTGCTTTTCAACGGCGGCGTGTTCAAGGCCGACATCTTGCGGCATCGACTTCTGGAAGTGCTCGGCGAGTGGTTTTCGGGCGACACGCAAGCGGGGATCCCATCCCCGCAGATGCTTGGAGGCAGCCACGATCTGGATCATGCGGTGGCTCGGGGCGCCGCCTATTACGGCTGGGCCAAGCATCGCGGCGGTTTGCGGATTCGCGGCGGAACGGCCCGGGCGTATTACGTCGGTATCGAAACGGCCGGCCTCGCCGTACCCGGTGCCCCACGGCCGCTCAAGGCGTTGTGTGTCGTGCCCAACGGCATGGAGGAAGGAACCGAGACGGACGTGCCGTCGGACGAGATCGGCTTGGTTGTCGGCGAGCCGGCCCAATTCCGCTTTTTCAGTTCTTCCACTCGCAAAAGCGACCGGCCCGGCGAATTGCTCTCTTCTTGGTCGCTCGACGAATTGGATGAGACCGATTCGCTGGAAACCACACTTTCGGCGGTCGAGGGTGCGGAGGACGATTATGCTGCTGTACGGTTCCGCTCGCGGATTACCGAACTCGGTGTGTTGGAACTCTGGTGCGTGAGCACGAAGAACAATAGCCGCTGGAAATTGGAGTTTAGCGTGCGCGAGGACGCTGGTCCGGAATGACGAAAGCGGATTGACAAATGACCATGCGTGTGGGTGGTCGCCGGATTTTCCCTGCACACAAATGACTGGGCCACTCGCCACATTCTCGTCCAGCCATTAGAATGTCCTGAACCACCGGAATCAGCCATCCATGAATTCAACTCAATCGCTCATTGCTAAGCTGCGAGAAAACATCAGCCGCGTGGTTTTGGGCCAAAACGAGGTCGTCAGGCTGACGGCAGTAGCTCTCTTGGCGGGTGAACATATCCTCCTGGAGGACGTTCCAGGTGTGGGTAAAACGCTGGTGGGCAAGGCCATCGCCCGCAGCCTAGCGAGCGAATTCCGCCGCATTCAGTTCACGCCCGACTTGCTACCGGGCGATATCACGGGCAGCAGCATTTATAGTGCAGATGCGCCGCACTTTGCCTTCAGTCCCGGTCCGATCTTCGCCAACATCATCTTGGCTGACGAAATCAATCGGGCGACGCCGCGGACGCAAAGCGCATTGTTGGAGGCGATGAGCGAGAGGCAGGTGTCGGTCGATGGGCAAACCCACCCGCTTCCTCGGCCGTTCATGGTCATCGCCACGCAGAATCCCGTCGAGTTCGAGGGCACCTACCCCCTGCCGGAAAGCCAACTCGACCGCTTTCTTTTGCGGATTCCCATGGGCTACCCGTCGCGGGAAGTCGAGCTACAGATCCTGACGAGCCATCGGAAAGGCGAACCGATCGATTCTCTACAAGCAGCCCTTGATGGCCGGCAAGTGGTTGAACTTCAGGAGGCAGTTCGCCGCGTCGAGGTCGATGCGGCGTTGAATGGCTACTTGTTGGACATCGTCTTGGCGACGCGGAAGTGCGAGGAACTACACGTGGGGGCAAGCACTCGGGGCGCTCTGGCCCTGTACCGTGCGGCCCAATCGGCGGCCTTGATCGCGGGGCGCAACTACGTCGTGCCCGACGACATCAAAAATCTGGCCGTGCCGGTGCTTGCGCATCGCGTGATCCCCAAGGGTTATCTTCACGGCGGCCAACGTCAGGCAGTGGAGTCGCTCGTCGAGCGTCTGATCGAGGAAGTGCCGGTGCCGGCATAGAGGGTTCGTGCCATGAAAGCGCGTCGTTGGACTGCGATCACACGCGAAGGGTGGCAATACCTCATCATCTTTGCCTTGATCTTCGGCGGAGCCTTGGTCAACGATGTGAATCTGCTGCTGATTCTCAGCGGCATGCTTGCCGGCCCGCTGCTGCTGAGCCGCCATTTGGCCCTCTTCACGCTTCGCTGCCTCATCGTGCAGAGACGTCTGCCGCGAGCCATCTGTGCGGGCGACTTGCTCGTGGTTCACCTGGCGATCTCCAATACTCGGCGGAGAGTGGGAAGTTGGATCCTGGTTCTCGAAGAACCAATTCGTCTTCTGACGGGTGGGCGGGAAGTCAAACGCAATGGACTCGTGCATGAAGCCAGCGTGCTCTTTCCCTACATCCCCGCCCGGCAGACTGGCAAAGGCGATTATCGCGGGCGGCTGACGCAACGCGGCCGCTACCGCCTCGGTCCGATGCGGCTATCGACGCGTTTTCCCTTTGGGCTCTTCCGCTACACGATGAATTGCGGCACGTCGGCCCTATTGACGGTGTTGCCGCGGTTGGGGCGACTGACCCAAAGTTGGAATGCGCTGCGTCACGAGTCGTTTGCCGGCAACGAGCGTCGCGAACACCGCCCCGGCATTGAGGGGGATTTCTACGGGCTTCGACCTTGGCAGCGAGGCGACAGCCGCCGCTGGATCCATTGGCGGACCTCCGCTCGGGCCGGCGGGGTCATGGTCCGTCAGTTCGAGCAGCCGCATAGCCGCGACGCTGCGATCGTGCTGGATCTTTGGCAGCCAAAGGTTCCGGACGCGATCCATAGGGAAAACGTCGAGTTGGCCGTGAGTTTTGCCGCCACCTTGGCTGCCGAGCTTTGCCGCAAGGGAAACAGTGATCTATTTCTGGTGGCCGCCGATCCTGAACCTCGGGGCACCGGCGGCCCCGGCTCGACCGCCCTGCTGCAAGACCTCATGGAGCGACTGGCCTTGGTCGACGCCCAATCATGCGACCATGTGCCGGAGTTGCTGCATAAGGCCGTCAGCCAGATCGAACCGGGCACTGAGATCGTCCTGGTCAGCACGAGGCCGATTGACTTGACTCAGGCGGAGTATGCGGGCAAACTGCCGGGCGACGTGGCACGGCGCATTTCCGGGCGGGGTCTGCGAATTATCGATACCTCGAACGCGAGCCTTGCTCGTTATTTTCAAGTGTTGCCGTAGTCAAGGTAGAATGATACCCGTGGAACTGAAGAACCTGCTATCGGTCGTCATCACCGCGTTGACCGCACTCGGCGCGATGCTCTTTGCCATGGGTTCGCAAAGCCCTTGGTTGGCGATGGCGCTGTGGCTGACGGCCGTCGTTTCGCTGGTGGTCACCGACTTTCTCGGCGCGGTGCGCGTGCCGCGGAATCTGGCCTCGCTGCTGATGTGGGGCGTGCTGGCGATTTTCCTGCCGCACTTCTTGCTGCAATCCAACTGGGATAGCCGCTTGCAATCGGTAGCCAGCATTCTTATTTGTTTGCAAATGGTGCTCTTGTTCCAGGAGAAGGATCCCCGCGTATATGGATGGCTCACCGTCATGAGCCTACTACAGGCTGTAGTGGCCGCCCGTTATAGCCAAGGCGTGGCCTTCGGCGGCCTGCTGGTCGTTTATCTGATTGTCGGCATCTTTGCCCTATCGCTGCTGGTGCTCTATAGCCAATGGGGACGCCATCGAGGCCAGTCTAAGGTGGGCTTTAGTCCGCCTTTAGGGGAGGTCGGGCTACAGCCCACCCTACGCACGGGCGGGATTACGCCTGGACGCTGGCCGTTGGCCGCCATGAAATCAAGTTTTACCAGCGCGCCAGCAGGCAGCGGCCGATCGGGAGTGGTTACCGAGTTGTTCGCTCGATTGGCGCTCATCGTCGTCGGCGCATTGTTCCTGGCCACGGTCATTTTCTGTACGGTACCCCGCCCCCGGCTTTCTGCCTGGCGAGGAGAAGCAAGGAAAACTCTCGCCACAGTCGGCTTTAATGATCGGATCACGTTGGGAGAACTGGGCGAAACCATCGAAAGCCGCCAGGAAGTCATGCAGTTGAAGTTGGTGGACCCGGCCACCCGCCAGGTCTATCCGATGCACGATGAGATTTATCTGCGGGGTGCGGAGGTCACCTGGTACTCGCAGAACCATTGGCGGCGCACTCCACCGCCAAATAGTTCCCCTCTAGGGAACGCCACGGCGAGCGTTTCCTTAAGGAGAGTCGGGGATAAGAAGGCTAGCGGTTCGGCATTTCGCATCGGCCCTCCCGTGGTGCAGCAAATTACCATGGAACCTTACCTGGATCGCGACGATCTATTCTACATCTGGCCACTCATTGAACCGGTGGGTGACGATCTGCTCTACGACCCGCCCAGCGGAAGACTGGCGCGGAAGCCCAGTTGGAGTGGTGGGCCTCGCGGCGGCAGTTATAAGTGCGAGATTCTTACCAGTGGGCTGGTCGACAAACAACAGGCCCCGTTGATTCCGGCAAGCCGCGAGGTCCGCCTATCGCCCTATTTACAAATGCCCGGCGATCGCTGGCCTCTGCCTCGGCTGACGGCACTGGCCGGGCACTGGCTGCGAGAAAGCGGCCTGCCGCTGCACAAGCATTACGAGGTAGCCCGCTGGTTCGAGCAGCAGCTCTCTAGCTCAGGCCAATTCAAATACACCCTGCAAGGACCGGAGCGGGACGCGTCGATGGATGCCATTGAAGACTTTGTTTCCAACAATCCATGCGGACACTGCGAGTACTTTGCCACGGCCCTGGCCCTGATGCTGCGGAGCCAAGGAATACCGTCGCGCGTTGTGATGGGTTATCGATGCGATGAGTGGCACGAGGACCAGCAATGCTATCAGGTTCGCCAGTTGCACGCGCACGCCTGGGTCGAAACATTTCTCGACCACGATCAGATCCCGGAGACGCTGCGGCGCAGCGAGCCGATTCGCTGGATGCATGGCGGTTGGCTGCGATTGGATCCAACGCCAGCAGCCGAAGTGGGCACCCAGGCTGCTCAACGCACGATGTGGGGAGCCTGGCAGGGGCGTTGGCACAGCCTGCAACGCTCTTGGGACAAGTATATCGTGGACATGGATCGCAACAAGCAACGCGAGTCGGTTTATCAGCCGATTTCCCGGGCGGCGCGGAACCTCACCAACAATTTGCTCAATCCCCACTGGTGGAGAGAACTTGCGACAAGCCTGTGGGCCTCCTTGGCCGCAATGCTCCGAAGCGGTATGATGGGGTGGCTGTTTGGTGTGGTGGTGTTGATCGCCGTTATTGTCGTGCCGGTAACGGCCGGATGGTGGCTTGTCCATCGCCTGGGACGGCTCTGGCGACGGCTCTCCGGAGCCGGCGGTTCGCGGCAGGCCGGAGCGCGGAGTTCGATCGAATTCTACCACCGCTTCGAGCAGCTTGTTGCTCGCTTTGGCTTGCAGCGCGGTGCGGGGCAAACGCCTCGCGAGTTCGCGCGCGCTGCCGGCACGCGGCTGGCCGCAGTCAGCGGGCGGAGTGAGCTATGCGTTCGGGCCATGCAGGTGGTCGAAATGTTTTATTGTGTCCGTTTCGGCCGGCAGGTGTTGGACGCTTCGGCCGCTCGAACCGTGCAGCAGGCTTTAGAGGAACTGACGGCGGGTACTGAAAATGTTGGGAGTAAGTTGCCATGAAAATCGGATTGGTTGGATATCAAGGTTCCGGCAAGAGCACGGTCTTCGAGTGGATGACGGGCCAGAAACCTGATCCGGCCCTGGGTCACACTGCGCAAAGCGCGATGGCGATTATCCCGGAGCCGCGGGTCGAGGGACTCTGCCAGATCTATAAGCCGAAGAAAGTGTCGCTGGCTTCCCTGGAGTTGGTCGACACACCGGGCCTCAGCCGCACCCACGAAGGCAGCGCGGCACGGCTGGCGTTGATCCGCGAGGCCGGCTGCCTGGTACTGGTGATCGACGCTTACGGCCGCACCGATCCCAAGGCCGACATGGAAGCCTTCGACACCGACCTGATCCTTGCCGACATGGAGATCGTTTCCAATCGCATCACCCGGGTCGCGGAGACGTTGCGCAAGCCGCTTCCGAAGGTGGAGCATGAGATCTACCAGCACGAGCATGCCACGCTGAAAACCGTGCTCGAATCCCTGGAACAAGGCAAGCCACTCCGCGAAAGCGATATGACCGACGACCAACTCAGGGTCACCCGTTCGTTTCGCCTCTTTGGCGAGAAGCCGCGCGTAGTCATCTTCAATACGGCCGACGACGAATCCAAGCCCGAACGTTTCACTTCGCTGAGCACGCCCGAGACGCCCATGCTGGCCGTGCCCGCCGGCTTGGAACTGGAATTGGCCAAGATGAATCCCGAAGATCGAGCAGAGTTCCAGGCGGAGATGGGTGTCGGCGGCACCGATCGCGACGCCGTAATCCGGACGTTGCTCAAGACCTCTCGCCAGCGGCTGTTTCTCACCGCTGGCGAAAAGGAGGTCCGCACGTGGCTGCTGCATGAAGGCGGCACTGCCCTCGATGCGGCCGCATCGATTCACACAGACCTTGCCAAGGGGTTCATCCGCGCCGAGATCTTTGACTATCGCGATCTTGTCAGGCTCGGTAGCGAACGCGAAGCAAAAGCCGCCCACCTCGTGCGGCAGGAGCCGAAAGGATATGTCATCCAAGATGACGACGTTCTCTTCATCCACTTCAGCAAATAAAGACACAAAGGCAGACTCTTATGATTAGGGCATTCACGACACTTGCGCTATTGCTGGCCGCCGCCACGGCATCGGCCGTCGAACCGCCAGTCCTCTACGGCCCGGCGCCAAGCCCACGACAATTGGCTTGGCATGACCTGGAGTTCTACGGCTTCCTGCATTTCACCGTCAACACCTTCACCGACAAAGAGTGGGGATTTGGCAACGAGCGAGAGGCCGTCTTCAATCCCACGGCCTTCGATGCGGAACAGATCGTGGGCGCCGCCAAGGAGGCGGGCATGAAGGGGCTGATCCTGACTTGCAAACACCACGACGGTTTCTGTCTCTGGCCATCCAAATTCACCGCGCACTCGGTCAAGAACAGCCCGTGGAAGAATGGCCAGGGCGACGTCGTCAAGGAAATCGCCGACGCCTGCCGCAAGCAGGATCTGAAGTTTGGCGTCTATCTCTCGCCTTGGGACCGCAATCACAAAGACTATGGCAAGCCCGAGTACATCACTTATTACCGCCATCAGCTCCGCGAACTGCTGACCAACTACGGACCGATCTTCGAGGTCTGGTACGACGGCGCCAACGGCGGTACCGGTTACTACGGCGGAGCAGGGGGGAAGCGCAGGATTGACCCCAAAACCTACTATGATTGGCCGAATACCACGAAGATCGTTCGCGAGCTTCAGCCCGACGCCTGCATGTTCAGCGATGCCGGTCCCGACGTTCGTTGGGTTGGCAATGAGCAAGGCACGGCCGGCGATCCCTGTTGGTCAACACTGAACCGCGATAATTACGTGCCGGGACTGGCCGATGCCAGGCGGCTGAATTGCGGCGACCGGCCCGGCACGCACTGGCTGCCCGCCGAGTGCGATGTCTCCATCCGTCCGGGCTGGTTCTACCATGCGGGCGAGGACGCCAGGGTCCGCACGCCGAAGAACCTCATGGATCTCTACTTTGCCTCCGTCGGTCGCGGTGCCTCATTGCTATTGAACTTGCCACCCGACCGCCGTGGCCGGATCCACGAGAATGACATTCAATCGCTCCGGGAGTTCCGCCGTCTGCGCGACGCAACCTTTGCCAAAGACCTCGCACAAGGGGCCAAGGTGACTGCCGACAATGTTCGCGGCCAGGATCCACGATTCGCGGCGGCGAATGTTCTCGCCGGCAAACGGGATGCCTATTGGGCCACCGATGACGCCGCCAAGACTCCCGAGATCGTTTTGGATCTCGGAAAGCCGGTCACTTTCAGCATCGTTCGCCTCCGCGAGCATCTGCCTTTGGGCCAGCGCGTTGAGGCATTCGCGCTCGATCGGTGGAAAGATGGCCAATGGGCCGAGTTTGCCAAAGGTACGAGCATCGGCAACTGCCGGCTTGTTCGCGGTAATGTCACCACGGACAAGGTTCGGCTGCGGATTGTCAAGGCGGCAGCTTGCCCCGCGATAGCCGAGATCGGCCTCTTCGCCGAGGGCAAGTAAAGCAGTGTTCGTCATTCCAAAAAACGCCACTGGGTGTCCCACCCCGTCAGCGGCACGCAGGCCGAAAAGGCTGCCTGGTGTTCGTCATTCCAAAAAACGCCACTGGGTATCCCGCTCTTCATTCGCCAGATTCTGGTATATTGGTGCTTGTCTGGCTCGAACTGCGTCTTCTTTCCACCGGGAACCCTTATGCCGCTTGGAATTCGCCCCACGAATGATTTTGCGTTCAAGCGAACATTCGGAACCCCGGAGAATCGCGTTGCCCTGATCAGTTTGCTGAACGCGATTCTCGATCCCGCTTCGCCGATCATCGATGTCACGCTCGTAAATCCCTACAACCTGCAAGATTTCAGGGACGATAAACTATCGATTCTCGACGTCAAGGCCGTCGATCAGTCGGGAGTCATCTACGACATTGAAATGCAACTGACGATTTTTGAGGGCCTAATTCAACGGATCGTTTTTTATGGTTGCGAGCTTTATTCCGATCAACTGAAGGCGGGCGACGACTACACAAAGGCCCATCCTGTTTTTTCGATCTGCCTAGTCGACGGGATACTTTGGAAGGATGCAACAAAAGTCCACCATGCGTTTCGCCTCACCGACGCAGAATCGAGCCGAGTTTTGAGAGAAACCTTGGAGATTCACACGCTGGAGCTTGGAAGGTATAATTTAAGGGAGGCGGACCTGAAGACGGCCAGTATGCTCGATTGCTGGCTATTCTGGTTTCTTCATGCCCACGAGTACGAAGCCGACGCACTGCTGAAATTGTTTCCGCAGCAGGCGATCCGGCAAGCGACGCAAACGATCGTTAGTATAGCGCAAGTAACCGAGGACAAAGTAATGTACGACGCACGCGAAAAAGCGATTAGAGACCGACAATGGGCCATGAACGCCGCCCATCGTGAAGGTGTGATCGAAGGCGAGATCAGAGGCGAGATAAGAGGCAAGATCGAAGGCAAGATCGAAGGAAAGATCGAATTGATCCGAACGCTTCAGACAATACTCTGTACGCCTGCCAGCGAGGAACAGGAACTAAGAGCATTGGATCTTGTCCAGCTTGAATCGCTGACTCACAATCTGCAAGAACAACTGCGCAACCGAGTGTCGTCTTCGTAGGCAATCCGGTGAGATTTTCTGCCTTTCTCAGCAGGATAACCCATGAATACAAAACGAATTATCCTCGTCATTCTCTTGGCGTTTTCTTGCCTCTCGGCCCGTGATGCTTTGGCACAGGCCGTTCAACGTGCCGTTCCATGCCGCATCCGCGACGACAAGAATCGCGATCTATTCATCATGACCCTGGGCGATGTGAAGTCGCCGCTCGCCCAGGGATCGTTCTCTCCGGATCGAGATCGGGTCCAACTGAACGACGGCCGGGTGTTGGAGCACTACTACCGCGATACGCTCGGCATTCGCTACTACAGGCCGATCGATAAATCCGTTTACTCGTTGCCTCCTTGCGGTTGGTGCTCATGGTACTTCTATTTCAACGAAATCAGCGAGGATGAGGTTCGCAGGAACGCCAAGTGGCTATCGGATAATCTCAAGGAATATGGGCTGGAATACGTCCAGATTGACGACGGATGGCAGGGGGTCGGGCGTGGGTTCAACACGAATCGCGACTGGACGACGATCAACGATCGTTTCCCCAGCGGGATGAAAACGCTGGCCGCCGATATCAAGAAACTGGGCTTCAAGCCGGCGCTTTGGATTGCTCCTCACGGCCAGAGCAATGCTAAAGTCGTTCAGGCAAATCGAAAGGCTTTTCTCCTCAAGCCTGACGGAACTACCCTCTCGGACACTTGGGAAGGAACCTACCTCGTCAATCCGTCGACCGACGAAGGCCATGCCTATCTTCGCAGCCTCTTCACAACCCTCTCGGATTGGGGTTACGATTATTTCAAGATCGATGGCCAGCCCTGCGTGATCGACGAATATCGGCGCTGCGCGAGCCAAATGAACAAGCCCGGCGAGCAGCCCGTGGAGTTGTACCGGAAAACCTTGCGCACGATCCAAGAGACGATCGGCGCCAAGCGATATTTGCTGGGCTGTTGGGAGACCCCGCGAGAAGGCATCGGCCTTACAAATGGTTGGCGGACTGGCGCCGACGTCGTGCCGGGCTGGGGTGGGTTCCGGATTGCGCTGGATGCAACCATGGGCTACTACTTCCTGCACAATACGGTCATGTATTGTGATCCGGACACCGTCATGGTGCATCATCCGCTGACCATCGATCAGGCCCGTGTCTGGGCGACCTTGCAAGGACTTACCGGCCAAGCTTTGATGGCCAGCGATCGGATGATGGATCTATCGAGCGAGCGGGTGGAGTTGTACCGTCGCATCTTTCCGGCCGCCGACATCCGCCCCTTGGATCTGTTCCCCAACGATGGAAACAAACACGTCTGGGATCTGAAGATCCAACATCGCGGCCGAAACTTCGACAGAAACTATGATGTCGTCGGGTTATTCAACTACGACGAGCAGAGCACGCGGCAGATTTATCTTAACTGGAATGAACTAGGGATCACCAAGGACCAGCCGGTACACGCCTATGACTTCTGGAACAAAGAGTATCTCGGCGTTTACAAGAAGGGATACAGTACGGAAATTGGACCGAGCAGTTGCAAAGTGCTTACGCTCCTTCCAGCAACCTCCGAGATTCAGCTTATCTCCACAAGCCGACACATTACCCAGGGCTGGATTGATCTGCTGAGCATGGAACTCGGCACCGCGGGAAATACCTTCCAAGGCAAGAGCCGCGTAATCAAGAATGACCCCTACCGGCTCACTTTCGTCTTTCCAGTCGGAAAGAATTTTACCATCGCGAGCGCGACAGCGGGAGCGTTGGGTGTGACGATCTCGAATCATCAGGGTTGGGCGACCGCCGAGTTCATTCCCGACAAGACGACCGAGATCGACTGGACGATTACCTTCACGGCGGAGTCCTCGTATCATTTTCCCTGCAATAATCCCGGAAGCCTGGAGGCCGTTTTGACCGGATTGGACCGGGTGACCTTGAAATGGAGTTTGCCGGGCACGAGCAGCGTGGGGGCCTTTCTGGTTTCTTTGGACGGGGAACTTTTGGGGGCGACGAAGAGCAACTCGTTCCCGTTGCGGGATTTGTCCTTTGGCAAGACCTACACGGTCCAGGTCGTCAGCAGTTGGGAAGACGGGACCGTCAGTAAAGAAAGGGTTCCCTCCTTGAAGTTCACGCTCGATTCGCTGGTCCGCAAGGAGTATCTGCTGACTGAACTTCAACCACTGTGCCCATTAGCCGACAGCCGCTCCGACAAACTTGGAATCAACGAATCTGTTGCGGGCAGCCCGCTTGCGATCGGTGAGAAGAAATATGCTTCCGGCCTTGGGACGAAGACGAATTCAACCATCGAGTACGACCTGCACGGATTATTCGATGAGTTCACGGCGGTTGCCGGCGTTGACCGCAGCGGCAATGAGAGCGGCGTCATGTTCATCGTGGAAGGTGACGGCAAGAAACTTTGGCGGAGTGGCGAGGTCAAAAAAGCCAGCGGCCCGCAAGCGGTGCGAGTTGCCGTGACCGGGATAAATAAGCTCGTGCTGCGTGCGACAGGCACAGGTGCCAAAAGCAATGATAATCGTGTCGATTGGTGCGACGCCAGGATACGTCGGAAATAGGGTTTCTGGTTCTGGGTAGAGCCGTAACAAACCTGCCTGGATTACCTTCACCCCGGGTTTCAGGTGTAGGTGTAGTCTCACTTCTTTCGGATGCGCAGCGTCAACCCACCGCCCGCCGCCAGATCTACCTTGTGCTTGGTCGCAGCCGATAAGACCACCGCGCGGGTGACGGCAAAGTCGGTCGGTTTGACACCATCCGCGAAGCGATCGGCAGTCCAGTCGCCAACCCCCAGGAAATCCATGGGCAGTTCGACCGAGCGCGGGCCGCCACCGTTGATCACCCCCACCCACCACTCGTCGCCACTGCGGCGGGCAAAGGCCGCCAATTCGCCGATGCGGCTTTGCGGCAGAACGCGGGTCTCATCCCACACCACCGGCATGGCGCGGATTGCGTCCACCGCAGGACTGGCCAGATAGAGGTCGGGATTGTCGGCCCAGCAAAGCATGGGTGTGGACAATACCACCGCACAGGCGAGTTGCTGCGCCACCGTCGTTCCCTTCAGGAACTTCGCATTCAAAGTGGTGGGGGTGAAGTCGGCATGGCCGGCCAGCATACGCGTGAAAGGCAGGGTCGCGTAGTGCGAAGGCGGGTTGGCATCCCACTTATTGTACTCCAGGCCGCGGATTCCCTCGCGGGTCATCTCGTTGGGCCAGGTTCGGGCCTCGCCCGTGGGCTTGTTGGCCCCGTGAAAGTTGACCATTACCTGGTTTTCAGCCGCCACCTTCAGGCAGTCCTGGTAGAACTCTAAACGGCTGTGACTCTCACTATCCATGAAGTCGATCTTCGCGCCAGCGACGCCCGCCTCGCGACAGCGGTGGAAAAAATCAACCCTCTTGGCGTGGGTTTCCAGGCCCGGCCACTGCCGCCCCTTGTCCAAAGTCCAGCCGCGCCACACCCAGATCCCCACGCCCTTGGACTTGGCGTACGAGCAGAGTTCTTTCATGCGCGGCCAGGCGCGATCTTGATCTCCGGGCTTGAACCATTCTTGGCGGGTATGTTCCCATCCCTCGTCCACTAAATAATACTCACAACCCAGCGCAGCGGCCTTATCCACGAATGCCTTTTGCTTCGACCAGTGCGTGCCAGGATCGTCAAAGGCCCACCACTGCCACAGGCAACGGCCAGGCTTGAGCCACGGAGTATGTAGGCCCTGGGGAAAGAGCGCGGGGTCCGGCGGCGAACAGAGGGCATCGACGATGGGAACATGGACCAGGCCATTGAGATCCTCGGTCTCCATGACCACGCGCCAGGGCGTGACAATGTCACCGTCGATGTCCCAGCCCTTGGGATCATCCCGGAAGGAACATCGCAGAATCGAGGTGCCAGTGGCTTCCAGGGTCATGCCGCTCCAACCCATGCTTTGGGCCTCGGTGATCGCCGCATAACCGCCGGCGGACAACTGGAACGTCAGGGGCATGCCGATGCCGTCCCGAGCCTTGATTGCCTCTACCGCCGTACGAAGATGAATGCCCTCATAAGTAGCGGTGTTGGGGTTGACGTAACAGGGTTCACCCCCAGGCAAGACAAATGTCGCGGCCTCGCCGCTGATATGGCGTTTTCCCCTGCCGGGAATGCGGCAGCGATAGGCGGCGCCATCGTCGAAGACGCGGACCTCGAAGGTCCATGCCTGGCCGCCGGATTGCACCGGGAATTCTGCCACTTGGCAATTTTCGCGGCGTTGAGTCTCCGGACCACGCCAGGGGAAAGTCTGGTCGATGGTCCGCAATACCGGCTTGCCGACCGTGGCCGCCGCTCCGCTATCCACACCCGCCACGATCACCCCGGCCTGCGAAACGTCGATGATCGAACGGCCAGCGATAACCAGACGCCAGGCGAGATGGCCCGACACGTCGGTTCCGACCACGGCCCGTAACCGGCCGCTCGGTGCGACGCAGTCCGCGACAGGGGTGAAGCCTGCCGCCATGCCGGTAGAAACCAGAGCTGTCAGAAGGACGGCAGCGAGCAGTGTACGGTACAACATGGTGAGTTCCTGATGAAATGGTGGTCAATGTCTGGTAATATCCTAATCGGTCTTGCCCTAGACTACCAGTTCTGCCAATCGAAAAACGATATCCATTCGGGCTGGAAGCTACGCTTCCCAACTTGGTAGCATAAAGACATCCCTCGTTGGTGTTTGTTGCTCCTCTTGAATGCCCTCAGAACAATTACGAACATATCCTTGTGTCTCAGAAAAGCAATGCCCGTGTTGCGCTCCCCGTTGAATTCACCGACACGCGAGTCGAGTTGACCGACATGGCGTGTTTCCTGTTCAGTCGCGTCATTTTCAGAACCTATTGCCGCGCATAAGGATACCGTGCTTCTTTCGCGGCTGTCGGGCAATTGGCATGACAGATGCTCACAATCCAAATTCACAAATTCAAAGTACACATATTACATCCGCCACCCTTGGAAAGCCCCGCCCATGAACAATTGTCGCAAAGCCTTCACGCTCGTCGAACTGCTCGTCGTAATTTCCATCATCGGCGCGTTGATGGCGATCCTGCTGCCCACCGTGATGAAGTCGCGGGAGTCAGCCCGATCGACACAGTGCAAGTCGAACCTCCGCCAACTCGCTCTGGGGCTGATCCAGTTTCGCGATCAGCACAATAACTACCCGCCGTACCGTTGGGAAGATCCGACGGTGGTTAATAAGTTTGGCGTTGTGCGTCCGCGATGGCAGTGGATCATTGGCGATATGCTGGGCCGTTCGGCACAGAACCCGGATGCGATCCTCGCGGCGGGCACGAGCGACACGACCTACACCTCGGTTCCCCTCGACAACGAAATCTTCTTCGACCCTGCGCTGCCGGATAATACGAGCATTCGCAACGGCGCCTACGGCTATAACTTCCAGTACCTTGGCAATAGCCGAAATTTGGTCGATGGCGATCTCAGCACGCCCATGCTGAATTACCCGGTGGCCCAGGTACGGGATGAAGCTCGCACGATTGCCTTCGCCGACAGTCGCGGCGGCGGCCTGCCACACGGCGGGCACTCGATGACCCTCGATCCACCGCACATGCGGGTGAGGAAGTCAGGGGTGGTCAACTCGCCTTCGCCATCCCGTGCGGCCGGCTTCGACCCTTACGGCCCGGATGAAACGGGCACCGACATCCAGGTCTATTTCTCGCCCGCCGAGGATCGGCATAACGGCCGGGCGAACGTCGTCTTCCTCGACGGACACGTGGAAAGCCTGACCCTGGAGGATCTGGGATATGTGGTGGCTAACGGGGTTGCCCAACCGCAACCGCCGGATCTCTCGACCGCCTTCCCGACCAATCCGCTCAAGGCCCTGCCTTGGGGCAACAACCGCCTCTGGACGGGCACCGGCTTCGACGAGACCTCGCCAAATTTTAACTCGACACCCTGAAGTTACGTTTGGCATGAGGGCAGATTGTAGGCTACACCTAGCATCAGATGTGCCATGATTCTACAACAACCACCGCAAGATCAAAGCAGCGACCCCCTGCCGGACGACCCGTATCAATTGAGACTTGCATGTCCCAAGTGTGCGGGCTGGAAACTCGTGGCCTGGGACAAGCTGAGTCATCTTCTGCACTGCCGCAACTGCGATCAGTGGTATCGCGTGGATAGCGCACGACTAGCTGCCGTGCCACCGCCTGCCCCATCCGAACTGGAAGTCGCGGTACGCGGCGGATTCTCGGAGTGGGTCAAATTCCAGCGGCCCGCCCGCTCCGAAAGCCTCTCGCTCCGCAACTTCTTTCAGCGGGGCAGGCGGTGGCTGGCGGAACATCCCGGACGTTGTGGCGGGTTCGGGCTGTCGATGGTTGTGCTGATCTCGGTTCTGCTGTGGACAGCCTTCCACGACCGTGGGGCAGAAGCTAAGGAAGAATCGCCTCTGCCTGGCGAATTGGAGGCACGGGCGTCGCTACTCTCCGAGGCGTGGCTTGCCAAGGACACGGCGCGGATGCTGCGGCTGACCGATCCTTCGCACGACCGCGATCTGCGGCGTTGGCTTGCACATACGGTGCCCCCCACGACGATCGAGGAAACGCCCTTGGATAAGCGTCCGAAAGTCATTGTCCAATCGGTCCTGCCCAAGGGGAACGAGTGGGCCGAAGTTACGGTTCAGATCGATCTGACTCCGGGCGACGTTCACCCGCGAACGGCCGCCATGAAACAATCGTGGGTTTGCCGCCAGGGCAATTGGTACTTCGTACCCCAAGATATCGGCCGCAAGAATGCAGTCCGCGGCCGGCCCCGGTAGTACGGCAGGGCCTCGATCATAACCTTGCCAACTACTGTCATTGCCAGCTCGAGTTCTCCTGGGGATAACGGGGGAACATTGACACCACCCCGGGGCGTAATTATCATTTATCTAATGGAGATCACCGCTACTGGCCAGAGTTTGCGAGTTGATCATTCTTTGAATAACACTTTTCCGAGGTTGCAGTAATGGCAGAAAAAGCGACATCCAAGAGACGACCGACGCGCCAAGCCGTGGCTGAACTTGTTGCCGAAGCGGAAAAGACCGTCGCCGAACGAAAGCACTCCGACGCCAAGCCCGAGGAGCGGGCCGCGGCTAAGGCGGTGGCGGACGTGGTAGCGGTGGCCGATGCGCTCTCAAGCGACGGCGTCGTCCGATCGATCGGCGAGTTGAAATCGACGATCACCCGCACTCTCAGCCAGCTTTCCGAACGGCTCGAAGAGGAGGTCGGCAAGTATCACCAGATCCGCCGCGCTATCGAGGCCAAAGAAGCTGAATTGAAAGAGATCTACGAGATTCAGCGGACGGCGACGACCTTGCAAGCGATGGTCGAAACTCATCTGCAGAAGCAGGAAGAGTTGGAGCGAAGCTACCAATCCGAGAAAGAGGAGTTGGATCGCGAGATCGAAATCACCCGCTTCCAAGGGGAAGCCGAGCGAAAACAGCACGATCAGGAGATCAAGGAACGCGACACCGCGGAGCAGAAGCGGCGCCAGCGGGAGTTGGACGAATACAAATACGCATTCGCCCGGGAACAGCAGATTGCCCGAGACCAGGCGGCCGACGAGCTTGCGAAGGTTCAAAAAGACCTGGCGGAGCGGAAGGAGCAAGCCGAGCGGCAATGGGAGGAGCGGGAGAAGTCACTCGCGGCACGGGAGCAGGACATCTCCTCGCGCGAGCAGGAACTGGCCGAACTCCGCGGCCGAGTAGCCAGTTTCGCGAAGGATCTGCAAGCAGCCATCGATCAGGCCGAGGCCCGAGCGACCGAGCGGATTGAGCAGCAGCACCAGGCATCTCAGGAGTTGCTGCGTCGTCAATTGGAAGGCGAGAAGAACGTCTTGGCCGCAAAGATCGCCGGCATGGAACGAACTGTCGCCGAGCAAGACGGGCAGATCACGCGACTCGAACAGCAGGCGGAAAAGGCCTACGCCCAGATCCAGGAGATCGCCGTTCGGGCGATCGAAGGCTCGGCCAATAGCAAGCAATTCGCTAGCCTTCAGCAACTGCTAGCCGAACAGGTCCGCAAGACGTCTGTACCTTAATCGCGACCCGGACTCAGGCCGATCCCGATTCAAGGCTAGTCCAGTGTTGGTGTGGCAAGCTCGCCTTGCGAGCGATCGGCTCGCGGGTAAGACTGATGCGACTGGTTCGAGACACGAACCGATTATGGGTGTTTGAGTAACTTCGACGGACGACCTGCCTTCTGTGGGCGCAGGATCCCGGCACAACGAGTCTTGCTAACCTTGGCATTTTGGGAAACTATCGAATCTACCCCAAAGTGTCAATATCGGTTCGTGCCCCCCGAACCGCCCTGTTTTTATCGCGTCCCATTTGCACGAGTTCTCGGCACTTTGATTGAGCCAAGAGTAGCACCCGCACTTGCCGATCAATGCCTGGTTTCGATTCGCCCTGCTGGCGCTTTATTTACCCGACTTGCAAGAAGGCTGTGCATGGTAATGGGGGACGAGGCTCAATTTGCATGCGTGCAAAAGAACTCGGCAATTTCCTTTTTGCCTGCTTTGCCCATTGCCACGGACAGAGTGATTTCATAGATCCCGCCCTGCGGGGCATCAATTTCGATACCGTTGAGATCGAGGAAGACCATCGCGGCAACGACACCTGTGCGTTTATTGCCATCCAGGAATGGATGGTTCTGGACTATGTGGAACAGGTAAGCGGCGGCCATTTCAAAAAGATTCTTGTGGAGAAACTCACCATCGAATGTTGCCTGCGGTTGGGCAACGGCCGAATCAAGCATGCCTATATCACGCACGCCGTGGTCGCCGCCGTACAAGGCAATTTGATCGGCATGGAGACTCAGCACTTCTTCCAGATTAAGAAAGTCCGCCATGAAAACTACTCGGCTAGGCGTTTCAGGTCGTCACCAAACTTTTGGTTGATCTTGTCCAGGGATGCTCGAAGCTTCTGCTGACGGGCCTTGTCCCGGACCGGCGACACCAACAACGAGTCTCCGTTGGTGGTTAATTCGAGTGGCGTGTCGGCAGAGATCTGCAGCAAGTCCAGGATCGGCTTGTCGATCACCAGCACCAAGCTGTTGCCGTGTCGGATTAGTGTCTTGGTCATAATCTTGTTCCCGATAGGTGTATACACATAGTGTATACCATACAAGGTACGAAAGCAAGTCGAGTATCTGGTAGTTCGTGGCGAATCCTAACCGTGCCGGTATGGACTGTTCTGAAATGAAATTTGAAGAAACAGTTGGCCTGCTGAAACGACAGCGGCTGATCCCCACAGAAGCGGTACAGTATTTTACTCAACTACGAATGGCGGGAAATGCGGCAGCCCACGAACATGACAATGACCGGAACGCGGCTCTTCAGTCGTTGATTTCCGCTTACGAGATAGCCAAATGGTTCAATCGCAGCGTCTTAAAGAAGGATACCAGCCTAAATGCGGGACCACTAAAACCACCGCCAAAACCAGAAGACGCAACGCGCGAACTAAAAGAAGAAATAGATTTTCTCCGACAGGAAGCAGCAAGGTCCGAACTTGCCGCAACCGCAACTGAAGCCGAGATAAGCGAGCTTTCACAAAGGCTTGAGCAGGAAGCCGCCAAACATCACGCTGACCTTATACGGCAAGAAGCTACGCTGCGCGAACGAGAGGACGAGTTGCATCGCCTGGAATTGGACTCCATGGCGAGACTGAAGCAAGTGGTTGCCGTAGCCGCCTCGGAACCATTTCGGAGCTTCGTCAAACGTAGCGAGGCGTCCGCTTCGCGGATAGGCAGCACTACCGAAGATGCCTTGCCATTAACTCAACTTAGGATTCTATCCGGGCGAACGTCGGGTTGTTGCGGGACACCGATGATCGTCGTGCAAGGAAAAAAAGGTGGTTTCATCACACAGAATTGTTCACAATGCAACTCTTTTCTTTCTTCCAGGGCATTAACAAGGGACGAATTCGTGAACCTCGGGATTTATGTTGCCTGCGGCAAATGTCGGCGTCAGGCCGAGCCGTCCATGGTTGGTCGTAACTATGGCTATCGCTGCAATCACTGTGGATGGAGGTGTGAGCTTGCCTCCCTTGTGCCACACTATAGCGATGTCGAACCGCTGAACGATTAGCCGTCTTAGCGCGACTTGGTCCGACATGTCAATCAAATTAACGGGACAAGTCCCTTAGCATAGCAAGGAATATCTTATGGACCATTTCTTTGTATCGCCCGTTGAATCGCTTCTTCTCGGATTTGCGTGGGGGGAATATCTGCATGACAAAAAGCGTCCTCAAGAGGCGGAGATACGGTTTCTTGGACAGGTTGCGGATCGACTATCCCCATTCCTGCCAGACTTTCGCCAAGATCGTACCGTCGTGGTCTCAGAGGATGATCTCCCGCAAGATATTGAATGGTTGTCATTACCTGATTCAACAACGGAAAAGGGGTTTTCTCCGACTTCGCCCGATAGGGTTTATTGCAGGCATGCCGAGCAGGTTATTCACTCGGATGATGGCTCCGAGTTCGTGTTATGTAAAATTACGGACAGTTCCCGCAAGACCCTGATGGACCTCGTAGCGTCATACCTTGGCGACCTTGTTGCAACCGTCCCGGCTGACCACGTTGCCTTGAATCTTGGTGAGCGTGACGATTCCAACAAGGTTGTACACGAACTGATAAAAGGGCTACAGGAGGATTGGACCGAAGCTGTGCCGCATTATGCGACATCAGACAAAGAGGACAATGTTGACGGGATTGACAAAGCTTTAAATGAACTCATTGCCTATAACGAATGTAGCGACTACTTCTCTACGGGAAAGTACCTCGGAACCCTCTTGGCTCGTTGCTGGTCGGAAGCACCAGAGGACCAATTTACTGACGATGTAGGTTTCGCAGAGTTTACGGATGTCTTGGAAAAGTTTCTCGAAATGAAGCTTATGAGAAGAGACAGCATCTCGACAAAAGCCCTCCGACACTTTGCCCGATCTGCAAAAGGGTTTCGTGGTCGTGTTTCGTCCGATCTTGCTCCCGACTTTTTGCCAGCAATGAATTCGGCATTCCTGAAATCTATTCAGCATCACAGGCTTGTTCATGCTTTATGGATTGCCCTTGGTGAGATGTGTTCCTTGCTTGACGACGTAGAGCGGGTAGCGAGGGGGCAAGAATGGGAAGGCATCAGACCACGGACCTTCCGTGATCTGTTTGACCAATCGGGCGATAAAGTACGACAGGCAATCGCAGATGCGGAGCGTAGCTTGAATGAAACTAGCGGGGACAGCGATCTACCACAACGCATTGTGTCCTCACTGGCACCCGCAATCGAAGCAATTGTACGACGGACTTTTGTATTTTCGGATTCGGGCCATACGGCAAGGGAGATGATGGCATTGCTTTCAAACAAACTGCATCAAGGTAGTGTGAGCGAACGCAAGTTTGCAAGCGTGGCAATTGGACTCCATACGCAGTATCGGAATGCCGCAACACATGAGTACGAGCGTTTTTCTTGCAGTTTTGAAGAAGCACGCTACTTTGTCGCCGGTCTTCGTGTCTTGATGACTTTATGCGAACAAATTGCCCACAAGAAGTGAGATGAGCAGTTCTCTTTATAATAGGAACAGCAGAGCAGGGTCAGCAGAGGCAGGGGTCGAGCCGGCACTATGCATTTTAGGGCTTTTGAAGAAAGGCTTGTAAAGGCATGGCCCAGGAGGTTTTCTTCGCGGGCGGGTTCGGGGGACACGAACCGATTATGGGTGTTTGGGTAACTTCGACGGACGACCTGCCTTCCGTGGGCACAGGATACGATCTACGACTCGTTCCAGCCGACCACAAACGTCGCATTTCCCAACGGACACCTTTTCCGCCAACCGCCGGCTCTTGGCGTCGCCGAGAATCGCCAGGGGCGGATCCCGCGGCAGGAGCATGCGGCAACTCGTGTCGTCGATTCCCACGCCG
>Ga0118677_10001936_pt1 | contig 42688 bp, 27 predicted proteins | sample AliMusrvi5mmetaG_FD_86154 | JGI IMG/M metagenome (GOLD analysis project Ga0118677, IMG submission 86154)
GACGACACAAATTCAATTCAAGCCCGAGAGCCGTTGCGATGTTCGGCTATGAGATTTACCGGGAAAGATGAGGGGTAGGGCGCGTCACTCCGTGCGCGCCGTTCGCTTGCAAGCGCCCCAGGACCGGCGCGCACGGAGTGAAGCGCCCTACCAACCTGGCAATATGAGGACGGATCTACTACTGGTTACCGCGGCAGAATCTCCGGCAAGTCGGCAATTCCATAGGCCATCACAGCCATGGCAGCGGCACATTGACCGAGGTCCTTCGGATTCACTTTGTCTGGAGTGTCCGCGGTCGTGTGATGGAACCAGAAATAGTTGGCGTCCTCCACGGTCAACTCCATGACGGGCACACCCGCCGGCGCGAGTTGCTCCACGTCGGCGCCACCGCCGCCGGGGACGATCTTGTCGGCGTGCATCCCATCCAGCAGCGAAGCAAGCTGTCCCACGATGGCGTTGGCCCGGTCATTGCCCTGGAAAGAGAACCCGGTGGGGTGAAAGGTGCCGCGGTCCGATTCGATGGCCAGGAGATGCTTTGCCAATTCCTGCCGGTGCCGCTCCGCATAACTCCTGGCGCCGCGCAAACCGTTTTCCTCGTTGGTCCACAGCACCACCCGGACGGTGCGCCGTGGCCGCAAGCCGAGTATGTGCATGAGCCGGGCGGCCTCCCACGCGGACACAACGCCTCCGACATCATCGATCGCCCCGGGCGAGATGTCCCAGGAGTCCAGGTGGCCGCTGACCACGACGATCTCGTCCGGTTTCTCACGGCCCACGATTTCGGCGACCACATTGCGCGAAGGCGCATCCGGCAGTGACTGCGCCGACATGTTTAGTCGCAAGACCACTTTTTGGCCGCGTTCCTGCCACCGCTGGAGGCGTTCCGCATCTTCAATAGTGATGGCCGCGTGCGGAATCCGTGTAACGTTGGTTTCGTAGTTCATCATTCCGGTGTGCGGGGTCTGTAAGCCGAAAGGGGTGACGGAGCGAATCAGACTGGCGACAGCGCCAGCCTTGGCAGCCTGGGAGGCACCGCGCGCACGATATGCCACGGACTGGCCGTAACTGACAAAGGGAGCGTTGAACAGAACGATTTTGCCGCGCGCCTCGGTGGCACGCTTTTGTAGCTCGTCGAAGCTCCGAACCACCAGCGCTGGAGCGGTGATGCCTTCCTTCGGCGTCGCGACGCTGCCGCCGAGGCCCAGCATCGGCAACGTACTGCGAGTCGGTTCGAGTATTTCGGCCGATTCTTCTCCGCGCACCCAATGCGGCACCATAACGTCTTCGCCATGCACGTTTTCCAGCCCATCCGCTTTCATCCTGGTGAGCACCCAGTCAATGGCCGCTTCGAGGTTGGTTGTGCCGCTGAATCGAGGGCCGAATGTGTCGCACAATTCGGCCAACCGCTGGTGGGCAAAGTCAGTTGTTGTCGCCGCCTGGATGAGCTTGGCGGCAATCGACTGGTAGTTGGATAAGTCGATGACTGTCCTTTTTGCGGGTGTGGGCTGGGAGGTCACGTCGTCCTGAGCCAATGCGCTGACGCTGGGCACGAGCAGGCCGAGCAACAAGGAACTGATCATCGAGCGTGAAAGCATAACGGTTTCAATCTAACGCATTCTATTCTGGCGTAACACCAAGAACTGTTGGCTGTCGGCGCGCGGACATTCTTGTTCGCAATCGAGTGCGAGCCGGCTACTCGTCCCGGAGGGATGGCGGAGAACAGCCCAACGCTTCAACGTTCAGGGTGCGAGGTTAGAGGGGCACAAGTCCCGAGGGCTGAAATCCGGTGCGATCTGTCAGCCGTCCCTCCGGGACTTATCGCACTGTGGACGCTGGTTCCCAACGTTGAAACATTGGGCCATTATCGCGTGTACCTCCGGGACAAAGGCTTGGCTCCGTTTTGCGGGTATTCTCTGGGAGCAAATCCTGGCGGCATTGGACAAGAATCTCTGCGCGCCGTGCAAACATCGGTTGCTAGGAGTCCGAGCTATGCTCGATATGGAAACCCCTTTCGTCCAGGCCTGCTTGGTGGTAATTACCTGGCACATGACACGTGACGAAGCGTTGGCACTACTGCGGGAATACACCCAATCCGAATCGCTGATCAAACACGCCCTGGCCGTCGAAGCGGCCATGCGCTATTGCGCCGGCCGATTCGGAGAAAACGTCGAGACCTGGGGCATCATCGGTTTGCTTCACGACTTCGATTATGAGCGCTGGCCCCAGCCGCCAGACCACTCACGCCAGGGCGCCCGCATCCTGCGCGAGCGGGGGGTGGACGAAGAAATTGTTGGTGCGGTGCTCTCACACGCCGATTGGAATTGGGACCAATACCCGCTTGACCGGCCGTCGCGAAAAAGCTTGTTCGCGGTGGATGAGTTGTGCGGGTTTATCACAGCCGTGGCCTACGTGCGTCCGGAGAAGCTCGCTGGGATGACCGCCAGCAGCGTTCGCAAGAAGATGAAGCAGAAGTCATTTGCCGCGGCCGTGAAGCGCGAGGATATCGAGCGCGGAGCGCAGTTGCTCGGCTTGCCATTGGACGAGCACATCCAAGGCGTCATCTGCGCCATGCAAGGCATCGCCAAGGAGTTGGGTCTGGCGTCGGCCCAGGGCAAAGAACCCTAAGCGCGAACAATTGAGCGGGCGGGCGGTCGAGTATAATGCGGACGCCCCTCTGGGACGGGGTGCTGGGGTTAGAGGGGAAACGGGAGTCCGAGACTCTTCGACGCTGGTTGACCAGCAACGCACAGTTCCTCATAATCATCCTATGACTATGAGGCGCCAACTCTCCCTGTTCTCTACCATTGCTATGCTCATGGGCGTGAGCTGGCACGCCGGGGCGCAACAGCGGTTGCAGACAATCGTCCAACGGGTATCTGCTGCCAGCGCAAACGCCGACGCGACCCCGGTCAAGGTTTCCGGAATCATCAGCGACGGTGCCGGTAATCCGGTGGCCGGGGCGACAGTCGAGTATTGGTGTTACGAGGGAAATGGCTTTCGACCGAGCGAGCCGAAATTGGAAAAGCAAATCACGACCGGCACCGATGGTACCTACGGAATCCAAGTGTTGCGTGACTCAGGATTTCTCCTGGCGCGCAAACCGGGCATGGCTCCCGGGTGGAGACAATTGAACCAGGGATTCAATCGAATTCGAGAAACGGGAAATCACATTGTGCTGACGCCGCCGGGAACGCTGGGGGGCGTTGTCGTGGACGAGGGGGACAAGCCTGTTGCAAACGCCGAGGTTTCCGTGATGATGGCGATCAGCGACACGTCGTTTGAAAGCGGAGCCCGCTCGTTCAACTACTTCAGTGGCAAAGCGGCGGGCGGCTGTTTTCCCGCCCGCACCGATGGCACCGGGCATTTCCGGGTCGAGAATTTTCCCACTAACGCGTGCGCCATTCTGGCGGTTCGTTCACCCGGAAAAGTGTTGAAGCCGTCGCAGCAGACAATTACCGACGTGCGAACAGCAGGTTATCGGGCCGGCCAGGCGGACATCAAGCTGGTCCTGGAACCGGCCTCCAGCATTGAAGGCAAAATCGTTGGCGGATATACCGGGCAACCGCTCCCGGCCGCGCGGCTGACGCTGCAATCTAGTCAGCCGGGGTTCTTCATGGACGGCGCGATTGAGCCGGCGCGATCCGACGCTGACGGCGCGTTCCGCTTCGACGACATCGCCGCTGGTTCTTATTCCATCCAGACTGTTTTTGGCACCAACGCTCTTTCCGACTGGGTCGCAGAAGCGGTTCCGGTTACGGTTGAAGCTGGAAAAGCAGCGCGCGGGGTGCAAGTGACAGCGGCGCGCGGTGCCCTGCTGGAAGTGTCCGTGCTAGGAAAGGAGGACCGCAAGCCGGTGGCGCAGGTCAACGTCAGCGCTCACAAGGAACACGCCCAATCGGCTGCCGTTTCAGACACGAACGGCATCGCGCGGCTGCGGCTGCTCCCGGGCGATTACCAAATCACGGCGTTCCGACAGTCCATGCCGTCAAGCCAGAGTTCCGCAACCGTGGAAACCGGCAAGACGAATCGGGTCGAACTGGAGCTGGCCGCGCCACAAAAGATCTCCGGCGTCGTTCATGCGCCGGACGGCCAAGTGGCAGTCGGCGTGTCGGTGCGGATCGTCGGGGGCTACGGGATGGCGGACGCCGATCTCAAGACCGATGCGAACGGTAAGTTCGAATTGGAATGGAACCAGCGACCGGTCGGAGGACAGAGCGATTCGACCCCGTGCGTTCTGGTTCGCGACGCGGACCGTAATCTGGCGGTGGCCCAGGACCTGGACGAGAATACCGGCACGCTGGACTTGAAACTGGCGCCAGGACTAACGCTAGTCGGCCGCGCGGAATCCGATGGCAAGCCCGTTACTAACACGACCGCGCAATTGGTTTTCTGGACCGGCCGGAGCGGAATGTGGCTGCCAGGCCTGGCGCGCACCAACACGCCGGGACAGTTTGAGATTCCCGCACTGCCGCCCGGTAGAAAATACGGCGTCATAATTTCCGCGCCGGGATATGGGCAGAAGCAGATGCATAACCTGGAGATCTCCGCCGAGGCCATCCGCCAGGAGCTTGATCCCGTGGAACTTAAGCCGGCGAACCTCAAACTCGCCGGCCAGGTGCTCGACGCGGACGATAAACCGGTCGTCGGTTGCTTTGTGAATCTCAACGGCGATGGACAGCCCAACGGCAATGCTACCGCAGACAGCCAAGGCCGATTTGTTTTCGGCCACGTCTGCGAAGGACCCGCTCAGGTCTACTCTAACAGCGGGAGGTCCTACGGTAATGTTTCAGCCGAAGGCGGCGACACCAATGTCGTTCTGAAGCTGGGCACTACTTACAGTTCCTCGCCCGGCGCCAAGGAGCACAAGCTGAAGGGAATAGTGACCGATGACGCGGGTCAGCCCGCTGCCGACGCGATGGTGGCGGTGTTTCCCAATAATGGCACCCGCTGGGTTAAGACCGGGGCCAAGGGCGAATTCAATCTCGCCTGGTCGCTCCAGCCGTGGCAGGCCCAGGCCGGCAACGCGCTCCTGGTCGTTCGCGAGCTGGCCCGCAGCCTGGCGGCGACCGAGGAGTTGCCGGAGGACACTACCAATCTCAACGTGAAATTGAAGCCGGCGCTGACGGTGACCGGCCAGGTGAGAAAGGCCGATGATTCTCCCTTGACCGGCGCGCAAGTCGGTCTATGGCTCAAAGCCGGCAGAAGCTACGACCAGTTGAACGAGCAGATGAGTCAGGTGAACGCCGAAGGCCGGTATGAAATCAAATGCCTGCCGCCGGATGCGCAATATACCGTTTACGCGATCGCCAAAGATTACGGCAAGAACCAGCAGCAAGTCGAACCAGCCTCTGACACGAACCGGATCGAACTGGCGCCATTTGTGCTCAAGCTCGCCGACCGCCTCATCGCCGGCCAGGTCTTGAACGACACCGACAAGCCGGCTTCCGGCGTGAACATCCAGCTCAGCGGCGATGGCCAGCCGGACGGAAACATGACCACCGACAGCAAAGGCCGGTTCCATTTTCAGGTTTGCGAGGGACAAATTCGCCTGTTCGCCTATTCGCAAAGTGGCTCCGGCAATGCGCAAGCCACGGTCGAGGCGGGGGATACGAACATCGTGATGAGCTTGAGCTCTTCGCCGGGGGGTGTTCGCCAGCCGCCGCGTCGTGCTCTGCTCAAAGGCAGTACTCTGCCCGATTTGAGCGCGATGAATCTCGCCGCCGACGCCGTGCCCGCCGGCCAGCCAGTGTTGTTGTGTCTTTTCGACGCCAGCCAGCGGCCGTGCCGCCATATCATCCATCTGTTGGATGAGCAGGTGACTGCGCTCCGGCAGAAAAATGTCTCCGTGCTCGGCATTCAAGCCGCAGTCATCAGCGATGAATCCTTCAACGAGTGGAAGAGCGCCGGTGGGGTTTCGTTTCCCGTCGGGCGCGTAACGGAAGGCTCCGGGAAATCCAAATGGGTCTCTGAAGTCAGCTCGTTGCCGTGGTTGATTCTGGCCGATTCGACCCATCAAGTAGTCGCGGAAGGCTTTTCGTTGGACGAATTGGACGTGCAGATGCGGCTGCTGGCCAAGTGAATTATCTCAACGTCGTTTGCCCAGTAGCTCATCGGCCAGAGGACGGGCGTCATAGACTTTCTGGAGCGCTTCGATGATGGCGCTGGAATGCACGGCCAGCGCGCGAGACCGGTCCTCCGTGTAGAGGAAATCCCCGGTCAGGGACTGGATATTGCCGTCGAAAATGATGCCAACGAATTGGCCCTGGCGGTTGACGACGGGGCTGCCGGAGTTGCCGCCGATGATGTCCGCGGTGCAAACGAAGTTAAGCGGGGTGGCCAGGTTTGACCTCTTCTTCTTGGTTAGCCAACGCGGCGGCAAGTCAAAGGGCGGACGGTAGCTCTGATCCGTCGCGCGCGCATAGAGGCCAGCGATGGCAGTCTGGAAAGGAACGTGGCGTCCTTCTTCCTCGTAGCCTTTTACCACGCCGAAGGCCAGGCGCAGGCTCGACGTGGCATCCGGATAGTTGCTAGCGCCTTCGAGGGTGTACCGGGCGTGGCCGATCCGGGCATGGGCCTGGCGCATCGCTTCCCGTTGGGCTTCGACCACCTTGCGGACGGCGCGCGCTTCGGGATCCACCACTCGGGCCAGTTCGATCATCGCGTCTTTGGCCTGATCAATGGCCGACTGGCCGCCTTGATATAACCGGCGACGCGTGGCGGCAGAGGCCAATTGAGTGCCGCGCACGACTTCGGCGGCGCGCTCGCGCGGCGACTTGCCCGCGAGGATTTTCTGCACCAGGGGCGAGTCCCAGCCCAAACCCTCCACTAGCCAAGTCAGCGAGTCGGCCAGCTTCAGCGTCTCGAGATCGGGATAGATCGGGGCCTCGGCAAACAGGCGGAACTCGAACGAGGCCTGCCTTGATTGCCGGTACTCCTCCAGCCGTTCGCCTTCCGGCTTGGGGTGCTCCTCCGCCGCGCGCAGCAGGTCGCGGGCGTAACCAAACAATACACTGTTGAAACCAGAGCCACGCTCCAACAATTCCTCAGCGACGACGTGCTCCGCAATGGCCTTTTGCGCCTGGGCTATCCGGTCCCAGGCCCCTGCCTTTTGGGACAAGGCTGGGTTCGCAGTGATGGTTGCACGGAACTGCTGTTCGTCGACTTTCTTATGGTCCATGAATTTGGGATCCAGCAGCCCGGCCAGCGCGCCATCCCTCACCTTGCGCCCGTTTCTGGCGCCGAAAAGGTCGTTGCGGGCGCGGCGGGCGTTTTCGACGCCGCGGGCGCTGTAGGAATTGAGAAGGACTTCGCGGCGCTTGAGCTGTTCCAAGGCGCGCGGATATTCGACGTCGCGCAAGTACTCCAGCTCGGCAACGGTTCGCAGGCGGTCAGTGTGGCCCGGATGACCGGAGACGAAAACCAATTCACCGTCGGCGGCGCCAGCCTGGCTCCACTTGAGGTAATGAGGCGTCCTGGCGGGCTGGCCGTTCTCGTAGGCGCGGAACAGGCAGATATCGAGGTCGAAGCGGGGGTATTCGAAGTTGTCCGGGTCGCCGCCGTAAAAGGCGATCTGTTCCTCGGGCGTGAACACGAGCCGGATGTCCGAGTATTTCTTATAGCAGTAAAGATGGTACTGGCCGCCCTGGTAGAGCGTGATCACCTCGCTTCGCAGGCCAGTTTGGTCTGATGCTGCCTTCTCAATGGCGGCCATAGCCGCGCGGCGAGCTTTGAAGGCGGCTTCATCCGAAAGGCCCGGTGCGACCGACGCATTCACCTGCGCGGTGACATCTTCGATATTCATGAGCACGCGCAGCTCCAGGCCGGCGCAGGGCTTTTCCTCGGCCCGGGTGCGGGCGTAGAAACCGTCGCGCAGGTAATTGTGCTCGCGGGTGCTCAACCGCTGCACGGCGCGCGAGCCGACATGGTGATTGGATAACACAAGCCCATCCTTAGACACAAACTCGCCCGACCCACCGCCAAAATGGACCGACGCGAGCTGCAGGTTCTCAAGCCAGTTATCAGTCAGCTCGAACCCGTACTTCTGGCGGAGCAGTTGGCGGGGCGGGTTGTTGTAGAGCCACATGCCTTCGTCCGCCGAAGCCACGCTCGGCAAGAGCCACGGCAATAGACAAAACCCGATGGCCGCAACCACGGCTGCGCCGCCAATCGCGCGCGGCGCATCGCGGCGGAAGCAAAAATCCAGCGAGAGGATTCGGTTCATAAGCTCGCGTGGAAGCTAACAAGCCCAAGGCACGAGTCGAGGGGTTTCCAAGTGTTAGCAGAAGCCCCTTCGCCGCTTGGAGGCGGGCGCTGAACTGAGCTGCAGAGGGGCAGGCTACTTCTGGTTGCCCGGAGAGTTCGATGTCAGCGTTTCGCTGGCTGGCAGTTCCTTTAGGTGTTCGTGCAAAATGCGCCGCACTTCCGCGATCGCGGCCGGCTGGTTCAGGCAACTGTGGTGGGATCGCACAATGAACTCCGATTCCACATAGTCCACGTGGGCGCTCTGATAAGCCACCACCCCATCCCGGCCTTTGTGGCAGTCGCCTTCGCCTTGCACGGCAATGATGGAATGGGCCTTTACCCCTGGCACCACCGGGATTTCGGCTATGCTAAGTAGCAGCGGATTTTTCGGCGACATACCATCCAGGCTGGTGGGCATCCGGCCTTGGAAAAACTTCTCCATCCTTGACCCCTTGGCAAGCTGGACCGTCTCCAGGCTGCGGGAGACCACGTTGCTGGGGAGCGACATGAAACGCCGCGCCCACCGGCGCGCAAAGCCGCCGGCCAGGTAGCTGCCACGATGGGGTGCGCAGATAAATACCACGCGGCTGACGAACGGCAATGGCTTTAGAAACAGCAGTTGGCGGAGCCTCTCGCGCTCAGCTTCACTCAACTTCATATCCTCGAACCGTTCGGTGCTGAGTCCGTTCCAAACCCGGTCGCCGGTCTCGATGGCTGTGCAATGCGTCAGGAGGCCGCCCTGGCTGTGGCCGATGACCACCATCTGGCGCAGCGCGGGGTCTTTGCCTTCAGGATCCAGCTTCTGTACCATGGCGGTCAGCGCGTTGCGCAACTCACCGATGGAAATCGCCAGGGGATTGCCGCTGCTGTAAACGAAATTCCAGAGCTGATACCGTCGGCGCAACTCCGGATCGGCGGCGAGTGAGTTTATCATTTCGGCCCACGTAACCGGACTGGAGAAGGTTCCATGCACGAACACCACCGGAATGCGGCCCGGGACGTAAGGCTGGCTAAGTATTAACTGGCTGCGCACGTGTTCTCCGGGAGACAGGAATTGCATCATGCCAACTTTCCAAACAAAGGCCTGGTTCAGTGTGTAGGCACGGTAGGTCGTCAGGTCGTTTTCCAACGGCACTTGCGCCCCCCCGATCTCTACCGTGGCGTCTTCCAGGGACGAATGAAGCTCGAGCGCGCAGGAGCTCTGGCCGTTGGTCAATGCGGCCAGGGAGCGGGGGGCCCGCATGAGCAGGGTGACCGGGGCGGATTGGCTAATCTCGAGCTCGGGGTTCAAAGGCCCCACGCAAATCAGCGGCGTGCCCACGCCCCCTTCACGATTGCGCACGCTCAAACCGCGCACGCGGAACTTATCGGCCAGCAGAATCTGGTCGAAGGAGCCGAGCTTGGACGCGAATCCGGTGGGGCTGAGGCTCACTTGGATTTCGCCCACGGGCAGCCGGCGAGGGCCGCTCTCCAGATGGACGATGGCGTTGGTGCTCCTGCGTTCCTCCAGGAGCGCCAGGCCAAGACCGTAGTTGTAGAAATCGCACGCCTCGCGGAAACGGCGTTGAAACGCGGTCGGCTGTGGGTCCTTGCCTTCGCCGAACAGGTACAGCCAGGCATAGACGGCCGAGCCGAGATAGTAGTCCCGGGCGTCGCGCGGATCCCACGGCTTGACGCTGTGGCGAATGTCCTCGCCCGCCACGTAGCTCAGTTCCGCCAGCGCGAACAGCAAGTCGCGTTCGCCGGTGTCCAGGGCCTTCTGGTGAAGCAGGCGCACGGCCCGGTCCGGGTGGCGGGCCGCCAGAGGACCCAGCTCATAGCGGTGCAACAGCGACGTCGTTTCAGCGCTGGGTCTTCCGGTGCGCAACGCGTTGGCGTCCACTTGGTCGTACGCCAGCCGGGTGCTCACACGGTCGGCGCCGATCGGGGCGACGCAGCCGGCCAGTAATACGGCCGCGAGAGCCAGGGAGACACAGAGCGTGAAGCGTGAAGCGTGAAGCGTGGAGCGTGAAACGCGAAACGTGAAACGTGACAGTGGCGGCGGGACGTGTGAGTATGCCGACTGCTTGAGCAGAGCCTGATTAGGCATGGCCGATGATTGTTGCTTGAGGTCCATAGTTTTATCCAAAGTCGAGTCGCTATTCATTACTTGCTTCCTTCTGTGGCGGAGGTTGCCGGCTCGATGCCTGGCAAATCCTGGCGAATACGTGCTGAAAAGTCCGCCTCCTGACCGGCAGCACGGGCCCGCTCGTTAATGTGGCATCGCTGTTTCAATTCGGCCAAAGGAAAGTTGGTGGCGATCATGCCGCGCTCGTAAAGTAATTCGTCGCCGTAGCCATTCGCAAGCATCCGCCAGTCCCACGGCGCGCGATCCGCCGCCGTCCGTTGCACTCGGATGCCGGTTGTGCAGTTGTCGGTAACCGCGTTATACCACTCGGGCTGCTTTCGCAGGCGGTTCAGGCGGCGCAGGTAGTCGAGGAGAAATCTGCGCGCCTGTTCGGGCGTGTTGCGCAACCGGTAGAGATAGACCTCCTCACCTTTCCGGTAATTGGTCCGGAGCCGGACGAGGTCGCGCTCGTCGGCGACGACAGAGATCAGCGTGAATTGGCGGAACAACCCTTTGATCGCGGAGTAGTCTTGGCCCTTGGTCTTCCGGGTTTCGATGGAAAAACAGAGGTAGTCCCCACCCTCAAACCCAAAGCTCATCATAGTGTGCGCCATGTACGGTGCTCCCCAATAGACCATGTACAGATCCACCGTGCGGATCTTTTGGAGGTCGAAGGTCTTGTCGTAATGCCGCACGTCGAAGTCGGTCTCGGTGCGGTAATCGCAGTTGCGGATATTGTGGACGGTGACCTCGTTCCCATTGATGTCCGCGTAGGCCAGCACCGCCAGGTCCGGCTGCCAGTCACGGTTATTGGAGGGCTGAAGCGTCAACCATCCGGCGAGCACGACCAGGAAGCCGCCGGCGGTCAGGCCCCGCGCGAGCCAGCGGCCCCTGCCTAAGATCCAGACCGCCACCACTGCGAGCACATACATCGCCGCCAGTGGCAGCCGCAGCGATGGCGTTCGCACGTCGAAGTAGAGCGCTGCTACCGCCCAAAGCGTTGCGCACAGGAGAGCGAGGTTCAAGGCCATGAGGCCCAACAGCCGGATACCACGCCCTATCCAATTGAACCGCTTTGCCTGGGATTCGGTTGGGGCGGTTGAGCTCATTGTCAGGGATTCTGTTCGATTCCTGGTTAATTGTCGACCGAATGCGGAGCAGCGGGTGCTGGGTCAGCGTCTGCCGCCGCGAGAGACGCCTCCGCCCCAACTGGTACGGGACGCCTGATACTGGCTGGTGCGTTGGCTTTGCCGATTGCCCCACTGCCTTGCCTGCGCCTGGGATTCCATGCTCTGCAGGTTCTGGCTCCAGGCACTCGTGGCGTAGGCGGAGCGCTGCTGCTGGTACGAGCTGGCTTGGGATTGGCGGCTGGCGGCCAAGCTATCGCCGGCCGCAGTGACCGGAGGCTGCGGCTTAGACACACTCTGCCACCCGCTGCCGGAATTCTGCGACCAATTGCCGTTCGAGTCCTTCCTGTACACGGTGCCGTCGTTGCTGGCGTAGACGTCCCCCGACCTGGTTTTGGCAACGGCGCCCTGGCTGTTCTGGGTGCTCCACGCCGCCGCACCAGTGCCCTGAATTGTTTTCACCGCCCCTGCGCTGCCGTAGTCGGTGGACCTGTACCCCCCAACGGCGGCATTACCGGTGGTGGGATTGTAGGCAGCCACACGGCCCGCCGCCCCATAAGCCGTGTTTACCTGGCCACCCGCGGCATACATTCCCGTATAGGGGTTGTAGGCCGCTGATCGGGTAGCGCTGCCGTACGGGCCATACGCATAGCTCGATCGAGTGTAGGTACCGGTGTACGGATTGTAGCCGGCGGCATGGCCGGCGCCGCCGTAGGGACCGTAAGCCGCGTAGCTGGCCCCGTAGTAGCCGCCGTACCCGTAATGATAGATCGCCCCGCAGCCGTAAGAATAGTAACAAGAATACGGCGGATAATAGTAGTAGTAATTCTCGCTGTTGTCGGCCGCGGCCGCTCCGACGGCCATTCCCGCGCCGAACATCAGCACTCCCGTGGTCGCCACGTACTCGCCGCTATAGCCGGCGGTTTCACTGTAGGTCACCGTGGTGGGGGTCGAACTTTGCACGACCACATAGGTGACGTTGTAATTAGGGTTCGAAAGCGGGATCGTGTAAATGGCTGGTGGAACCGATGTGCTGAAAGACCATGGCCCGGATGGGCCGGTAGCGCAGTACCAGATCCCCTGTGAACAACAATAGTAACTTCCATCCACCAGGAACACCTGATTGGGCGAGTTGACCGCGCACTGAACGGTGGTATCCGAGATCGGCGCGAACTGCGGTTGGCCGCCGTAGGTCACGTTGAGCGTCACGTTAGTGATGTTAACCGTCGTCTTGGCGGGAATGGACGCCAGCAAGACAGCGTCTTTCGCTTCGCGCGTCCCCGGCACGGAAGCCTTCACGAACGTGGACCGATCGTCGTCCTGGATTTGGGCAAAGTCAGGCGGCAAATCGGTGCTGGCCGCTGTCCAAGGTCCACTGAGACTGCCGCCCCGGAACCATCGGCCCGCGACGAGCAGATAGAGCTTTCCATCGCCGGTGTTCAAAAACAGCGTGCTGGGAGTGTTGATGACACGCTGCAACCTGGTTCCCTGGATGGGCAGGTAGGTAGGGCTGCCCGTGGTGATAATCAGCTCGGCCGGTTCCGTGGTCACGAAGACCTTGGGCGCCAGCTTCGCCGGTTCCCCGGGCAGCCGCTTGCGCGCTTCCGCCCAGTTTTCATCCGCCGGCAAGGCATAGAGCGAAGGTGGCAATGCTGTTGCCGGCGTCCATGGCCCCTTTAGCACATCTGGCGCTGTCAACCAGCCCTCTCCGTTGAGCAGGTAGTATTGGCGGCTGGCGGTGTCGAAGAGCACGTCCCAATTGGTGTTGAGCGCGAATAGCAGGTCCGTGCGGTCTGACTCCACGGGCTTAAACCTTGGTTCACCCATGAAGATTACCAGGATGGCAGGTGTGGAACTATTGAAAATCGTCGGCGGATTGAGGTTGAGTTCGACGGCACGCTGAACGGGGTGTGCGTCCGGATTCAGGCAGGCAATAACCCGGTCCAGTGAGACCGTAGTCACCTGATTGGATGGACGGATGTGTTCGGCCGCCTGACGCAGCGACGCTAATTCCGCCTCGGTCACATTGGCAAAACGTAGGTCCCGCTTCTCTGGCAGACTGACCACGATCCGGGCGCCATGATCCACCAGGGTGACCGCGTTTACTTCCGCTACGCCATACTTCTCCTGTTTTAACACACCTTTGATCGCGATGGCGCAGCGAAAATGCAGGTTCGTATAGCCGCGCCAATAGTCCACCTGCGGCTGATAGATGGTAAGCTGTTTGCCGTCTTTCTTGAACACCTGCGGCCAGCCGGGATCGGCAGGTTGCGCCGCTACAGTGAAGGCGATGGTGGCCGCCGCCGCCATGAGCGACTGACGCAGCACGTTGAGTTGTCGGCAGGTCTTCATTTAGGTCCTCTTGTGTTGCCTTTGAATCGCCGAAGCATTCTTCCACCTCTCCGGCTGGTCCTCCAGCACTGCGACCAGTGGTTTCAGATTTGGCATTCGACTGAAAGCATAAAGGTAGGTGGCCTCTCGAAGCTACTAGAACTTGGCTAAACCACCAACGAGGCCAGATTAGCCCGCGAAAAGGGATGGGACGAGAAAGGGCATTGCCGCAGATCGCTATTGCGTCTTTTGCCCCTCTTCGCGGCAAGTTCTGCAATTGGCTATCGAGCTTTCCCTCGCAGCCTATCACCCGGGCGATTCTGAGACGCCGAGCAAGGCCCAAGCGCCCAACTCGGCCCCGAATTCTTGCGCCCGATCAGACTCTCTAGCGCAACGTGAAGGAAAACTGGAGTGGCGGAGAACTGAGGTTCCCAGCACTCTATCGGCCCTCCCGCCGCTTACTTCACCACCGGCTTCAGGACAATGTTGCGATACTCGATGCTAGTGTGGTCGCCTTGAAAGTAGATCGGCCCAGGCCGCGTCACGTCAGACCACAGCGCGCCGCCGGTGCAACCGGGGATCGGCTGGTTATCAATGGTCTTCTGGCCATTGAGGATTACGGTGGCATGCCGGTCAACGAAAGTAATGTCCATCGTCTGCCACTCTCCGGCGGGTTTCTCGGCGGCGACGGTGGGCTTAATGCGGCTATAGATGCCGCCCATGTTGTGCGGATCAAGGGGCCTGCCATAGGTGTCAGCCACCTGCACCTCGTAGATGCCGCGCAGATACACTCCGCTGTTGCCGCCTTTGGCCACGCGCGCTTCCAGAGTAAGATTGAAATCCTCGAATTCCCGGTCGGTGCGCAAGTTGCCGTAGTTCTTGTGCGGTTTGCCCTCCTCTTGCACGGCTTCATTGACTAATAGTCCATCTTTCACGCTCCAGCCGCTGATCGCGTTCGGGTCGGTAAGCCGCCAGCCGGTCAGGTCTTTGCCGTTGAAGAGTTGGATAGGCTCGCCGAACTTCACCTGGCTGAGATCGGGCGACGGAGGCATGGGCGGCTCCCGCCGGCCAGTGAAGTCAGCCTTGTCCTGGCCCTGGCCGTTCTCGTGCGGCATGACGCTGGTGAGCTTGAGCGCATCGCCGTCCGCCGTCGCGGTGATGGTCTCGAACGACACTCGGTCAATAGTCTTGCCACTCGCGTCTTTGCTCCGGGAAGAGTGTTTCCGAGTTAAGACGAGTTGGTCGTTTTCTAGCTTGGCACCCTCGAGCGGCACCACACTGCCGCCGCCCCAGAGCAGGCTGGCCTTGAGGCCACCGTTGACTTCTTCCACACCGAGCCAACCGGCGGCTCCGCCGGGAATGGTCAATTCCCATCCACCCAGAAAGGGATTCTCTGCGGCAAGGGAGGTTCCCAGGGTTGCCGCCAGGCCGAGCAGGCAAGCAGCCGTTCGAATATGATTAAAACGCATAAGCATCCGGCCTATATGCGACGGGCCGTCGAGCAACGCAAGAAATTTTGGGAGAGAGGTTCAGGAGCGTGTCTCGGCAACGCCGCCAAGCCGGCGCGCGGCATTCCTGTCCGCAGCAATACACGATGGCTGACAAGGGTTGGGAATGGCCCGAGCGGGTTGCCGTTCGGAGCTTGCTGCGGACAGGAAAGTCCGCGCGCCAGCCCCGGCTTGCCTTGCTATGAACCTATTTTGTCCCTGTCACCGAAGGTCGTGCTGGGAGTTGCGCCAGTTTGCTCCGGCGCACGCCGTAGCAGAAATAGACCACCATTCCGATCACGAACCAGACGATTAGCCGTATCCAAGTCGTGAGAGGCAGGGCGGCCATCAAGACAATGGCCGAAATGGCCCCTGCTGGCGCGACAAACCAAACCGCCGGCGTGGTGAACCTGCGGGGCAGGTTGGGCTCGCGCACACGCAGCACCAGCACGCCGGCTGAGACAATCACAAAGGCAAGGAGGGTGCCGATCGAGCAGAGGCTGCCGGCCTCGCGCACGGAAAACACGGCAGAGAAGAATGCTACTCCAAGGCCGGTGATGATGGAGGTAATCCAGGGTGTGCGAAAACGAGGATGGACCTGGCTTACAATAGGCGGCAAGAGGCCGTCTCGCGCCATGCTGTAAAACACGCGGGATTGGCCCAGCAGCATGACCAGAATCACGGAAGACAGGCCGGCAATAGCGCCCAGCTTGATGAGCTTGCCCATCCAGCCCATGCCAGCGCGGTCCGCGACCACAGCGATCGGGTCCGGCACATCCAGTTGGGTGTAAGGAACCACGCCGGTAGCGATGGCCGAGACAGCGATGTAGAGCACGGTGCAGATGAGGAGGGAACCGATGATGCCGATGGGCATATCGCGCTGTGGATTCTTAGCTTCCTGGGCGGCGGTGCTAACGGCGTCGAAACCGATGTAGGCGAAGAAGACGATGCCCGCGCCGGTCATGATTCCCGACCAGCCGAAGTGGCCGGATTGGCCGGCATTGGGGGGGATGAACGGATGCCAATTAGCGGCATTGATGGCACGGGCGGCACCCACGATGAACAGCAGGACGACGGCAACTTTCACCATGACAATGATGTTGTTAAAGTTGGCGGATTCCTTGATGCCGACCACCAGTAGCGTCGTAACCACAAAGATAATGATGACCGCGGGCAGGTTGAAGATGGCGGTGACATGTAATAAGGTAGCGGGGTCAGTCCCCAGCGCCTGGATCTGCTCGGCGAGGCCGGTGCCGAACGCCGTCCACCCGGCCTTCATTTTCAGCCCCGCAGCAAGCGCGATGGGCAGGTCGATCAACTCGGTGCCGCGGGCGGCGGCAAGTTGGGGCGGAACAATAATACCGAAGTCGCGCAGGAAAGACACAACATACCCCGACCAGCCCACGGCGACAGTGATGGCACCCACAGCGTATTCGAGGATTAGGTCCCACCCAATAATCCAGGCAAATAACTCGCCGAGCGTGGCGTAGCCATAGGTGTAAGCGCTGCCAGCCATCGGGACGAGAGCGGCGAACTCGCTGTAGCAGAGCGCAGCGAAAATCGAGGCCAGGCCGGCCAGCACAAACGACAGCACTACTGCCGGGCCGGCATTTTGCGCGGCCACCGTTCCCGTGAGCACAAAAATGCCTGTGCCGATAATGGCGCCAACGCCCAGGGCAGTGAGGTTCACCGGGCCGAGCGCCCGGTGGAGGCTTTGGTCGGTCAATGCCTCAGCCTGTAGGTCGGTCACACTCTTGCGGCGAAACAAGTTCATGGTGAGTAGGAGCAAATCACTTTGATTATTGCCTCGGGTTAATGAGCTACGTCCCATTGGAAGTCAAGGAAATGAAGAGGCCACGACAGGAAATGAAGAGGGCGGTTGAAGTAGCTGCGTTCAAACACAAACGCGCCTTGACGACTCTTGGTCATCGGGCTGCCTGGCTTGATGAGGCTTGCGACGAAGCAGCCGCAGTGCCGTCCCCCCGGCCGGTCAGCCGCCCAACGCATGCCGCCACGCTCCCCGCAAACCGCACCCGCTCTCGTACCGAGCATACGGCGCGTTACTTCTCTGCATGGAGGCGCAGTGGCGACCCTATCCTAGAACCTTCTCCAGCAACTGGTTCAGGCGCTTGAGCATGGCGCGCGGGTCTTCCAACAGGCCGGCAGCCACGCGAGCATTGTCCAACAATTGCTCAGCCACGCTGGCGGCCAGCTCTGGCTCTCTCTGCCTGGCCGCCTCCAGCCGCGTCAGAATCGGGTGGCCTTGATTGATCTCCAGGTCGTACTTAAAAGGAGAGGCTTCCTCCCCTTCTTTCTTCGCTGTTCTCATTATTCGGCGCATGCTCGAAGTCATGAACTTGTCTGGGTCGGCTACCACTGCCGGGCTTTCAACCAGCCGCTGGGATACTCGCACTTCGCCCACCTTTTCGCCCAGCGTGGCCTTCAGCCACTGGGCCAGGGATTGGGCTACCTCTTCCGACAGAGCTCCTTCTTTCTTAGCGGTCGCTTCCACCTTCAGTTCGGCCTTCTCGGCCAGCCGCAAAGGCTTATCATCAAAAGTGCGCAAGTGCTCAACCACAAACTCGTCCCACGGATCATAAAGGAACAGTACTTCGAACTTCCGCTCGTGGAACACCTCGAAATACGGGCTAGCCTCTGCCGCCGCCCGGTTAGGAGCGAGCAGGCAGTAAATCTCCTTTTGATCCGCAGGCATACGCTTCACGTAGTCCGCCAGCGAGGTCGCCTTGCCCTTGTGGATTGTGGACGATTCGTAACGGAGCAATTTGCCAATTGCCTCCCGGTGGCTGAAATCCGTAACCACGCCCTCCTTAAGGAAGCGCTGATACTCGCTATAGAACTTTTCGTAGGCAGCCGCGTCCTTTTCCGCCTGTTCATCGAGAAACTTAAGGAAGCGCCCAGTCAACACCTGGTTCAACTTCAACATCAACGAGCTATCCTGCATCGTCTCGCGTGAAATATTCAGCGGCAGATCCTCGCTGTCCACAACGCCTTTGAGGAACCGCAGCCACTCCGGTAACAGCCCCTTCGCGTGCGCTTGGATGAGCACTTTGCGGCAGTAAAGGTTCACCTCGGAATCGATCCGCCCCATCCCCAGCATCTCGAAGTTCCGCACCGGTACAAACAACACCGCCTGCAACGCCAAGGGGACATCCGCAGCAAAATGCAGCCGGAAGATCGGCTTTTCGGAATCATGGCCAAGGAACCTGTAAAACTCGTCATACTCCTCCTCCTTGATCTCGCTTTTGCTGCGTGACCAGATGGCCTGGATGGTGTTCAGCCTCTTGCCATTCAGTTCAATCGGGAACGGCACAAAACTCGAATAACGCTGGATAATCCGCTCGATGTTGCCCGCCTGGCAGAACTCCTTGGCATCGTCCTTGAGTTCGAGCGTGATCTTGGTCCCGCGCGGCAGGCCCGTGGCAGGCGCCAGGTCATAGCCCCCACCGCCTTGGCTGCTCCATTGCCATCCCGGCTCTTCCGGCACAAACGACTGACTGTGCACCGTAACCCGGCTCGCCACCATGAACGCCGAGTAGAAGCCCACTCCGAATTGTCCTATTAGAGACACGTTTGGCTTCTGCTCCTGGGCGAGCTGCTTCAAGAACAACTTGCTGCCGGAGTGGGCGATCGTCCCGAGATTCTCCACCAACTCAACATGCGTCATGCCCACGCCGGTATCAGCAATCGTGATCGTGTTTGCCTTTTCGTCCGTAGTCACCGAAATCGACGGGGCCAGATCCGCTTGATAAATCGTGCGGCCTGAAGATTGGGTAAATCTCAGACGCTCGCAGGCATCCGCCGCATTAGAGATCAGTTCGCGCACGAAGATCTGCTTATCCGTGTAGAGGGAGTGAATCACGATATCCAGCAACTGCTGGATCTCGGCCTGGAAATGATGCGATTCGGTATTCATTGGTTGATTTCCATATTCAACAACTGCTGCTTCGTCAAGCGTGGGCAACAAGTTCAAGGCTCTTGCACCGAGAAGAACGGATACCGCTAAGCGCCCTGATAGCGTTCCAGCCAATGGGCGTAGGGTGCGGGCAGCACCCAAGAGGGCTTTGAGACGCCGAGTTTCTTGGCCGCGGCATAGGGCCAATGTGGATTCCCGAGTAACGGGCGGCCGATCATGACCATATTCACCATCCCGGTGCTGACCAGGTGCTCAGCCAATTCGGGCGTGCTGATATTCCACGTGGTGGATCCCGGAAGACCGGTTTCCTTTAGCACGCGGGCGGCAATCGGCGCGAGAAAGGCGGGCCCCCAAGGGATCTTCGCAGTCGGAGTCGAGAAACCCAGGCTGACGTCGAGGAAGTCCAGACCTCGTTGCTTAAATTGGCGGGCCAGCTCAATGGACTCCGCCAAGGTGGTCTCATCGTTTCCGTCGAATTCCACCATCCCTAACCGGACACACAAAGGCAGTCTCTCCGGCCAGACCTGACGGACGGCATCAAAGGTCTCCAGGAGGAAACGAGCACGGTTTTCGGCGCTGCCGCCGTATTCATCAGAGCGCTGGTTGGACCAAGCGGAGAAGAAGTTTTGCGCCAGGTATCCGTGCGAGAAGTGCAGCATCAGGAATTCGATGCCGACGTCGCGGGCACGTTTGGCGGCCGCCACGAAATCCTGGCGCACGCGGTTAATGTCGGCTTTAGTCATTTCTCGCGGTACCCGCGGCAGATTGGCGCCGAAGGCGACGGCGGAGGGGGCGATGCTTTGCCAACCGCGGGGATCACCCTCCGGGAGGTGGTCATCGCCTTCCCAAGGGCGATTCGCTGCGGCTTTGCGGCCGGCATGGCCGATTTGGATGCCGGGAACAGCGCCTGCGGCTTTGATCGAGGCAATTATTGGAGCCAGTGCGTCTGCCTGGGCCTCATTCCAAAGCCCCAAACAGGCCGGAGTGATTCGTCCTTCCGGGCTCACCGCCGTCGCCTCAACTACGACTAGACTCGAACCGCCGCGTGCCAGCGTCGTGTAGTGCCCCTGATGCCAATGGTTGGCGAGGCCATCCATGGCCGAATACTGGCACATCGGCGAGATGGCGATGCGGTTGCGAAAGAGGGTGCTCTTGAGGGTATATGGGGTGAATAGGTTCGACATGTGCGGCATTGATTGACTTTGAGATTACAGTTATGCGCCTAAATTCGATCAGGCGCAAGCAGTTGGACCCACACGTCGCTCTTTTTTCACGATGAGACTGGCAGTGATGAAAAGCCGCAACTGATGCTCCAACTCGGTGTTACTACTTAACAATATGAGGACGACTTTCTTAGTTTTGGTGGCAGCAGCTTTTGGCCTGCTGGCCGGATGTGCAACCCAACACCGTGTGGCATCCACAACGCAATCGCGAAACAGTGGGACGAACGCCCCGAATTTCGGCTACGACGACCGTCAGATTGCGAGGATCCAGCGCGGTGACACGGGCGAGGCTCAGTTGCTCGCATGGTTTGGGCTCCCGGAGAGCCGGGAGGTCAAGCCGGACGGACATGCGCGCCTGAGTTGGGGTTTCTCGCGCCGAACGGATGGCGGGCAAGGACCCGCTGGAGCACTCAGCGTGAGTCTAACCCCCGACGGCAAAGTGGAAGCCTATTCAGCCCGGAGCTTATTGCCGCCTGGAAGCCGGACAATCGAGATCGAGGAAAAATCGGCCGCCGACCTGCGGGAATACAGGGAGCAGTGGCGGCGTGAGGGATGGATTGTACTTAGCGTCTCCGCGCCGCTTCGGCAGGCCGATGGCACCGTTCGCCGCAAGGTGGAGTTGGCAGGAAGCGAAAGCGGCAGCGCCGCTGGCTGGGGCTACGATGATCATCGGATCGCGAATATTCGCCGGGGCGAGACAACTGACTCCCAGCTTCTGGACTGGTTCGGCCCGCCCTGTAGCCGGAACCTGCAGCCGGATGGCCGAGCGCAACTGGCTTGGACTTTCGCGTGCCGAACCGATGGTGGCCCAGGCCACTCAGGCGAACTCAAGGCAAGCCTGGCGCCCAATGGCACTGTCGATGCCTACTCGGCGCGTCCGGGACCGCAATAGGGCTCTTGCCACAGCCGAACAGGACTGCGGGTCACGCGCCAAAGGACCCGAAACTGATTGCCGAACTGGAGTGCCGCCCTGACTTGGTGGCGACCAGGCTGGCTTGGGCAACCGGACTGATGGTCGTTGTCCGAACCCATCCACACCGCTAGCCACGAACTCAGAATAGAGAACAGCCAGGCAGTGTATCCAGTCTTGCGCGGACAGCGGCGACTCAAACACTCTGTGTCCTGCATGATGAATCGTCGCCAATTCCTGGGCACCGTCTCCGCGGGACTGCTTGCCAATCCACTCCTGGCCGAGGTTTCCGCAAAGCGCCTGCCCACGCGAAAGCTAGGGCGCACTGGCCTCACCGTCCCCATCCTCGGTTTCGGTTCGGGGAGCCGGTTCTTGATGTATAAAGACGAGGACCAGGCCCTCGAGGCGCTGAACCGGGCAATTGATTTGGGCATCATTTACATCGACACCGCACATTCCTACGGCGACGGCAAGAGCGAGGAGCGGGTCGGGCGCGTCATGGCTACGCGCCGCAAGGAAGTCACGCTAGCCACGAAGCTCGCTGCCCGCGCTGCTGAGCAAGCACGACGTCAGATCGAGCTCAGCCTCAAGCGCCTGCACACCGATCGGCTTGACGTCATGCACATCCACGCCCTCAAGAACCTGGATGACCTCGCAGCGATCGAAGCAAAAGGAGGCGTCTTGGAGGCACTCTACCAAGCCCGCGAACAGAAGATCACACGCGCCATTGGCATCACCTGCCACGCTGATCCGATTGCGCTAAAAACCGCCTTGGAGCGCCACGACTTCGACTGCACCCAGATGGCGCTCAACGCTGGTTTGGTGAGTATGACGGACTCCATGAAGACCGTCCCGGCGGGAACAGCCAGCTTTGAGAAGCTCGCCTTGCCCGTTGCCACCCGCAAACGCATGGGTGTCATCGCCATGAAGGTGTTCGGACAGGAACACCTCATCGGTGCCGCGGCGCCCGAGAAACTGCTCGCATATGCACTCTCGCTGCCGGTGAGCTTCGCCAGTGTAGGTATGCCTCACCTCGATCTGATCGAACGCAACGCGGCGTTCGCCCGTTCTTTCAGGCCGATGTCCGCCCGCGAACGCACTGGCGTGGCGGATTCCATCGAAGCCGGTCGCAAGCACGCAATGCTGAGCTTCTTCCGCAACCACGAAGACGCTTGAATTACCCCGACCTGGCTTTCTTCACTCCGAAGCGGCCCTGGTGTTAAGCGGGGAGTTCGGCGAGCGAACGGAGAGGCAATACAGGTGAGTGTCCGTACGCAGGTAGATGGCGGTCTCACTGAAGGCGGGGGAGGCGAAGACTGGGCCATCAAGCTGGTTTTCTGCCAGGACCTTGAGCACTGGGCCGGCCTCCAGCACAGTGGTCTTTCCCTCGCGGCTGCAGCAATAGATGCGCCCGTCGGCGTACACTGGGGAGGCTGCGTATTTGCCTTCCAACCGGGCCTTGCCCAATATCCTGCCGTCGGCGGCGTCCAGACAGTGCACAGAACCCTCATCGTTGAGCACATAGAGCTCGCTGCCGACCAGGAGAGGCGACGGCATGAAGCCAAGCAGAGCCGTCAGTTTCCAGATCACGTGGGATTGGGTCACATCGCCGTGGCCGTTGGCTCGCACCGCCCAAAGTTGAGGACGACCGCTCAGCACTCCCGTGCTGAAATAAATGACGCCACGGCCATAGACCGGACGCGGCGCGCCGCTCTCCCCTTTCAGATCATTGACGCGCCAGATCTCGTTGCCCGTCTCCGGTTCATATGCCACCAGCCACTGCGCACCCGAGGAGACCAACTGCTTGCGTCCATCCTCCTCCACCACAAGTGGCGTCGAGAAGGACTTCCGGAATTCTGGAACCGGAGTATCCAGCGGAGGGCGGTTGCTTTTCCACGCGGTCTCGCCGGTGAACTTGTTGAGAGCCACAACGTATTGTTGATCGCGTCCGTCCCGGACCAGGACCAGCAAATTGCCGCAGAGCACCGGCGAACTGCCGGGCCCATGGGCATGATCCAGCGGAAACTGGCGCTGCCACAGAACCCGGCCGGTGTTCGCCTCCAGGCAGGCGGTGCCGAAGGTGCCAAAGTCGCAATACAGCCGGCCCTTCTCCACGACGGGCGTGGGTGTGGCATAACTATTCAGGGAGTTTATCGCGGCTGGGTTGGTGACCGAAACCGAGTCCGCCTGATAGACTTGCCGGCCCGTGCTTTGCTCCAGACAAACGACGCCCAGGACCACCCGCTCCGCCTGGAGCATTTGGCTCGGCCCCTCGGTGAAGGTCCAGACATTGGTCTCCACCGCGGTGGTTAGCCAGATGCGTTCGTCTAGCAATACCGGAGACGAGCGCCCGCGGCCGGGGACGGTCACTTTCCAAGCCAGGTTCTGAGTCGGGCTCCAGTGGATTGGCGGATGGGCTTGGGGGGCAATGCCATCGCCTGTCGGCCCTCGGAATTGAGGCCAATCGGCAGCGGGAACCCCTGCTGCCGCGAGCAGCCAGATGATCACTGCTTTCCGAGTCTCTTGCATCATAAGTCGAGGCGCCAAGCTACCAGCGTTTTCGTAGTCGTCCAATAGCCCACAAGCACAGCAGGCCGATGGCCGCGCCTAGGGTGTCGAGCAAGACGTCAGCGACACTGCCCTGGCGTGACGGGACGAAAGTTTGGTGGATTTCATCGCTCGCCGCAAAGAGCGCCGCCAAGACCAGGGCCAGGCCGGCTTCCGACCGCTGCCAGGAACGGGCATTCTGTTCGGGCGGTTTGCGCAGCGCGCGCCAGAGCAGACAGGCCAACACCGCGTACTCGGTTAGATGGGCACACTTGCGGACGGTGAAGACAACGGCATGGACCGCATCATCAGATAATTGCGGAAAGAGCCAGTGTACGAACGGCCCAATGATGCCCGCGGTGTGCTCCAAGGACATTCGGTCGCCGGATGCGGAGAAGATAACCGACATCCAGACCAGCACAGGCAACCAATAACTGACGCGCGACCGTAATCTTGGCACGACGCATGGAAACAGGAAGCAGAGGGTGGCGGCAACCCTGTAGTGGACCAGTGAATGCAAACAAGGCCGGTCTGGCACCAGGACGTGCCGTCAGGCCCCGTGGCAGAACGGAGGTTGCACCGCCCAAAGACGCGCTGGCGAGACCAATCAAGTCCTGCGAGGTCATGCGCTGGCTAAGGAACTCCGATGCTCCTTGACGCTCCAGACCCAAAGGTCTCCTCTGGTTCCGGAGCGACGAGCAACGGCCCCACAAGCCAGTTGCAAGCGCATTGATTAGGGGGGACTAGCCTGTTGATACGGTAGTGGCTCTGGATGACGCCACAGCAACACATGGAAGAGTATTCTGGAAAGGACCCCGGCTTGGTTTTGATGATCGCGCACCGGATTGCCGCGCCCACGGCGGTCGCATCGAACTCGAAAGCCTGTTTGGCCGCGGCACCACGTCCGTATCTGGCTTACCCTGCACTAACGCAGTCCCCGTACGTCTCCTTCAGGCTCTGATGCAAGATTGACATTTGTGAAGTAGTTGACTCCGCCGGCCCAGCAATGGCAACTCCCGACCATTCTCCGGTTGCTGTTCCAGTATTTTGAGCGGATTGCCTAAACCAAGGCAATTGGATTTGGGGGGTGCGGGCAGCGGAGGAGTGGTCCTCGGGGCTCTCACTCGACATTCAATTTGGCATCTTCAATCAGCACCGCATATTTGTAGCCTGCACCAAAATCCTTGTTGGTCGAGAGGGATCCTTTAACCAAGACCGTGTCACCGACCTTAGCCGCGAAAGATGTCGTAACGACCAAATCATTGCTTCCCTCGGCGCCTGTCCCGTCTTTTATATGAATCCAATTCTTACCCATAATCATTGCGTTATACTTGACCACCTTGCCCCGAACCTTGACCTGCTGACCGCTCAAATTCTGCTTGCTAGAGAAGATCTCCTCAACGGTCTTCCCGCCCTCAGCCCGCTTGATACCGGACAAATCTACCTTCGCTATGGCTGACACGCCGGTGATGGGAGGATGGTTCTTGGGGATATCCGACGGTACGCTTTTGGTGCCGGACTCTATTCCGTTGACAGTCAGGCTGCCCGTGAAGTAAACGAGGTCGAAATCCCGGTTTAGCGTCTTGCTGTGATAATTCTGCATCGGCATTCCTTGGGTCGTCGCAACCGAATCGCCGACCTTAACCGGAAACCTCGTTGCTGCCACCCAAACCTTCTTCGAACCATTATCCACCAGTACGTAAGTGTAACCTGAGGCGTCCATCGTCTCCACCACCTTGCCCGAAAGGCTGGAGGATTCTTCCGGGGCCTGAGGTGCAACTTGCTGAGGTGAGCCAGCCGCATCCGGTCCGCAGAGAGCCATGTGGGCGGCGAAGATGATACAGCCGATAATTCTGATTTGCTTCATGTTCATTTCTAGCTATAGCCCGAGCATTTCTCGGAGATGCTTGATTCTGAATAATAGAGATCGTCTAAACTACTGAAGGCGGTTTTTGTTGTTCGGTGTGAACAGCCCGGCGGCAGACTGGTTTCCTGCCGCCGGGCAATCGACTTGCAACGCTTCTACGCAATCAGTTCAGTAATTACTTGGATGTAAGCCTTCTTGCTGGGCGACCCACGCTGAAAATGCGGGTTCGATGATGGAGCTGGAACCTCATGGGTGAAGTTCGCCCTGAGCGTTCAATGGTCCGTTCGGACGCGTGTTTATGGGGGTCGCACGTCGGCGTTACTGCTCAAGCACCAGCGAGGCTTGCTCTAAGCCGACTCCCTTCCGACTGCGAGAGCCGGGAAGGGCTCCTCCTCGAGCGTGCTATCCAGGTGACGAAGGAATTCGCGCACTTTGCGCCGCTCATAGCGGTGCTCGAGGGTGACAGAGGCACGACTGCGGCCTTCGACCAATTTGTGAAACGCTTTGGAGTAAAAGCCGTCAGCCGGCTCTTGTTGTGATGTTGTTTTCATACAATGATTCTTGGTGTTAGATACGGTGCATGTGAACTGAACTTGCGGTACTCCGCGAGAATGGCCCGCATGGCCGCCACGAGGACGAGTTGCTTGATGCAGGTTGCTGGCGCTTTGGGCGCCACCAGATTCACTTCGAACGGCTGGGGCTGCTGTTCCGGCGGAGCGCTCAAGCTGCCTGGGTGATGGCAATAGGCACTCGGTTCTTCGTGATCTCTCAGTCGCGGCGCGTCTGCGGCCGGTTGTGCCACAGGCAAACGTATGCCCGCCGCAGTTAGGACCGACACCAGAAGATGTCTAGTCAGTGCAGGGCCGCGAACCGCGCCGTAAAAACTCGTAGCGCGAGGGTCTGAGTGCAATGTGATGATCCCATCGAAAGCATGGCTCCTTAACTCGGCCTGCAGGAGAAGGATTTCGGGCTCATCCGAGCCGGACCAAAACAGCCGGTTCAGGTCCGCCCCGAGGCGCGAGCACCGGGTGTTGTCCTCGAATCCGGTCGGATTGCACACCGGATAAAGCGAGAGGCAATACCCTGCCGCGAGGGCTGGCTTGGCCTCGAGCAATCGCACGAATTCAACCAGCGCATACGCCCCATCCGGTTCGTCACCGTTGATCCCGGCGAAAATACCGATTCGCAACGGAGCACCGCCGTTCTGCTGTCCGATAAAGGTGCACCGCGACAGCTCGCAGGTTTCGCTGCCTGAGTCGAAGTTGGCCCCGCGATTTGCCACCAGGCTAGACGAGTTGGTGCTGAGACGTTCCAGCGGTGCCAGTAGCTCGCTGATTGACCTGCGCGCCGGCCGAGGAGGTTCGAGGTCTCTTGGCCTCGGCCCCGTTTGCACTTGTGTTGCTGACATCGTTTCTTATCCGGTTCATGGGCTCCTCCGGTCTTCCGGTCAGTATCCAAGCTCCTAAATTACCTCGCGTCCTTTCTGCGTGGTCCGCTTGATTCGATTTGAATCAACTGAAATCATTCTACACTTAAATACAAGTATGTCAATAGAGTTAATTTGATTGCCTCTATATAATATGTATCTTTTTTATCTACAGGTACTTATTAGAGTGCTTTGGCGCATTAGTCCGGATAGAAACTGCTATTCTGCTCCACAATTTGTTGACAATACTACATTATTACGGTAGGGTTAATAATATATAGCGTTGACCTAGAAACCAACGTGACTTTGTGGATGCAACTGTATGTTAGCCAGAACGCCTAATCTGCTACCGTTTGAGCCTCGGCACACGTCGGCCCTTTATGCCGTCATTGTGAACGAATCGGCTCAGGATCTGACGCGCCCGTTCGCGGACGGTGTTAGCAAAACAGCTTTCAGTGGCGCCCTGGGAGTGATCTGGATCTCGGAGGCTCGCGTGCTTCCGGCGGGGCGCCACGACTTTAATAGTGTGGGTATGGCGCCGTTAAGGTCGCTTATGGTGCCTGCAATCGCCGAAATAAAAGCCCCGCGGTGCCCAAAGCAACCCGCTGAAAAGCCTTCAGGCAAAGCCATCGCGCGGGCCTGTAGCCATGATCTCACCAAAGCGTCAAACCGACCGCCCCGCCGCACTCTATGAGCCAGCGACCCCAATCCGCATTCCATAGAGAAGCCGCCGCTGATAACGGCTGGCTTGAGCTGGTTCGCCAGCCTGTCGGTTCGCTTCGCTTCGGCGTTGTGCAGATCATCGTGCATCAGGGGCAAGTCTCCCAAATCGAGAACACCGAGGGTGTGCGCCGGGACAACCGCGACCAAACACTCATCCACGTTGATCAGCCTGCCGAAAACGCCACAGGCTTGCATGCCTGTGTCTCAGTCCTAGGGAAACGCTCTCCTCGCAGAACCTCTAAATCAAACTACGAAAGGAAAACAAACATGCCAATACACAAAGACATCATCAACACCGTGGGCCGAACCCCACTGATCAAACTCAACCGCATCACCAATGGTGCGCCCGCCACAATTGCACTTAAGGCCGAGTTCTTCAACCCGCTCGGCAGTGTCAAAGACCGGATCGGCTATGCCATGATCGACGCTGCGGAGCGCAGCGGCACCCTGACGCCCAGAACCACCATCATCGAGCCGACCTCAGGGAATACGGGGATCGCGCTGGCGTTTGTGGCAGCCGCTAGAGGCTACAAACTCATTCTGACCATGCCGGAAAGCATGAGCTTGGAACGGCGCACGTTGCTGGCTTTGCTCGGGGCCAAACTGGTCCTGACCCCGGCCACCGAAGGCATGAAGGGCGCCATTCGGAGAGCCAATGAGCTGAACAAGGAGATCCCCGACTCGTGGATCCCTCAGCAGTTTGACAATCCGGCCAACCCCGAAATCCACCGCCAGACCACTGCCGAGGAGATCTGGCAGGACACCGATGGCAAGGCCGACGTCCTTGTCTCCGCCGTCGGCACTGGTGGGACCATCACGGGCGTGAGCGAGGTCATCAAGACCCGCAAGAAATCCTTCCACTCCATTGCCGTGGAGCCCAAGGACTCGCCAGTGATCACGCAAACCCGGAACGGTGAGCCTCTCAAGCCCGGCCCGCACAAGATTCAAGGCACCGGTGCCGGTTTTGTCCCCAAGAACCTCAACCTCCAGATCGTGGATGAGGTTATCACTGTCAGCAATGAGGATGCCTTTGCCACGGCGAGGCGCCTGGCGCTGGAGGAGGGAATCCTGGCGGGCATCTCGACTGGCGCCAACGTCTGGGCGGCCCTGCAAGCTGCTAACCGGCCCGAAAACAAAGGCAAGCTCATCGTCACCATCGGCTGCAGCACCGGCGAGCGTTACCTTAGCACCCCTCTGGCAGACGAAGCCCGTAAGCAGGTGCAAGGTTGACATCCGTCGATCTAATGCCAAAAAATGAGACGCTTGAACATCCAGCAGCCCGCGCCATTAGCGATTATTCCACCGTGCCAACCACCTTCATGACCGCGGAGTCGGAGACCGATTACGATCTGAGCCACGGGGTGGGCGGCACACCGCTCGTTCGGCTCCGACGCCTCGCGGAGGGACCCGTCGAAGTCCATGTTAAGTGCGAGTGGATGAACCCGGCGGGCTCGGTTAAGGACCGGCCGGCTCTCTGGATGATCCGCGACGCGGAGGAGCGCGGGCTGCTGGCGAATGGAAGGCGCCGGCTGCTCGACTCGACCAGCGGCAACACTGGCATCGCTTTGGCGCAACTCGCTGCGGCGCGCGGCCACCAGGTCACATTGACCATGCCGTCGAATGCGAGCCCGGCACGCATTCAGTTGCTTCGGTTGCTTGGGGCGGAGCTGATTCTCACCGACGCCCTGGAGGGGAGCGACGGGGCCCGGACTGTCGCCCGGGACATGGCGGCTGAGCAACCGGATCGCTACGTCTTTCTTGACCAATACAGCAACCCAATGAACTGGAGGGCGCATTACGAGAGCACCGCGCCTGAAATCTGGAGGCAGACGCGTGGGCGCATCACTCATTTCGTCGCGATTATGGGCACGAGCGGCACCTTCACCGGGGTGAGCCGGCGGTTGAAGGAACTGAATCCGACCATCCGGCGAATTACCGTCCAGCCTGACGCCGCTTACCACGGCATCGAAGGTACCAAACACTACCTCTCAACCGAGATCCCGCCGATTTTCGACGCGGGGTTGGTGCACGAGCAGATCGAGGTATCCACGGAGGAGGCCCAGAAAATGGTCCGTCGTCTGGCGGTGGTGGAAGGACTGCCGACTGGCATTAGCGGTGGAGCTGCGGTCGTAGCCGCCCTGCGAGTGGCGCGCCAGCTCTCCGAGGGCGTAATCGTCACCGTGCTGCCGGACAACGTGCTCAAGAACCTGGACCGGTTCCAGGTAGAGGACCCGAGCATATGAGCGCGACTTTGGTCCCATTGCCAGCGGCTGTCGAGACTCAGCTCCGCCGGCACTGCGAAGCAGAGTACCCCCACGAGGCCTGCGGCGCCCTGATCGGAACTGGTGACGGCGAGAACCAGCCCTGGCTCGTTGAGGAAATCCGACCGGCGCCCAATGCGCATACCGACGATCACAAGCGCCGATACCTGATCCCCCCCGACTTCCAAATGCAGGTCGAGAAATATGCGCGCGAGACGGACCGCGACGTCGTGGGTTTCTACCACAGCCATCCCGATCACCCGGCTGACCCATCGGAGTATGACCGCACTCACGCCTGGCCGGGCTATTTATACCTGATCTGCGCGGTCAGAAAAGGGGTATCGGCGGAGCTGCAAAAATTGGCAATTGCGCCTACGGGCTTCTTCTGTCAGGTTGGCACCTAACCTACACCTAAGGGTGCCTTTATGAGTGTCAAAATTCTTATACCAACCCCGCTTCGCCGATTCGTGGACGGGGCCAAGAGTGTTGAGGTCGAGGCGGCGACCGTCGAAGCCGCGCTGGCAGCGCTAGCTGAACGCAGCGCGGATCTGCGCAAGCAGATATTCGATGACGCCGGGCATCTCCGCAATTTTGTCAATGTGTTTCTGGGAGATCGGAATGCGCGCGAGCTCGGGGCGTCGCTGGCGGAGGTCCCGGTGCGTGACGGCGATGTCCTCGTCCTTATCCCCGCCATCGCTGGTGGTGCGCCGGAAGTTAAGCTTTCACGTGAGGAGATCCTGCGCTACAGCCGTCACCTGATCATCCCCGAGGTGACCATCGAAGGCCAGAAGCGGCTGAAGGCTTCCAAGGTTCTGTGTATTGGGGCTGGCGGACTGGGGTCGCCCTTGACCCTCTACCTGGCGGCGGCGGGCGTAGGGCGAATCGGCGTGGTGGATTTTGACACCGTGGACCTGACCAACATCCAGCGGCAGATCCTGTACAGCACCGGCGACGTCGGCCGCCCAAAGGTGGAGGCTGCTCGCGAGCGGCTCGAAGCGCTGAATCCCAACATCGAGATCGTGACCCACTCGATGCATCTGGCGAGCTGGAATGTTATGGACCTCTTCGGCGCCTACGACATTATCGCGGACGGCACGGATAATTTCCCCACGCGCTACCTGGTGAACGACGCTTGCGTGTTGCTGCGCAAACCCAACGTGTACGCCAGCATTTTCCGTTTCGAGGGGCAGGTTAGCGTGTTCGATGCCGCGCGGGGTCCTTGCTACCGTTGCCTGTTTCCCGAACCGCCGCCGCCGGGACTGTCGCCTTCCTGTGCTGAGGGGGGGGTGCTGGGCGTGTTGCCGGGCATTATCGGCTCGTTACAGGCGCTGGAAGTCCTCAAGCTGATTCTCGGGGTGGGCGAGCCTCTCATAGGGAGGTTTGTGACCTTCGATGGGCTCGATTTCAAGTTCCGGGAGTTGTCCATCGCCAAGAACAAGGAATGCGCTGTCTGCGGAACGTCCCCGACGGTTACCGCGCCGGTGGACTATGAGGCTTTCTGCCAGGTTCGGGGCGCCGCATCCGAAGCGGACTTAGGCCAGGCTACGCTCATTTCAGTCGAGGACCTCCACCAGCGACGCGACGCGGGCGAACAGTTTCGCCTGCTGGATGTTCGCGAACCCCATGAGCGGAAGATCGTGAGCATTCCGGACTCAATTCACACCCCGTTCGACGAATTGCCCTCACGCCTGCACGAGTTCGATTCGGCGGATCAGTTCGTTGTTTACTGCCACAAGACCGGACGCAGTCTCGACGCCTGGCGTTTGTTGCGCAAGGCCGGATTCGGAAACGCGTACGTGCTGTCCGGCGGTGTGGACGCTTGGGCGCAACGCATTGACCCGACGTTGCCCCGTTACTGAGAAATACCATAAACCTCGAGCCGCAAGGCTCACCAACCAAATGAAAGGAATACTGTATGTCTGAAGACCTCGAGAGAAGAGTATTAGGCGACGCTGCAGCGCGCCAATTGGCCAACACCCAGAAGACAATCGCACAATGGGGAGCAATCACGCCGCGGTGGCTGCCCCGTTTCCTGTCCTGGGTGCCTGTGGAAGCCGGCGTGTACCGGGTGAACCGAGTCAACAACAGCGAGAGCGCCCAGGTGGTCGTTTGCACCACCAAGGCCACGCAACCCCTGCCCACCGCTTACGTGGATTATGTGGAGAAACCCAGGGAGTATGTTTTGAGTTCGATCAAAGCCACGCTGGGCGTGCATACCCGCGTGTCTGACCTCTATCGCAGCCCGCACGATCAAACCAAGGAGCAATTGCGCCTGATCACTGAGCAGTTGAAGGAACGTCAGGAATACGAGCTCATCAACAACGCCGACTACGGCCTCCTGAAAAACGCGGCACCGGCCATGCGCATTCCCACCCGCAAAGGTCCGCCGACGCCCGATGACCTGGACGAGTTGCTAGCCAAAGTATGGAAGGAGCCGGCCTTCTTCCTTGCCCACCCCCGTGCCATCGCCGCCTTTGGGCGGGAATGTACCCGCCGGGGCGTCCCGCCTCCAACGGTTAGTCTCTTCGGAAACCAGTTCCTTACCTGGCGGGGCATCCCCCTGGTGCCGAGTGACAAGGTCCCGCTCTCCAACAACGGCTCGCAGGGCAAGACCAGCATCTTGCTGCTTCGCACAGGAGAAGCCCGCCAGGGAGTGGTTGGCCTCTTCCAGTCTGCGCTGCCCGGCGAGCAAGCTCCCGGACTCTCGGTGCGTTTCATGGGAATTGACCAAACTACGATCGCGTCCTACCTCGTCTCTCTCTATTGCTCGGCGGCGGTGCTTACCGACGACGCCTTGGGGGTGCTGGAGAATGTCGACGTCAACTTCTACCATGACTACGTATGGCCCAAATAAGCAGTCCGCATGCCCTCCCGGACGCGCCATCCGCCGAAGGACCCTTCGATTCGAGGGAACTGGAGCTGCTGGCCAACTCCTGGTTGAGGGATCCGCCTCCACCCAGCGCAGTTCCTGACGCGCCGGGATTCTACTTTCTGAATCAACCACCGGTCCCGGTGTCCGCCCCGGCATTAGTTTCCGCGCCGGCCGACGTGCCGACGCCGGTAGTACCAGCGCCCGCGCTGTTCGACGCAGCCACGATCCGCCGTGATTTTCCCATATTGTCAGAGCAAGTTCACGGCAAGCCGCTTGTGTGGTTGGACAATGCCGCGACGACGCAGAAGCCGACTCAAGTCATAGAACGGCTTTCCCACTTCTACCGGCATGAGAACTCAAATGTGCACCGCGCCGCGCACTCCCTGGCCAGCAAGGCCACCGAGGCATACGAGAATGCGCGCGAGGTAGCGCGCAAGTTTCTGAACGCTCCGTCTGTCCGCGACATCGTTTTTGTGCGTGGGACGACGGAGGCCATCAACCTCGTCGCCAAGGGCTGGGGCAGCCACAACCTGGTCGCAGGGGACGAGATCGTCATCACCTGGCTCGAGCACCATTCGAACATCGTGCCGTGGCAGCAACTCGCCCAGGAGAAGGGCGCGCGATTGCGCGTGGCGCCGGTGGATAATCGCGGGCAGATTCTGCTCGACCAGTACAACAGCCTCCTTGGACCGAGAACCCGGATCGTGGCACTGACGCATGTCTCCAACGCTTTGGGCACGGTGAATCCTGTCCGGGACATGGTCGCGATGGCCCACCGGTATGGGGCGCTTGTCCTGGTGGACGGCGCGCAAGCGGTTTCGCACATGCCGGTGGATGTACAGGAACTGGCCGCGGACTTCTATGCCTTTTCCGGTCACAAGGTGTTCGGCCCCACTGGGATCGGCGTGTTGTACGCTCGCTCCGGACTGCTCGATGCGACGCCTCCCTGGCAAGGTGGCGGCAACATGATTGCCGACGTCACTTTTGACCGAACCATCTACCAGGCGGCACCGGCGCGTTTCGAGGCGGGCACGGGCAACTTGGCTGACGCTGTCGGTCTTGGGACCGCTCTGGAATATGTCCAGCGCATCGGCATGGAGAATATTCACCGGTATGAACAGGACCTGTTGGCGTACGCCACAGGGCAGCTCCTGGACATATCGGGGTTGCGCCTCATTGGTACCGCCGCCGAGAAGGCAGGGGTTCTTTCGTTTGTCCTTGATGGCTTCCGCTCCGAGGATGTGGGGGCAGCGTTGGACCAAGATGGCATTGCCGTCCGCGCCGGACACCATTGCGCGCAACCCATCCTGCGCCGCTTTGGCCTCGAGTCCACTGTGCGTCCGTCACTGGCGCTCTACAATACGCGTGAAGACGTGGACGCGCTCGTAACCGCCTTGCGCGGGATACACGGCGGACAGACCTCTTTGAACTCGGGTTCATCGCCTAACGCCACCTTACGGGTGCCGTGATTAACGCGTATCTCTTAGCCGAACGAATCAGCCTGAGACAATTGATCGCAGAAGGGCCGGGATTGCACCCGGCCCTCATTTGAGAAACTCTCAACTAAGAACCACGAATGAAAGACGGTTTGGCGAGGCTGGTATATCGGCCGTGCCACGTTCCATGGGCAGGCGGTTAGAAATGGCCCGTATTGAGCGAGCCAACCGGGGGTGCTTGCTGCGGTCGTGCACGGGGCAGATTCTCCGCTGTGCTTAAACCGTTGACAGCACTAGCATTAGGTTGCGGAGGGCCAATACATATCGCGATGGTGCCAGCGCCAGGCAAAGCCCGAACACCAAACGACGTCCTGATTTCGCCAGGCGGAGCCGGGCACAAGTCAATGGCCTGACGGTGCTTGGGCCCTTTCCTTTGCCATTTGCCGGAGTCTTGGTTGACACCGCCGACCCAGGCCGGCGCCCCAAACAGGCAGTTGGCCCCTCACCGGCTGCCGCCCCGCTCCGCCCACAGCCGCGGACAGGTCGGGAGTCTCGCCGGACACTCGCCGGACACTCGCCGTAGTACCCTCGATCCGGATCGAGGGTACTACGGCGAGTGTCCGGCGAGTGTCCGGCGAAGCCCGCGCGCGGCTGGGGAGGGCTGGGCGAGGGGAGGGTGGACTGCTTGCAATGGGTCACCGGGTAGTGCCAGCGTAACAACACCCGCGCATCCCATTGATTGCCAGGCGGTTGCGGAGCCGCCGATTCCCTGGGCCGCGCGCGGCCAGCATTCCGGCCAACCTCCGACCCAACTGGGGCCGGTGTCCGCCTTTCCTGCGACGAACCCCACCCGAGGGCAGATAGACGGCACTCCAGCGGTGTACAAAAAGGCGCCCGCGATTTCGCGCGGACGCCTTGTAGCTGAACAGCGGGAACCTACAGGGCTAGTGCTTGATGCGATAGAACTGGACCGCACCGTTGGTCGGAACAGTCACCGTGTACGAGCCAGCGCTACCGGTGATCACTGCCCCGGCGGCCGGACTATAAGAGCCATTCGCCACGCCAGCGCTTTGCAGCGTGAAGGCTGACGCCGGATCGCTGGTGCCGCCGGCGAACTTGATAGTAACAACACCACCAGTGACACTAATGCCAGTGACGTCTGGCTGTGTCGGATTCACTGGAGCCACCGTATTAAAGCTGTTGCCGGCGGTGATTCCGGCGGATTGAATCTGCGCTACCTCCAGCGGCGTCAGGACGCGCCGCCAGATCCCGATGTCATCCACGCTGGCTTGTCCGGGTTCCGTGTACAGGAACGTCGGATCCTGCCCAACCACGATCAGCGCGCCGCCGTTGTCCACACTGCCCAGCGTGGAGATACTCGTGGATGATTGGAGGACTCCGTCAAGATAAGCATTGGCAAGCAGGGCGGCGCGGTCCAGCGTCACAATGAAGTTATGCCAATTGCCATCGTTGATCAACGGGACTGTGCCGTTTGGGTTAAAGTTGTGAGCGGCACTGTCTTTCAGACCGAACTCCCAACCGCCAGTCTTGTAACCTGGGGCCAAGACCCATCCGGCGTTGTTATCGGAATTGGTCGCGTTGCCGATGAACGGCAGGTCACCAAAGAGGGATCCAGCAGGTTGTTTGACCCAGACGCTGACGCTAAAGCTCGTCGTGGTGCCAAACTGGAGGTCAGCCGGCGGGCCCGAACCGACCGTCCCGAGGGAGACATAGCTGGCGTTGGTGACGCTACCCCCGGTTGTGTTGCTGACAGTAATGGTCGTGTACTGGAGCGCCTGCGGCCCGATAATGCCGGGAGCAAAAACCGGCAGCGGCGAAGTCGAGGCGACGCCATTGTTTCCACGGCCCGATGAATCCTTGGTGTCCCCATCAAAAGTGAGATGGAGGACCAAATCGTTGGTCACGTTGGCATAGCTCACCGGGGAAATAACCACCAAACTCGCGCTGATGGAGTTAGTACCGGCAGCATTGGTCGCCCAAAGCGTATATGTGCCCGTATCACCCAATGACGTGTTGGCAAGGGAATACGTGGAGTTGGTGGCGTTACTGATGATCTTTCCGTCCTTGTACCATTGGAGGTAGATATTGGTTGTACCCAGCACTGTGGTGCTGAAGCTGACACTCTTCCCAGTGGTCACAGTCTGAGATGCTGGCGCCGCCGGGAAGGTGGGTGGAACAATCACAGTGCCCCGCGCTGCGTAATGCGCTGTAATCTCGGTGCCGCTCAGAAGTCGCGGATACACCGCCACTTCATCGACCTGTCCGTCGAAGAACGCATCAGCGAGGGTCGTTGCATCCACTCCCCGGGCGCCGACGATGAACTGCGCCCAGTTCGCCACTGAGGGGCCATTCCAGCTATATCCGTCGGTGCGGCCATTGACGTAGAGGCTCCAAGGATAGCTTGAGGTCGAGTCGTAGTTGATAACCACATAGCTCCATTGACCCGGAACAATGGCGGCTGCCGTGTTCGCCTGGCTGTTGTTGCCAAATGTCCCACCAGAGTAGCTGGCTCCATACCACCACCCGCTGGTGGACTGCGCCCACCAGCCCCTGTTGGTATAGCTGAGGGAGACGGCAGCCTGGCTGACATCGAGGAGCGTGGTGTTCACCCAGGCTTCGATGGCCCACTTCGTCGGGTTCAGCGCGGCTGAGAAGGGAATGAGGCCTATCCCCTTGCCGGAAGAACTGAAGGAGGCAGCCGTATTCGTGTCCCCGACGAGCGCCCCAGAGACACCCAGCGTGGGGAGCGGCCCGGAACCAGTCGCGTTGGTATAGACGCCATCGTGGCGCCCCAGGCCGTCGAACAAATTCGTCGAACCCGGCGGTTCGTCCAGGCGCCACCAGGCTTCCGGTTTGGCGGCGAGAATTGCCGCTTCGTAGCTATTGGTGGCCACGGTCGGGATGGTGATGACGACCGGAAGACCGCTGGTAAGGCTGCCCACCACGTTCGTGACGAATACTGAGTAACTACCCGCATCGCTGTTGGTCACAGGCGTGATGGTAAATGTCGATTTCGACGCCGAAGAAATCGGTGCACCATCCTTATACCACTGGTACTGGAGGCCGCCACCCGTGGCGTTGACCGTCAGGTTCAGCGTAGCCCCCGGATAGATCGTCCGGTTATGGTACCCCACAAGTCCAACCAGGGTGGGAGTTGCTGGGACCACGACCGAGACGGACACCGATGAGCTGGTCACACCGTTGACAGTGTTGGAAACAACCACGTCATAGTTGCCAGCATCACTTAGCTTTGAGTTCGCGATTACGAGCGTATTGCTGGAGGTGGTGGCGGCGACTACCCCGTTCGTCCGCCAGTAGAAAGTGAGCGGCGGGGTGCCGCCCGCATCAACCGTAAGAACGAAGGGATCGCCAGCCACAATAGTACCCGACGGCCCCTGCAAATCACCAAAGATCGTCGGCCCCAGCCCGCCCACAGCCGCACCATACTGGGTGTATAAATCTCCCGCGCCGAGAGCACGGTTCCAAATGGCCACTTCATCAATGCTTCCCTGGAAACTGTAACTTAGCTGGTTAGCGTCCGAACCGATCAGTGTGCTCGATGCAAACGCTTGGTTAACATGGGTATAGGTATTTGTGGCGCTCGCGAAGCCCACCGGATTGCTCGGGGCAGCGGTGTACACCTCGGCGCGGTCGGGATGAACGACCAAGGCGACATAAGCCCAGTCAGAAGCCGGCAGTTGAGGCAGGGGTGGATTGACATCGGAGGACGGGGCCCAGTTGTAAGTATTCCCGTCACCGTTCCAGGTGTAGCCCAAGCCCAAACCGCCCCTGTAATCTATGATAAGCCCCGACCCGGCTGTAGTCGAAGGGTCGGAGACGATAATACCAGCGAGCGTATTCTGCGGGACCCCCTGGGCATTAACCCATCCTGAAATCGTCACCGTATTCGTGTTGAGGTTTAAGGCAGGGAGCGACACGCTTGCGCCGGGGTTGCTTCCCGTACCTCCAGGAACGCTGACGGCATCGTTGCCCGACTCGAAGCCAGGGTAAGCAGGAGACCGTGGGCCGGCGGCGCCGGGCTTGGTGCCATAGGAGTATAAACCGTTCAGGGAGTTGCCCGACGGTGAGCTGTTGATTGCGATCGCGTCGGGTGGCTCCAGAAAAGTGTACCAGAGCAGGGGCTTGTCCGCCTGCACCGTCGCCGCATAGGTGGCCGGTGCGGTGGTGCCCGCATGATAGTGAGCGGCTACTTGCGCGGCGCTGAGGGCGGTAGCGTACGTGGCCGCTTCGGCCTGCTGCCCGGGCCAGGGCCAGGAACCATCACTGCGGAGTGCCCAGGTTATCGGTGCGCTCGCGTTCGGCACGAAAGCCGCCGCATTGTTGGTCACAGCAACGCCATCTTCATAGAGCGTGGCTGTTGTCCCATCATAGGTCAACACGATGTGATACCAGGAGCCCGCAGCCTTGGTAGCTGGCGCCGCCAGTTGAGTCGTAGGCGTAGTCCCATTCTGGTTGAACAGGCGGACTACAAATGCATAGCCGACACCAAAGGTGCTCCCATTGTCATAGGCGAGGTACCACCCCGAGCGCGGGCTCGCCGTCACCACGGAAGACGCAACATAGGCCACCGTGCGGCCCGAGGGTACTTCGGCGGGGTTAGCCCAGAACTCAACACTGAACGTGCCTGTGTTGAGGTCAGCACTCCAGGGAGTACTGATGTACTGCGAGCCGCCGTCGTACCCGACCGCAACACTGCCCGCGAATGGCCCAGGCAATCCGCGCGTGGGGTCCGCCTCGTAGGTTCCGTCGGCGCTTGAGCCCACCGAACCTTTGTTGGCGGTAGTCGTGACGATCGCGGGTTGGAGCGTCTCATTCAGTCGCCAATAGCCCGCCGGAGCCTGCGAAAGCACCGTGGATTGGTAGTCAGCGCGGGCAGGCGAGCCCGCAAATAAAGCCAGAAGCATGGCACCGCCGAGCGGGACACGAATTCCGGAGTGGATCGAATTAAGGTTCATGTTATTTTTCTATCCTTTCTTTGATATCTGTTGTTACGGGTGGTTTGCTTTGTTAGGTGTTCGTTATCTGATTCTGAAGCTGAGTGCTCAAAGTGCCTATAATGCCACTGGGATGAAACGGCCTCCCCGGAGGCCTCCTGCGAGGGTCCCTTTGCTCGGACTTCGGACGCCGCAAGTCACAAGCAAGAGCGTTCACCACAGGAGTCAACTAGCAACCCGGGGTGGCCAAAGGTTGATTACCTCGGGCGAGTGCTGTGGTCTTGTATCCATGCCACATCAACACTGCCCGGCGCCGGAGTAGATGAAACAGCGAGCGGATCTGCCCCAGGCTGCAAGGGCGGAGTCGTCCTGGGATCACGCCACCTCCTCATCTCGGAATGGCCGTCGGCAAACGAGAAACCAGCAGCCATATTGTGATACATTCCGGGTAGGTCTGTAGTCCATTTGTATGCCGATGGGTCAGGCGGCGCGTAACCGCTCATGTCCGCCATGAAGTTGCTCCAGTTCACCCGGTCTTCACGCATGTCGAGAAACACGAAGGTTTTCGTTGGCACGTTGATGCTGGTGAGCTTCGGATATACCCAATAGGGATCCGCGAACCCCCAACCGCCATCCGTGCCGCCCCGACCCTGGCCTCTCGCAGGAGCAAAGCCACCAACATAGAGGTTCGCGGACATGGTGAGGATGCGGGGATAGGTCACCCCATTGAACACAACAGTCGAGTGGTCGGCCGGGCACTTATAGATGCCCTGGTTCTTCGTGTAGGGCCACAACGGCCGCTTCTGCATATCGTACCCCGGATCCCAGTTCGCCCGGTTGCCGCCGTTATTATCCATGTGCGCACCCGACCAGGCATAATTGTCCGGATCGGTAGGGTCGGTGGTTGGAGGTCTGGCGGTGTTGTTGGCGGTGCTGGCATAGGTGATCCAGTCAGCATTATCTTCCGCGTACAGTCGCCAGCCCAGGGCTAGCTGTTTATGGTTGTTCAGGCACTGAATCCCTTGGGCCTTTGACTTCGCTTTTGCGAGGGCCGGGAGCAGGAGCGCAGCCAGCACAGCAATGATGGCGATGACTACGAGCAGTTCAATTAGTGTAAACCCGCCGGGGAGAGAAAGACTGCTCCGGCGGTGTGCGTTCATAGAGGAAGGTTTCATAGTTTGATGACGATTCATATGCGGTTCGGCAGGGAGAGAGGCTCCTTGGGCGAGGTATCGTTCCAAGCCAGGAGACCAAAGCAGGCCGGCCGGGGTCGCAGGGGCGAGCCGTCCGGGACCTGACTGAATATGTCTGCGGTTAATAATCATACAACAATTGGATTTTGGTGTTATGAACCTCCAGTGGACTGGTCAGCTCGCGAAGTCTCCCGTTGTCGGGTCGAGCAGCGTTCTCGACGACCTGCGCAAAATGTGGCCGCAGGCCCAGCTTCACGCTGCAAACACCGAGCCGAGAACTAGTGCTCGATGCTGCATCATCCTAGTATTCGTTGGAACATGTCCAATAAACTACTTAGATAGTCGTATATTGCCATGTTATTTGCCCCTGTCAATGCAAGATGTAAGATTTCAGCGTAGCTAATCTGTTACATTACTGTATTGGGATCTGCACGGTGGGTCGCCACCTCCGTAAACCCACGAAGCTCCTTTGTATATTAAGATACTATGTAATTTACCAAGGAGGGGACCAGGGCGCCGCGTATTAGTCAAAATGCGTTGAATGACTAGTTGCCTCGGAGATGTCGATAACCGGACACCTGTATATACGACTAAAGATGTAGTGTATTATCCTAGAGTGAAAGGCCGCTTGGGGGCGGTGCTAGTTGCTGTCGCGGGCTGGCCCCTGACTGCAGAAGACGAATGGCCCGTTCGGAAGTGCTGGCGGCGGCCCAGCGAGCAATAAACGTTTTGGCTGCCTCAGACGACTTGGGCACCAGAAGAGAGGCAAAGACCGGATGGGAGCAAGTATGCTTTCCGAGCCGCTATATGCCCTCTCCCCCGGCGAATTCTGACGTGAACACTTCAGGCCTGCCAACGGGCATTCCTTTGGCGACGTCAGCCAGGGTTGCGTGGTCGAGCAATGTGGCGACGTAGTTGCGGGCGTTCAGGAAGATGCGGCGGAAGCGGCAGACCGGCTCTTGGGAACAGCGTTGGTAGGCACTCACGGAAACGCACGCAATCGGGGCCAAAATGCCGTCGAAGTGACGCACGACCTCGCCCAAGGTGATCTTGTCCGGTTTCTTGGCGAGGACATAGCCGCCTCGGAGGCCAGGCAGGCTCTCGACCCAGCCGCGCTTCTTCATGGCGAGGAGTATCTGCTCCAGGAACTTTTTCGGGACGTCGTTGCGGCGGGACAGTTCGCGGATAGGTATAGGTCCCCTGCCAAAATACTCGACTAAAGTAAAGAGGGCGCGAAGAGCATAGTCTGTCTTCTTGGAGACTCGCATGGGTAATCACTATACGATGAGTCGTTATTGCGTCAAGCGAGTGGAGGCAGGCGAAGCAGTGAGGTCAGCCCTGGGAACTGTAAAACAGCCGGTGACAGCCGCTCAGATGGCCAGGCGCCCCACCCGGACCAAGGCGGCCGCCGTGGGGGGAGATTCTCGAACCGCTGTGCGCTGCGGGCCGAGCATGGCGCGGGTGAGGGGGCGCTAATTGGCCGAGGTATTTGGCGCGTTCCTGAAGCGGGGCACCCCCCCCCAACCCTGCCACAGTTCCCAGAGTTCGGCCCATATCAAGGAAGCACTCCGACTCGATAAAAGCGGCCGTTCGAACCCAGCAGAGACGTGTCACTCGTCTGGTGTATCGAGCCCATCATGGTGAAAATCGTCATCGGCTGCCAACTGGCCTCGAATCCTAGTTCGGGATCTCTGTGTAAAGGCTTCGGACCATTCTCTGGTGCCAGCTTATCGGGTGCATTGATAGCTTTGCTTGTCTAGCCGCGAAACGGATTTTGGCAGATGGTGTGCGATAATTGTTGAGGCCGGATGTTGCTCTCGTGTTGCTAGTTGTGGCCGTTTCTTTCCACTGGGATTTCCAGGCGGGGTTTCATTTGATCCAAATGAGCATAAAGCGACAGAAGTCGGCACTGGTCGAAGAGTTCACAATGTAAATATTCGGTGGTCACTTTTGCTAGCCGTTGAGCCTGGCAATAAAGTCCGTGCACAGGGGATAAACAAAAACCCATTTTACGGGGAGCGCTGGTT
>Ga0118677_10001937_pt1 | contig 42686 bp, 34 predicted proteins | sample AliMusrvi5mmetaG_FD_86154 | JGI IMG/M metagenome (GOLD analysis project Ga0118677, IMG submission 86154)
CCACATGCGTGGCCAGCCAGAAGTTGGAGTCCAGCACGGCCCGCATCATCTCCATGGTGTCGCCCTCGGTGCCCAGGTTCTGGGCGACCAGAAGGGAGGCGAAGCCGGCGGCGGCGGCCACGGCGGTGCCGAAGCCCTTGCGATACATGCGCTCGGTGATGAGGCCGAGGATGACAGCGCCCCAGCCCACAAAGACGGCGGAGGAGTAGAGGTTGGTGACGGGCGGCCGGCCCTGCAGGATGATGCGGGCGGCCAGGCCCAGGGTGTGGACGATGGCGCCAGCGCTAAGCAGGGCATAGGCCGTCTTGCGCAGGGTCTCGGGCTTGTAGATCCAGGAGAAGCACAGTGCCAGGAAGGCCACGAAGTAGATGGAGAGGCCGATGAAGAAGGGCTGGGCCCGGTTGAAGACGGTCTCCTTGGTTGCGTGGCCCAGGGCCTCGGGCTTCAGTTGGTTGACGACGACATCCAGCTCGCCCAGGGTCTTGTTGAAGGCTTCGGCATTGCCGGCCCCGTAGGCGGCGCTGAGCTTGGCCAGGGGGATCAACCCAGGGTGCAGGGGACCGCCGGTGTTGCCGGCGGCGAGTGCCTGGCCCACGCTCTGCCAGGAATCAGGGCCCATGGCGGCCGTGGGTGGCAGCATGCGGAAGTGGGCTCTTTCCATGAGGGCCTGGTGGCGCGTGGTGGCCTCAGGGGTGCCCAGGGACTGGATCTCCCAGGCCAGGCCCGGGGTCTCCGTAAGCTGCAGGGTGTTGCGGAGCTTGTAGTAGAGGTAGATGCGATCAAAGAGGTTCACGATGGCGCTCTCGAAGCGGGAGCGTGCCTGGGGCTTCTTGCCTTGGGCCAGGCTGGCCTGCTTCTCGATCTCCTCGAGGTGGGGGGCCATGTCCGCGAGGCTGAAGTAGTTGCGGGCCTGCTTCTGCTGGGCGCCTATGAGGCCAAGGACTTCGGTGTCATCGATGACGAAGATGGGCTGCTGGTCGGCCACGGCGGGGCGGAACAGGACGTCCAGGATCCACTCATCGGGGCCGATGGTGCGGCCCTCGAAGCGGAAGCCCTGACGACTGTGGATCACCAGCAGGGAGTTGCGGGCCAGGGAGTCCAGGGGCTTGACGCGGCCTCCCTCGAGGATGGGCAGGTTGGCGAAACCACCAACGTCAAAGCCACGGGCCTTGCCCGTGGGCAGGGCCATGAAGAGGGCGATGAGCAGGGCCAGGATGGCCGAGCCCCAGGGCAGGTACTTTTCGAGAAGCTTCATGGTCAGGCCTCCTTCTGGTCCTGGCGCCGCTTGAGCGAGCGACGCAGGACGATGGCAAAGTGCACGAGCAGTCCCAGGGACACGAGGACGCAGGACACGTAGGGAAGCAGCCAGCCGGGATTTTCAACCACGGAAAGGACGGAGAGGGTGTCGTTCTTGCCAAAGCTCGCCTGGTAGAAGGTCTTGCCCTCGTAGCGCAGGGGCTGGTTCATGTAGATGAGCACCTCGCGGGATTCGTTGCGCGAGGGATTCATGACCTGCACGAGGCTGGAGAAGTTCTTGGGGATATCGGTGCCGGGATAGACGTCGTGTCGGAACTGCTTCAGCGTGAAGGCGTAGGGCAGGTACTGGCGGCGCAGGCGCATGGACAGCACATAGGTGCGGCCCTCATGGGTGAAGGACTGGGGGGCACCCAGGGCCACGGAGGCCAGCCAGGTGCCGTAGCTGCGGCCGCCCGCCAGGGGTTCCACGAAGGCGGAGACCTGGTTCATCTCGTTGTCGACGCTGGTGAGGGGCTTCTCCACCACGGCGACGCTGGGGCCCACGCCGGCGGTGGCCTGGGAGGCTGGGGCGCCGGGCTGCAGGTTGCTCAGCTCGGCGTTGGGGAAATACTGCTTCACCTTGACGCTGAGGGGCGTGCCGGGGATGGCGATGGTGCCGCCCTTGGCCAGCAGGCTGTCGGGCACGGAGTAAATCTCATCCCAGGTGGGATCCGTGACATCGATGAGGGCCAGCTCGGCGTTCTTGTAGCTCTGCACGTAGTTGACGGTCTGACCCACTTCGATGGTCATGTTGGTGTCCACCTGCATCATGCCGGCCACGAACTCACCCGCGAAGAGGATCACCAAGCCCGAGTGGACCAGCCACATGCCGGCCTTGGACCAGGTGCGCTTGATCTCCAGGGTCTTGCCCACCAGGTTGATGGTGAGGAAGAGGCCCACGAGTGCGGCACCGGGGAAGGTGGGCACCGGGAAGGTCAGGAAGGAGAACTGGTGCCACACGAAGAAGCTGCGCATGTAGGCGTTCACAGCGCCCACGGTGCCCAGATCCACCTGGGCCAGGGTGCACATGACCACCAGGGCCATGAGCAGGGCCAGCAGCACGATGGTGAGCTGGAGGGACTTCAGGAACTTCCAGGTTTGGAGCGCGTAGGTCTTAATCAAGGCGGACACTCCCCAGGAGGTTCAGGAATTCAGGCTTGGCCTTGGCCACGGGGGCCACGTCCCCGGTCATCTTCAGGAACCAGGTGTTGCCATCGGCGGTCCGGAGGTAGCCGGCCACCATGCGGCTCTTGGCCTGGCCTTCGCCGGTGTAGTCATAAATATTCAGGACACCGGCCTTGGTCTTCAGCGTGCTGCGTCCCTTGGTCAGGGCCGCTTCGTCCAGGTTCCCGAGGCCGATCTGGCCGCGCCACCGGTTCACGTTGGCCAATTCGCCGCCGGCCTCACCGGGTAGGACCACCACGCTGGTTTCCAGCTTGCCCTCGACGGGGGCCTTGAGGGTGGCGAAGCGCATGCCGCTGCCGGGCTCCTGGGTCCAGCCCTTGGGCAGGCTCCACTTCAGACCGTGCTCAGGCTGGGGCGGCGGGGGAACGTCCGAAGGGGCGCCACCGGGCAGGCCACCCGGCATCTCGCCCGGCATCTCACCCGTGCGGGCGCCCATGGGCTGGGGCGGCATGGCGGGCCGGGGCCCGCTGGCCTCGGCGGAGCCCTTGGGGACGCGGTAGTGCATGACCTGATCCGAGCGGCAGCCCAGGGCCAGGAGCCCAGCGGCCACCAGGAGGGCCGCGCCGAGCGGGGAGATTCGGGATGTTTTTGGGGGATTCAGCAGGATCGGCAAGGGACTCCTCGATGGACATTCCAGAATAACGGACCTTCCCGTAATGAGACAGGTCGCATTTCGCGGGAACCTATAGACCTAAAGGCTTAACCGCAGCGTCGATGGCGCGAGCGAGGCGGTGGTCTGCCTCTGTGATGCCGCCCGCGTCGTGAGTGGTGAGGGAAACTCGTACATAGCCCCAGCCGAAGGCCAGGTCCGGGTGGTGCTGCAGGGCCTCGGCAGGTGCCACCAGGGCGCTTACGAGGTTGAAGGCGGTCAGGAAGTCCGGGGTCTTGTAGTCCCGGACCAGCTTCCCGTCCTGTTCGATCCACGTCATGTGCCCGCCTCCAACTCGTTCAATTCGGCCTGCAACAGCCACTCCTCCGGGTAGTGCCCGGCGCGCTTCAGAAGTTCTGCCAACTCGGTCACATTGGGGATGCCTGCATCGCGAATAGACCTCAGTTCCGAATAGAGCTCAGCCAGCTCCTGGGGCAGGGCCGCGGCCTTGCGCTCCCGGGCCTGGGCTTCGGCTTCGCCTTCAGACAGGGCCGAGGGATCGCCGAACCAGGCGTCCCAGGCGCCGGGGTCCGCGGGGCCGCCCGCCACCGAGGGCAGGCCCCCGCTGAGGAAGAGCAGGGCCCAGCTGGGCAGGTCCAGGGGGCGGCCGTCCTGGTGCCCCCGCAGGTTGATGACCTCGTGCTCACCCACGCGGAAGCCTGTGAGGAAGAGGCCCGAGGGCAGGTCCAGGCTGAAGGCGCCGCGCTGGGGCAGGGCGCCGCTGCCAAAGGCCACCAATGCCTCGCCGGGCCAGGGGCGGCCGCCGCCCTGGCCGTGGCGGGAGATCTGCACGGGGCCTTCCACGCGGGCCAGGGCCGTGGCCAGGCCCGGCGCCAGCAGGCCCCGGGCGGGGATGCGGGCCACGACCTTGCCCGTGAGTTCCAGGCCATCGTCCAGCACCAGGTGGTTCACGGTGCGGGCCCTTAGGGCCTCTTCCAGGCCGTGGTCCCCGCCCCGCTTCCAGCCCAGGCTGGCCTCGAAGCTCTCCAGCACTTCGAAGAGGTGGTCGAAGTCCCGGGCCACGAAGAGCTGCGGCTGCATGCGGGTGATGTCGTATTCGGTGTCCGTGCAGACCAGGCCCAGGGGCACCTTCCTTACGGCGGCGCTATGGCAGTGGCTGGCCTCGCCCAGGCTGCTGAGGAGGCCCGCGCCGTAGAGCTTGGGGGCGGTCAGATCGCCCACCAGGCCATACTCCGCAGTCCACCAGTAGAGGCGGCTGGCCTTGGTGCTTTCACTCACATAGCGGCGGCTGGTGCCCGCGGCCCGCAGGCGTTCTTCGGCCAGGCGGACCTCGTCAGCGCTGGCGGCAGGATCCTCCTTCACCACGCTGAGGTTGCGGATGGCTTCGTAGACCGCCTGGTCCTCCACGGAGGCGATGGCGCGAAAGCCCACCTCGCCGCAACGCTTCAGGTACTGGGCATAGCGGCGATCCGCCAGGATGGGCGCGTGGCCCGCGCTTTCGTGCACGATGTCCGGGGCCGGGGTGTACTCGATGTGCTCGTGGCTGCGGATATCCGCGGCGATGGCCAGCACGCCCAGGGACTGAAGCTCCGTGAAGACCGCCGGGGGGATGAAGCCCCGCACGCCCACCGCGCACCAGTCCAGGGCCTCCAGCTTGGCGTTCATGTCGTCCAGGCTGGGGATGCGCTCCAGCCCGATGCCCGTGGCGGCCAGGCCCTCCAGGTAGCTGGCATGGGCCGTGTCCTTCAGCCGGGCGGCCAACTGGTGCAGGATGTGCCGCCACACCGCGTGGTCCCGGGGTGTGTAGGCCTCGGGGTCCTGGTCCACCACATAGCGCCGCAGGTGCGCTGGGAGCCGGTCAATGGCGCGCCGGGTGGGGGACGGAGGCAAAGGCAGGACGGCCATGAATCCATTAAACGCTATTTTGCAATCAATGGAGCAGGAAATCCGGTTGCAGGGTTGGCCCCAGGGGCGAGCTACGCTGTTGAGATGACTGATTTCGATCCCTGGGAACCCTTCCGAGACCTGCGCTTTGCGACGACGCGAGAGCATCCGGTGCACGGCACCTGCTTCATCGCCGAGGGGCGGATCCTGGTGGAGGATCTGCTGGTGGCGGGGCACGCAGGCAGGGTGAAGATCGTTTCCGTGGCGGCCACCACCAGCGCCGCACGGGGGCTAGCGGAGCGCCTGCCCGCTGGGACAGAGCTGCTCAGCATGGAGCTCGCGGCGCTGCAGGAATTGGCGGGCTTCCCCTTCCACCGGGGCCTCATGGCCTGCGCCGTGGTGCCGCCACCACCGCCACTGGAAGAGCTGATGCAGGCCCGGCGCCTGCTGGTACTGCCCCGCCTCTACGACGGCGAGAACATGGGCCTCCTGCTGCGCTCCGCGGCCGCCCTGGGCCTGGACGGCGTGCTGGCGGGGCCGGGGCCGGGCCTCTGGAGTCGCCGCACCGTGCGCGTGTCCATGGGCGCCGTCTGGCGCATCCCCGTGTGGCGGGTGGAGGATCCCTGGGGCCCCTTGGCCCAGTGGCGGGCCGTCGAAGGCGAGGCTGAAGTCGTCGCCGCCGCGCTCAGCCCCACGGCCGAGGACGCCCGGCACTGGCGTCCCGCGCCCCGCTGCGCCCTGGTCATGGGCCCCGAGGACACAGGCCTGGACGAAACCCAGTTGACCCACTGCGACCGCGCCGTGGCCATCACCATGGCCTCCGGCATGGACAGCTTGAACGTGGCGGCGGCGGGGGCGATTTTGATGTACCAGATGGGCCAAGCGCCCGCTCAGTTGTAGAGCAAATCCAACACCAGTTGAGCGATGGGTCCATGGAAGCCATCTGAGACCTTCGCTCTTTCTGGGCTGGCAGGAATTCCGCCATGGAACCTTATGCTTAAGGTTGCTCGCGGAGAATCACCTCCACTCCCTGAACTGGCCCAGGTATGCATGTCCAAGACTTGATCCAAGCCGCCAACGTCTGCCGCAAGGCCAAGGACTTCCGAGCTGCCATAGACCTCTTTCAGCAGGCCCTGGCCCAGGAGCCGGACCAGTTGCAGGCCCTGAAGGGCCTTGCCGATGCCTACCGGGGCCTGGGAGCCGTGGCAGAGTGCCTGGCCACCTGGGACCGGTATCTGGCGCTGCGGCCCGGGGACCCTGGTGTGCAGGTGCGCGTGGCCGATGCCTGTCGGCGCTGTGGCCTGGTGGAGCGGGCGGTCAGCCACTACCAGGGGGCCCTCCAGCACGACCCATCGGATCGCTACGCTCTCATGGGCCTGGGTGAACTCCATCGGAAGGAGAAGCAGCTCGATGAGGCCCTGGCCTGCTGGGAGCGGCTGCTGGACCTAGATCCAGGCCTCCTCAACATCCGCACCATGGCGGGCCACGCTTGTCGCCGGAAGCTGGACTTCAGCCGGGCGGAGTACCACTTCCGGGAGGCTCTGGCCCTGGATCCTCAGAATCCCCCTGCCATCTTCGGACTCGCCGACACGCTGCGGGGGCTGGGCCGCTTCGAGGCCGCAGCCCCCTACTGGGACAGGATCCTCCGGCTGGACCCAGACAATCGTGAGGCCCTCTCCCGGGCCGGGGACTGCTTCGCCCGCCTGGGTCAGTGCGCCAAGGCCGAGTCCCTCTTCCAGCGGGCCCTTGTGCCGGGCTATGACCGCTCAGCCTTGCTGGGACTGGCGCGGGTCCACTTGCTCCTCGGTGTCCCCCACAAGGCCATCACCTGCTACGAGGCCATCCTGGACCACAATCCCGGGGATGTCCGCACCGCCCAGCTGCTGGCCCAGGCGGCGAAATCGAAACCCTGAAGAACGAGCGGATCAGGGCTCGCGGCTGACGGCGATGTCCACCAGGTGAAGGAGCTCCGCCACCACTTCGCGGCACGGGGCGTCCTGCGCGTAGCTGGCCGAGACCTTCTTGCGGGCGGCGGCCACGTCCCCACAGGCCTTGCCGCGGGCGATCAGCTCTCGGCAGGCGTCGGGCATGGGGCCCCAGCTGCCACATTCGATGAAGCGCTCGCTGAGGAAGATGAACTTGGGAATGGCTTCGCCGCCGTTGGTGAGGAAGCGCACGAAGACCTGCGGATGCTGCTCGCGGCTGATGTAGCGGACCTTCAGATTCGTCCCCGCTTCGGCCATGCGCTGCAGCACGGGCGCGTGGCGCACCACGTCCCCGCACCAGTCTTCGGCGATGGCCACCACATGCACGGGGCGGGGCAGGGCCCCCAGGTGGGCCGCCACGGTGGGTTCCAGGCTCAGGGCCTCGTGCTGGGTCACCAGCAGATCACGCTGGGTGGTCGACTCCGCGGCGGTCAGCCAGGCGCCGTAGTCCAGACCGGACTCGAAGATGGCTTTCCAGTCGAGGACAGGGAGGGTGGCGGGACGGGGCATGGGGACTCCTGAGCTATCTCAGATGCTAGCGGCAGTCTCACCGTTCCCTGGTGGGTTCATTCAAAGGCGACCCGGTAGACCTCCACGGGATCCCCAGGGGTCAGTTCCATCTTCCCGGTGTGCTGGAAGGCCAGATCCTCCAGCAGGCGGATGGAGGCGGCGTTGCCCGGGGACACAATGGCCAGGACGCCCTTGAGACCCAGGGAGGCGCGACCCCAGGCCAGGCATGCCCGGGCGGCCTCCCGGGCATAGCCCAGGCCCCAGAATTCTGGACAGAAGGCATAGCCAAGATCCAGTTCGGGCAGGGTGTCGCGTCTGATGAGACCGCACATGCCCATGGGGTTGCCGGTGCCAGCATGGGCCACCAGCCAGAGGCCATGGCCGTTGGCGGCGTAGCTGGCCAGGGGCCCGCCCCGCAGGTAGTCCCGGGCCTGGTCCAGGTCCCGCACGCCCTTGTCGGCGATGTTGTCGATGAACGAGGGCTCGTTGAGGAGGCGCAGGATGAAGGGCGCATCCTCCAGGGTGAAGGGGCGGATGAGCAGATGTTCGGTGGCCAAGGGATTCATGACTCCAGGATCGCCGGAGAGTTCCACTGCGCCAACCCCTACGCACTTTTTAGTTCCTCCTGGACCCCTGGGCTAGAGTGGAAGGTCCAGCACCAAGGAGCTTCCATGACCCTCGCCAAAGCCTACGCCGCCACCGCCCCCACGAGCCCCCTCGTGCCCTACCAGTTCGAGCGCCGCAGCGTGGGCGCCCACGACGTGCAGATCGAGATCGCCTACTGCGGCATCTGCCACTCGGACATCCACCAGGTCCGCGATGAGTGGGGCGGCTCCAAGTACCCCATGGTCCCCGGCCACGAGATCGTCGGCCACGTGACGGCCGTGGGTGCCCACGTGAAGAAGTTCAAGGTCGGCGACCTGGCGGGCGTCGGCTGTCTGGTGGACAGCTGCCGCACCTGCCCCAGCTGCGAGCGTCAGCTGGAGCAGTTCTGTCAGAAGGGCGCCGCCTTCAGCTACAACAGCACTGAGATGGACCGCGTGACCCCCACCCAGGGCGGCTACTCCTCCTCCATCGTCACGGATGAGGCCTTTGTCCTGAAAATCTCGCCAAAACTGGACCTGGCCGCCACCGCGCCCCTGCTATGCGCCGGCATCACCACCTATTCCCCCCTGCGCCACTGGAAGACCAAGGCTGGCGACAAAGTGGGCGTCGTGGGCCTGGGCGGCCTGGGCCACATGGCTGTGAAGATCGCCGCGGCCATGGGCGCCGAAGTCACCATGTTGAGCACTTCGAAATCCAAGGAGGCCGATGCCCGCAAGCTGGGCGCCCAGCACTTCGGGCTCACGTCGGACGATGAGACCTTCAAGCGGCTGGCCGGTCAGTTCGACCTCATCATCGACACCATCTCCGCTCCCCACGACTACAACAAGTACCTGGGCCTGCTCCGCGTGGAAGGGGGCATGGTGCTGCTGGGCGTGCCACCTGAGCCCACCCCCGTCTCGGCCTTCCCGTTGATCATGGGCCGCCGCACCCTCAGCGGCTCCCTCATCGGTGGCATCGCGGAGACCCAGGAGATGCTGGACTTCTGCGCAGAACACGGCATCGTCTCAGACATCGAGCTGATCCCCGTCCAGAAGGTCAACGAGGCCTATGAGCGCATGATGAAGAACGACGTGCGCTACCGCTTCGTGCTGGACATGAAGACGCTCTAGCTCCAGGCCCTCATCGCCAGGAATTCCCCCTTCCCCACGGGCACCAGGCTCGTGGTGAAGGTGGGATCAGACTGGATCAGGTCCAACAGGGGCGCCATCTCACCGGCGTGCGAGAGGGCGTTGTCCACCACCAGCAGGCGGCCGGGCCGCAGCACCCGGCGGAGGTCCGGCCAGAGGGCGGGATACTCGGAACGCTCCGCGTCCAGGAAGATGAAATCGAAGCTGTCATCTGGGGTCTGCAGCAGCATCGGGCTGGCGTTCCCCTGCATCTGGGTGATGAGCTGTGAGAGGCCGGAGCGGGCGAAGTTCCGGGAGGCCAGCTCACTCTTGAACTCCGAGGCCTCCACCGTGGTGACATGGCCGCCGATGACGCGGGCAGCCTCCGCCAGCCAGAGGGTGGAGTAGCCATTGGACGTGCCGATCTCAAGGATCTCCCGGGCCCTTGTGGACCGGATGAGCACCGACAGGAACTCGCCCGTATCCCGCGTGATGTTGAGCATGCGCCGCTGGCGATCCTGCACGAGGTGGTCGTTGGTATCGCCGAAGCGTTCGAGTTCAGTCAGGAGCAGCTTGAGATGGTCGGGCATGGTGGAAGCCTGGTAGATGGGGGGCTTGGGCAGGGGGGACGGATGGGCGATGGGCAGGAGCAGGTTGGGATAGAGCGTCGCCATGTTCCTCGGCGTCGGATACTCCTGCAAACCTCCCATGACAACTCCTTGAGCCTACCCGAACCAGAATGACCACCCCACGATGTGCCCAGCTGCCAGGCCAGCTACTGGAGGTGAACCAGACCGGGAACTTGTGGGCATATTTTAAGCGGTATTTAGGGCCCAATCGGTTTTGGTGAGAAACTGTCAGATGTTTGAGAAGCCTCATGGATTCAGGCATCTCTTATTGAAAACCCGCCCTAGTACAAATCAGGGGCCACTATGCGTGGCCCCTGGGTGGATGTTCCTACGTGGATTTTGGGCTCCCTCAGCGGGGGCGCTCGTCGCGGCGGCCGCGCTCCTTGTCGTCGCCCTTGCCCTCGCGCTGGTCCGGGCCCCGGCCCCTCTCCACGTGCTCCCTGTAATGCTCACGCACCACGGGTTCCTGGGGCTGGTAGCGGTAGTTCTCGGAGTGGATCTGAGGCTGGCGCTCCGGGGTGGGGTAGTGGTTCTTGGCGTAGCCGCGCTGGTAGTTCGGCACCTGGGCCATGGGAGGGGCCTCGTGGCGGTCCCACTTGTCCCAGCCCTGGCGGTGCTGCTCCCAGTCCCGGCCCCAGTGCTCACCCCAGCGGGGAGCCTCCTCGCGGTGCCAGCCGCGGAAATAGGTGGGCTGTCGGCGATAGTAGCGGACGGGGATCCGCAGGATATAGGGGGGCACCGTCTCGGGGCCCACGAGGGCCCAGGGGCCGTTGTACCAGGAGCTGGCGTACCAGGTATCGTCCTTGAAAACCCAGTACATGCCGTCGTAGAAGAAGTAGTTCTGGTCCAGGCGCGGAGCGTAGTAGACCGGCGAGCCGGGCACGGGTACCAGGTTCGGCAGGACCGGGATGTTGATGCCGATGCTCAGGTGGGGTGCGCCGATGCTGAGGCGAATCTGGGCCTGGGCCGGAGCCAGGATCAGCAGCAGGGCGGCGGGGACGAGCGGATTGAAACGCATGCTTCGGTCCTCCTTTTCCAGTGAATGAATGCTCTGGTTGGTTGAATGGTTCGAGTGGGGCGGGACTAACCCCAGACCTTCTTGCCGCCGACCCAGGTGCCGAGGATCCGGCCGGGCAGGCTCCAGCCCTTGAAGGGCGTGTTGAAGGATTTGGATTGGATGAAGTCCCGGTCCACCTGCACCTGGGCCTTGGGGTCGAAGAGCACGAAGTCCGCAGGGGCGCCGGGCTTGAGGCCGCCGAGGCCCTGGCGGTCCAGGTGGAACACCTTGGCAGGTTCCCAGGACAGGAGGCTGATGGCCTTGGCCAGGCTGATGACCTTGCGGTTCACCAGCAGTTCCAGCGTGAGGGGCAGGGCGGTCTCCAGGCCGATGATGCCGAAGGCGGCGAAGGGCAGTTCCACTTCCTTGTCGTCCCAGCCGTGGGGCGCGTGGTCCGTGGCGATGGCGTCCACGGTGCCATCCGCGATGGCCTCCAGCACGGCCTGGATGTCCGCATCCGTGCGCAGGGGCGGGTTCATCTTGAAGTCACTGTCGAACTTCATGAGTTCCTTGTCCGACAGGGCGAAGTGATGGGGCGTCACCTCGCAGGTGACACGCAGGCCCCGGCTCTTGGCTTCGCGCACCATGCGCATGGACCCCTGGGTGCTGAGGTGGGCCAAATGCAGGTGGCCGCCCGTGTGCTCCGCCAGCACGATGTCCCGGGCCACCATGGCCTCCTCGGCGGCAGAAGGGATGCCCAGGCAACCCAAGGAGGCACTCACGGCCCCCTCGTGCATGTAGCCCTTGCCCGCCAGATCCTTGTCTTCCTCGTGGGCCACCACGGGCACATCCAGCCAGCGGGTGTATTCCAGGGCCCGGCGCATGAGGGCGGCGCTGCCGATGGGCAGGCCGTCATCGCTGAAGGCCACGCAGCCCGCAGCCTTGAGGGTGCCCATGTCGGCCAGTTCCTCGCCCTTCATCTCCCGGCTCACGGTGCCAATGGGGAAGTAGCGGCAGAGGTCCGCCTTGGCGGCGCGGCTGAGCATCATCTCGGTGATGGCCACGGTGTCATTCACCGGCTTGGTGTTGGCCATGGCGCAGACAGAACTGAAGCCCCCCGCCACCGCCGCCCGGCTGCCGGTCTCGATGCTCTCCTTGCGCGTCTGCCCCGGCTCCCGGAAGTGCACGTGCAGATCCACGAAGCCCGGCGCCAGCACCGCGCCCCCGCCGTCCACCACGTCGGCACCTGCTACCTGGGGATGCGAGGCCGCCTCGGCCCCGATGGCCACCACCTTGCCCTCAGCGATCAGCAAGGCGCCTGGCCCATCCAGATTCTGGGAGGGATCGACCAGGTGGACATTCTTCACGAGGAGGGACATGTGAGGCTCCGGGGACAGGGACAGTTTAGCCGGGGGATCTGAGTCTGGAGTCTGGAGTCTGGAGTCCGAAGGTACAGATCTCCGGTGCGGCGCTTCGCGCCGCCATGCATTTCTTATCTCGCAGGCCGCAGGCCTGCGAGCGCTCCAGCCCAGGGGACCGGCACTACTCTGTCCGATAATTCGGCGCTTCCTTGGTGATCATCACGTCATGCGCGTGGCTTTCGCGGAGGCCGGCGCCGCTGATCTCCACGAAGGTGGCCTTCTGCTGGAACTCGGGGATGGTGGCGCCGCCGGTGAGGCCCATGCCGGCCCGCAGGCCGCCCATGAGCTGGGTGACGAGGTCCGCCATGCGGCCCTTGTAGGGCACCTGACCCTCGATGCCCTCGGGCACCAGCTTGGTGTCTTCCTTACCTTCCTGGAAGTAGCGGTCCTTGCTGCCCTGCTTCATGGCGCCCAGGCTGCCCATGCCGCGATAGGCCTTGAAGGTACGGCCGCCGTAGAAGATGGTCTCGCCAGGGGCCTCGTCAGTGCCCGCGAAGAGGCTGCCGATCATGACGCAGTCGGCCCCGGCGGCAATGGCCTTGGCCACGTCCCCGCTGAACTTGATGCCACCATCGGCGATGCAGGTGATGCCCGCCTCACGGCAGGCCCGGCTGGCCTCGGCGACAGCCGTGATCTGGGGCATGCCCGCCCCAGTGACGATGCGGGTAGTGCAGATGGAGCCCGGCCCGATGCCCACCTTCACGGCGTTGGCACCGGCCTCGGCGAGGTCCTTGGCGCCCTGGTAGGTGGCCACATTGCCCGCGATGAGTTGCACGTTTGGGAACGCCTGGCGCAGGGCCTTCACACCCTCCAGCACCCCTTGGCTGTGGCCATGGGAGCTGTCGAGGCAGAGCACGTCCACGCTGGATTCCACCAGGGCCGCGGCCCGCTCCAGCAGGTCCTTGCCCACGCCCACGGCGGCGCCCACCCGTAGGCGACCCATGGCGTCCTTGCAGGCATTGGGATATTCGATGGACTTCTCGATGTCCTTGACGGTGATGAGGCCCTTGAGCTGGCCCTGGGCGTCCACCACCAGGAGCTTCTCGATGCGGTGCCGCTGCAGGATGGCGCGGGCCTCCTGGAGGGTGGTGCCCACGGGCACCGTCACCAGGTTGTCCTTGGTCATGGCCTCGCTGACGGGGATGTCCCAGCGGGTCTCGAAGCGGAGGTCGCGGTTGGTGAGGATGCCCACCAGCTTGTGGCCCTCCACCACGGGCACGCCGCTGATGTGGAACTTGGCCATGAGGGCCTCGGCCTCGCGGATGGGCGCGTTGGGCTCGATGGTGATGGGGTCGGTGATCATGCCCGACTCCGAGCGCTTCACCTTGTCCACTTCCTCCGCCTGGCGCTCGATGCTGAGGTTCTTGTGGATGATGCCGATGCCGCCCAGCTGGGCCAGGGCGATGGCCATGCGGCTTTCGGTCACCGTGTCCATGGCCGCCGACAGGAGGGGGATGCGCAGCTGGATGTCCTTCGCCAGTCGGCTGTCCAGGGCCACCTGGTTCGGATGAACCGCCGAGAAGCCCGGCACCAGCAGGACATCGTCGAAGGTGAGGGCGCGCATCAGGGGCAAGGTCAGCATGGGGTGCCTTTTCTCTTGGCCCGCTGTCTGCGGGACCTTGCAAGCCATGGTCTCACGGCCCCGGGCCCCGTTCCAGGGCGCGGTCTGCGGTGCCTCAGCGGGCCCGCAGATAGTTGGGATAGAAGAGCAGCACCAGGGACTGGGGAGCTTTGAGGCCATGGGGGCCGAGGGGCTCGAAGCGCCACTCCCGGGCCGCCCGGAGGGCCTTCTCCCGCAGGAACTCCGGTCCTGACACCAGGATGGCTTGTGTGGGCACGCCATCCTCGCCAATGAGGATGCGGACCCGCACCGGGTCCCGGGCACTGAATGCCTCCCCGGGCTGCAGCTGATGGTTCACCGCGGTCTGGCGGGTGGGCACCAGCTTGAAATCGGGCACAGGCACCTGGGCGGGGGGCCGAGTCAGCCCACCGCCGCCCAGAGCCGAGTCCCGCCCACTGCCGCGGGCCAGGCCGTTGCCGCCCACCTGTGGGGGCAGGGCCGGGTTCAGGGAGAGGGTCACCGGCTCCGCCCGGGGGGAGAGGCTCAGGGAATCCGGGTCGATGGCCTCGCTGGGCTTGGACAAGAGGGCCGTATGCGCCGCCAGGCGCGGGTCCAGGCTGTTCGTGCCCTCGTGGAGCCCGGCACCGCCGGGGCCTTCGGGGCCCACCAGGGCGCGGACCGGCGGACGCTGGTCCGGCGGGGGCTCCTGCAGCAGCAAGGACACGGAACTGCGGGTCTTCAGCAGCCCCTGGAGGGCCTCCTTGGTGGCAGGGCTCGCAAGGCTGAGGGTGAGCCCGTAGATGAGCAGGGGCGTCAGGACCAGGGACACACAGAGCGGCAGGCCGCGGGATCGCTCCGCCGCCGCGTCCCGGATGGGTTGGAGGGCGTAGACCGGGGAGAGGGGCTCGGCGCCCGGTTCCAGGTCAAGGGTTCGCAGCAGGGGGTGCATGGCCTGCTCAGTCTGCGGCTCTAAGGGGCCGCTCGCAACGCACACCATCCCTGGGGCTGCCCTGCCAGGCCCGCCAGTGTTTGCAACTGCCCTGGCGTCGGGCGCACCGGGGCTGGAAGGGACAGCCCTCGGGACGGGCGTCCGGCGCTGGCTGGAAGCCCGCTTCGGTCGAGGGTTGGCCCCGGGCCGCCTCCAGGAGCCGGGTGGTGTAGGGGTGGCGCGGGGCGCTGAGGAGCCTGATCGTGGGACCTGCCTCCAGGATCACGCCTGCGTAGAGCACCACGAGGCGCTCACAGGCCCGGGCCGCCAGGGCCAGGTCGTGGGTGATCCAGAGGCAGCCCAGCCCCCGTTCCCGCTGCAGGTCCAGCACCAGGTTCAGGAAGTCCCTTTGAATGCGCGGATCCAGCGCCGAGGTCGGCTCGTCCAGCAGCAGCAGTTCCGGGTCGCAGGAAAGGGCCATGGCCAGGCCCAGGCGCTGGCGCTGCCCTCCGCTGAGCTGGTGGGGGAACTGGGCCAGAAAGGCCCGGTCCCCTGGCAGGCACAGCCGCTCCAGCAGGGGGCCCAGACGCGCCAGGGCGGCGGCGGGGGACTCCCCGCGGAAGATGCCTGGCAGCAGGGCGAGATGCTCGGCCAGCGTCAGGAGGGGATTCAGCCCCTGCTGCGGGTCCTGGGGCAGCCAGCCCAGGCGTGGGCGCAGAGCTTCCCGGGCTGGACCCGGCGCCAGGTTCACACCGAAGACCCGCAAGGTGCCACCGTGCTGAACCACGCCCGGAGGCAGGGCGCCAAAGCAGGCCCGGGCCAGGAGGCTCTTACCGGAGCCGCTTTCACCCACCAGGCCCAGGCGCGCCCCAGGGCCGAGGCTCAGCTGCAGAGGCCCCAGCAGGGGCACCCCGTCTGTCCGGCGCAGCTCGAAGGCCTCCATTACCAGGGACATGACCGAAGCATCGCCCGGAAGTGACGGCTGTCAATGGAGTTCCCGAAGATAGCCGAAAAGCTCTTGACGCCCGACCGGGCGGTCCTACCCTTGGTCCACCCAATCACCCCACGGTGTCCCACGGGCACCGACTTGGAATGGAGGATTCATGGATTTCTTGCGCCCTGAGGTTCAGGACCGCTTGATGAAGGAGCATTTCGAATTCCGAAAGCTCATGGAAGAACACAAAGCCGCTGATACGCGCCTCGGTGATCTCCAGAAGAAACCCAGCCTTTCCGCCAAGGAATCCCTGGAGGAAGTGGAGCTGAAGAAGACCAAGCTCCGGGCCAAGGAGCGCATCTACAGCATCGTGCAGGAAACGACCAAGCGGGCCGATCAGTAGTCGCCGCACCCATGACAAAGCCCCGGGGCTTCCCCGGGGCTTTGTCATGGGTGCTTCTTGTCTCAAGCCTTTTTCGCCGCAGGCGAAAAAGGGAGGCAATCAAGCCGGTAGGAACCGCGGCCGATAGGGCTCCCCCACCCAGTAGACCAGTTCCAGCAGTTCATCCACATCCCAGAGCAGCACGTCGGCGCGGGCGCCGGGGTGCAGGTGGCCCAGGTCCGAGTGGCGAAGGCTGCGGGCGGCGTGGAGGGTCATGGCCGTGAAGGCCTCCTCGAAGGTGAGGCGCAGCTGCAGGCAGCCCAGACGGAGGATCGTGAGGGGATCCACACAGGGGCAGGAGCCGGGGTTGAAGTCTGTGGCCAGGGCCACGCGGCAGCCCGCCTCGATCATCTTCCGGGCCGGGGCCCAGTCCCGCATGCCCAGGAAGAGGGTGGTGCCCGGCAGCAGGATGGGCGTCACGTCGGCAGCAGCCATGGCCTTCATGCCGGTCTCGCTGCAGAACATCAGATGATCCGCGCTGGCGGCGCCCAGTTCTGCGGCCAGTTCCGCACCGCCAGTCCAGCTCAGCTCATCGGCGTGGATGCGGGGAATGAGGCCCAGGCCTTGGCCTGCCTGGCAGATGCGGCGACCCTGATCGGCGCTGTAAACGCCGGTCTCCACGAACACATCACAAAAGCGGGCCACGCCGGGGTGGCGGCGCACCAGCTCCGGCAGCCAGTCTTCGGCCACGGCGCGGGCATTGGCCTCGGCATCGCCCCTGAATTCCGGCGCCAGATCGTGGGCGGGCAGGAGGGTCACGTCCAGGCTCCAACCCCGGCAGCGCAGCTCCGCGTAGGCCGCCGTGAGGCGCGACTCCGCCTCCAGCTCCAGCCCATAGCCGGTCTTGGCTTCCAGGTGCACCACGCCCCGCTCGCGGAAGGCCCGCAGGCGGGCCTCGCCCAGATCCACCAGCTCGGCCACGCTGGCCGCACGGGTGGCGCGCACCGTTTCGCGGATGCCACCCCCCTCAGCGGCAATCTGCTGGTAGCTGACGCCGTGAAGGCGGCGGTTGAACTCACCGGAGCGGTTACCGCCGAAGAGCAGGTGCGTGTGGGGATCCACGAAGCCCGGCGTGGCCCAGGCGCCCCCGCCGTCCACCCGGGGCGCGTCGGCCCAGGCGGCAGGCAGGTCAACCTCGGCGCCCAGCCAGGCCACGCGGCCGCCCTCCAGGGCCAGGGCCGCGGCAGGAATGCGGTCCACGGCCCAGGCCTTGTTGGGATCGGGTGTGAGCAGGCCCCGGAGGTTGGTGAGGACGCGGCGTTCGGACATGGTTCCAGTCTGCCAGGACGGCCTTGCCTCCGCCCACCTGGGCCTGAAATTCCGAACCCGGGTTGCCGCGATTTTGTTCATTACTTTTTCCATTTGTAAGCAAGTGCCAGCCCCCAGCGTTGCCCACCCTTGTTAGCATCGCCTCACACCGGAGGTTCCCGTGCGACCCAGGGCCAATTCCAGGCGATCCCTCGCGCGACCGTGGTGTGCGCCGTTGTGCGTGGCCGCGTTGTGGCTGGCCTGCGCCGACCAGCCGCTCGTGGCCCAGGCTCCGGCCTGGGTGAATGAGCGCGTAAAGGGTTGGTCGACCCATAACTGGGACAAATATGGCAACCAGCAGGGCACCCTTCATGCCTGGGCGCAGGCCTCCCTAAACGAGCAGATGATCGAGGCCCTGGGCCGCGTGGCCAGCAGCCAAGACCGCCGCACGGCCCTCTGGTATCTCAGCGCCTGGCCCATGGACCAGTGGGCTCCCATGGCCCTCGAGCGGGGCGGGCCCGAGGCGGCCCTCTTCCTCTACCAGCGAGGTTATCGCCAGCCTGGGCAGGATCCTGCTGGTTATCTGAAATCCCATGCCGACCTGGAGCGCCCCTGGACCCACGGCCTGGGCCTGCACCTGGAAAACGGGGGCTGGCGCTTCCAATGGATTCCCAGCCCCGTGCTGTTCACCCAGTCCGGCAGTGCCAAGCTGCCGAAGGGCTTGGAACAGGCTCCCCAGCCCGGCGTGCTCATGCACCTGAACCGCCTGCGACCCGGCCTCGAAAAACTGGTGAGCCTGGCAGGTGGCAGCCAGACCGCAGGCAGCCCGGCTTCGGGTATCCTGCCCGCCCTGGCCCAGGGCAGCCGCGCCGGTTTCCTGGTGCGCCACCTGGAGCCGTGGCTGAAGCAGGTGTCCCCGGCCCTGGAGCCCCTGGCCCAGCGCGAGGCCTGGGTGCTGCATTACGGGGTAGACCGCAACGCCAGGCCCAACCTCAAGGGCACCCTGGTCTTCCTGCCTGGGGAGCTGCCCAACCGCACCTCCTTGATGATGAGCCTGCTGAAGCTGAATCCCCTCAGCAGTGGAGCCCGCTCCCGGACTGTCCAGTGGACTGGACCCGGCGGCAGCGTGGAGGTTCAGCAGTTGCGCGGGTCTGGCGGCGTCTTCCACTTGATCCAGCGACCCGAGGGTACGTGGATTTGCGATCAGGAGGCCCCCCTGCGAGCGCTGCTCTTTCCGGGCCTGCAGCCCACCCTGAGTGAGCGCCAGGAGTGGGCGCGGGTGGCCCTCTCGGCCATGAACCCCGGCACGGAGCTTTCCTTCTGGGTGATGCCGAGCATCGGCGCCAACGCGACCTTCGAGACCCAGGCCCTGGCCCGTCGCCTGGGCCACGCACAGCAGGGTACCTGGCCCAATCCCTTCATCGCCAAGGCGGCGCCCCGGACCGGTGCCCTTTCTCTGGCCCTGGGCGCGGGTCCCACGGAGCTCATGGTGCAGTCCATCCTGCGGGTGGATGACGACATGGCGATCCCAGAGCCGGAACTGCCCAGCTACGTGAATGGCCTGGAGAATTTGAATCCCCAGCAGAAGAAGGAATTCCTGGCGGCCAAGGCCAGTGCCAAACAGCGCCAAGTTCAGCGCCAGGCCCTGCGCCAGGACGTGGCGGCCCTGCAGGCCTGCCTGGATCCCCGGGGGGCCGCCCTGCACTGGAACGGCTGGGTTTCCGCTCCCGCCCTGAGTGCCGCTGACAAGGCCTCCCTGGCGGAGTTGAACCGCCTGCGCCGGGAATCGCCCTGGCAGGCCATGCGCGCCCAGCGAGACGGCAAAATCTCGGCCTTCGGCGGCTTCGGTGAACCCGGCATGGCGCCCAGCCTCGCCTTGGCCCTCCCCATCCAGGGCGCCAAACGGGCCCAGGTGGAAAACCTGCTCAAGCGCCTGGCCCCCAAGGTCTTCAAGGGCGAGAACCAGAAGCAGGCCAACGGCGCGGCGGAGCTGCACCGCGTGGCCACGGCCCAGGCCTTCCGCCCCTCCTGGACCCTGGTGGGCGACACCCTGGTCCTGGGCACCGACGAAGGCGCCGTGAAGGCCGTGAGCGCCGGGCTCCAAGGCCAGGCACCCACCCTGGCGGACAGTCCCTCCCAGGCCTGGGCCCGCATGGACATCGACGGGGCGCGGGCCTCCAAGGAGCTGGAGAACCTCGTACTGGCCTACCTGCGCAGCAGCAGCGGCAGTGCCTGGTGGATCGGGGCCGCCACCACGGAAGATGAGGCCGCCGCCGAGCTGGCTTTTAGCCTCGGCCCCTTCCTGGGCGCCTTGCGGGGCCTGGGTCCGGTGCACCTGGAGTGGAACTGGAGTGCCGCCGGGCTGGAGGGGCGCCCGCGATGAAGCGCTTCCTGCCATCCGGCCGGGGCCTGGCCGCCGCGGCCGCCCTGCTGGTCCTGGCCGCCCTGGCTCTGGTTCCCCTGCGCCACCGGGTGCGGGTGGAGGCCGATGCCTTCAACCCCGTGCGTCGATTACAGGTGGAGAGCCGCAGCCTCCTGGGCCTGGCCCGACCCGCCTGGGGCCTGGCCCTGGAAGGTGTCGCTGCCTCCACGGATGGTCACGGAAGCTTCTACTTGATGGTGGACCAGCCCCTGGCCTTCACGGTGCGTGCATGGCCGGGTTTTCGACAGTCCCTGTCCATGACTCCCGCGGCCGTGACTGCCCATCACATGTTGCGGGAGGAGGGTGATCGCGAGGCCTTCCGCCACTGGTTCGTCGCCATTCTGGAACAGCAGTTGGAAGGCCCCAGTCCCGCCTGGGAGCCGGCTCAGCGGGACTGCGCTGGCCTGCTCCGCTTCGCCTTCCGGGAGGCCCTCGCCACCCACACCACCACCTGGCAGCAGCGGGTGGGTTTCAGTTCAGGCCCCCCGGGCCAGGATCCCTCTGCGGCCTTCAGTCGAACCTGGCGCGGGGGCTTTCCCACACCTGAGGGGCTCCAGCCCTTCGCCAAGGGGGCCTTCCTGCGCCGCCTGGCCTGCGTGTCTTTGGGCCGCGATCTGCAGTCGGCCCAGCCTGGGGACTTGCTCTTCTTCGCCCGGGGCGGCTCTCACTCCCAACCGGACCACGCCATGGCCTTCGTGAGGTCCGATGTGGACGGCATGCCCATGCTGCTCTACCACACCGGCCCCGAGGGCAGCGGCGCCACCCGGCAGGAGGGCGAACTGCGCCGTGTCCGCCTGGAGGACCTGCTCCACCATCCCGAGCCCGATTTTCGTCCCCTTCCTGAGAACCCGGCCTTCCTGGGGCTCTACCGCTGGCGCTTGCTGACGGGCGAACCCTTCGAACCTCTCCTCCCCAGGTCCTGATATGCGCTGGTTCCGTCCTCTCCTCACCCTGCTGCTACCTGTCGCGCTGCTGCTGCCCACCTTGGGCACCGCGCAGAAGAAGAGCTCCGAAGCCCCCTGGCGCGAAGAGGGCTGGACCGGCGCCTTCGCCACCCTCCGACCCACCCTGCCGGGCAAGCCCGGCCAGTTGGAGGCTGCGGGACCCATCCCTGTGGGCGCCCGCATCCGGATTTACCGCGTGGAGGACCCGGATAAGTTCCTGAAGCAGGTGCTCCTGGAGCGGGACAAGCCCGTGGCTGAGGGCGGACGCGGCGCCAAGGATCCCCTGGATCTCCTGCGCGAGGCGGTGCTCTGGGGTGGGCGGCGGGCCTTCGTCACCGTGCACCGCACGGCCACCCGGGCCCTGCGCGATGCCGCGAAACAGACGGAGCGCCTGGCCCCGGCCCAGACACGGAGCGCTACCGTGCGGGAAGGAAATGCTTTGGCCCTGGAGGGCCAAGCGGGCTTCACGCTCCTCACAGAAATCGTGCCCAAGGTGAGCGAGGACATTACCAAGAGGAAGGCCCGCAACGGCGAGGATGAAGACGAAGGCGATGGCGAGGAGGGCTTCCTCAGCCGCGTGGAGCTGCCGGCCCAGGCCGCGGGCCTCTACCTGGTGGAGGTGCTGAAGGGCAGCGATGCGGCCTACGTGCCCTGGATGGTCACCGACCTGGCCCTGCTTTCGGAGCAGGACGGCGCGAAGCTGCGGCTCCAAGCTGTGGATAGCCGCGACGGTTCGCCCAAGGCGGGCGTGAACGCCCAGGTCTTCGAAGGCACCAAGCTCAGCGCTGCGACCTTCGATGCCCAGGGCCGGGCCGAACTCAATGCCAGCCCCGGCCTGCGCCGGGTGGTACTGGCCCGCAGTGGGGCCAGCCTGGCCCTGCTGGCCAGCGAAGGCCAGAGCGCCGCAGCCGTGCGGCAGCGGCTCTATGCCTTCACGGAGCGACCCCTCTACCGGCCCGGTCAGGAGGTGTTCGCCAAGGCCATCCTCCGGCGGGTGGAGGACGGCGAGAACCATGTCGCCAGCGGCACTGCCAGCCTGGCCTACACGGTGCTGGACCCCGAGGACACCAAAGTGACCGAGGGACAAGCCAAGCTGCTCAACGCCGAGACTGGCACCTATGCCGCCCAGTTCAACTTGCCGGGCGCTGGGCGCCTGGGCCTCTACCGCATCGTGTTCCAGGGGCCCCAGGGCCCGGGGCAGGCGGAGTTCAAGGTCGAGCAGTTCGTGAAGCCGGCCTTCGAGGTGAAGGTCAGCTCTGAGAAGTCCAAGGTGGGCCTGGGCGACGCCCTGAACTTCCACGCCAACGCCCGCTACTTCTACGGCGCCGCGGTGCGCGGGGCCAAGGCCGACTGGTTCCTCTACAAGGTGGTGCCGCCCAAGAGCCGCTGGATCTGGGACGACGATGACGCGGGCCCCGCCCCAGAGCTCATGGAGAGCGGCCAGCTGGACCTGGACGATGAGGGCCAGGCGGAGCTCCCCAGCTTCAAGGCCCAGAGCGATAGCCTCTGGCGCATGGTGGTGAAGGTGGTGGACGGTTCCGGTCAGCGCAACAGCGGCCAGGCTCAGGTCCGCGCCGCCGCTGGCGATCTGGTGCTGATGATCGCCGCGGACCGTTCCGTGGCCCTGCCGGGCAAGCCCTTCCAGGTGACGGCCCGGGCTCTGGATCTCGACGGCAAGGAGGTGCCTGGTGTCGCCATCTCCCTCCGGGCGGCCCGCATTCTGGTGGAAAAGGACAACGCCTACTGGTGGTCGCGTCCCAGCGCCCTGAAGCCCGGCGAGACCGTGGCTTCGGCTGTGGGCCCTTCGGCCAGCCTCAGCATTCCCGAAGGCGGCGCCTACTTGCTGGTGGCCGAGGCCAAGGATTCCAAGGGCCGCCCGGTGGTGGCCCAGCGGCAGATGACCGTGGCCGCAGAGGGCACGCCTTTGCCGGCGGTGCCTGATCTGCGGGCTTCTGCGGACAAGCCCGAATACCAACCCGGTGACACGGCCCGCATCCTCGTGCAGTTGCCCCGCCCCAAGCTCACCCTGCACTGGGCCCTCGAAAGTGAGGCCCTGGGTCAGCGCCAGAGCCGCGCCATCGCGGGCACCACGGCCCTGGTGGAAATCCCCGTCACCGCCGCCATGCAGCCCAATGCCTGGGCGGTCTTCGAGATCGTGGCAGAGGGGCGGCGCCAACTCGTCGAAGTGCCCATCCGGGTGCCCAAGCGGGACCGACGGCTGCAGGTGGCCGTGACCACAGACAAGGAACGCTACCAGCCTGGCCAGCCCATGAAGGTCTCCGTGGCGGTGACCGATGCCGCTGGCAAGCCCACTTCCGCCGACCTCAGCGTGGGTGTGGTGGACGAGGCCATCTATGCCCTCAGCCAGGAGCTGAATCCCGATCCCGTGCGCTTCTTCCATCCCACTCGGCGCCACGGCGTCCTGCGTTCGGGCTCCACGGACTGGAGCTTTCATGACGTGCTGAACCGCCAGCGTCCGGTCTGGAGCCTCAAGCAGACCAAGCGCGGCGACTTCAAGGCGGATGACGACGACAAGGTGCGCCAGAACTTCAAGGACACGGCCCACTGGGTCCCCTTCGTGGCCGCTGGCCGCGACGGCAAGGCCAGCGTGGACCTGGTGCTGCCCGACAACCTCACGGCCTGGCGGGCAACAGCCACGGCCATCACCAGTGATACCAAGGTGGGTGTGGGCCGCAGCTCCAAGCCCGCATCCAAACCTCTGCAGGTGGCCCTCACGCTGCCCCGCACCCTAAGTGTGGGTGAAGAAGCTCGGGCCATCGCCCTGGTGCGCAATCTTTCGGGCCAGCCCCTCCAGGGCAAGATCAAGCTCGATGTGCAGAACGGTCGCTTCACGGGCAACCCGGAAGCCAGCTTCAGCCTCCAGGATCAGGGCGAGTTCCGCCTGGCCCTGCCGCTCTTCTCGGACAAGACCGGGCCCCTGGTCGTCACGGCCCGGGTGGAGGGAGGCAATCTCAAGGATGCCGAGCGCCAGCGTGTCACGGTGCTGGATCAACTGGTCCCCGCCACGCTCTCCGGTTCCATGGTCCTGGATGGCGGCGCACAAAGCCTGACTATCCCCACACCTCCTATGGCCAAGGGGGGCGCAGCCCTCGTCCTCACGGCCGTGGGCAACCTGGAACACCTGGCGGCGCCCTCGTTGCCCTACCTCATCGGCTACCCCTATGGCTGTGTGGAACAGACCCTGTCCAGCTTCGTGCCCAATGTGCTTGTAGCAGATCTGGTGAAGTCTGGCGCCATGCCCGCCCTGGACTGGAAACAGCTGACGGATCTGGATCGCAACATCCGCGATGGGGTCTTCAAGGTCTACGGCTACCAGCAGCCCAATGGCGGCTGGGGCTGGTACGCCCCCCATGACTTCGGCCTGGACGCCAATCCACACACCACCGGCTTCGCCATCCAGAGCTTTGCCACCATGAAGCGACTAGGCTACGCCGTGGACGAGAACGTCTACCACCGGGGTCGCATGGCGGCCATGAACCTCTTCCAGCAGGTGGCCCGGCAGGCGGACCAGCCCAAGCCCACCAAGGGCGAAGGCCGGGCTGTGGATCCCCAGGCTGATGCGGCCTTCCTGCTGGTCTCCTTGGCCCAGGCCGGGGAGCCCATCGCAGGCCTCCTGGACAGCGCCGCCGACAAGGTGCTGAGCGGGAAGTGGCCGGGCGCCAACGTGCACGCCATGATCACTCTGGCGGCAGGCTTGGCCAAACATCCCAAGGCCGCCCTGCTGGCCGAGCGCCTGGAACAGAAGGCCACCTTCAAGAATGGCCTGGCCCGCTGGGAGGGCCCGCAGGCGGACTGGTACAGCTACGCCTCCGGCGATGTGGTGCCCACCATCATGGCCCTGAAGGCCCTCTGCCTCACCCGGCCCCAGTCGCCCCTCATCCGCCAGGGCGAGATCTTCTTGGCCTCTGAATACCGGGGCTATGGCTGGTATTCCACCTGGAGCACGTCCCAGGTGGTGGACCTGCTGCCCTACCTCATGAAGACCCGCAAGCTCGACTGGACTGCGCCGGGCATTCAGGCCACGGTGCAGGGTGGGCCTACCTTCGACTTCAAGGAGCGCCCGGAAGCGCGTCGCTGGAATCCCCGGGAGGCGCGGCCCGGCTCCTATGCCATGAGCGAAGCCAAGCCCGTCACCCTCAGTGCCACAGGTCGGGGCATCCTGGTCTGGACCTATGCCTATCAGGTGCCGGGCAGTGCCTCGGGGGTGCTCAAGGCCGACGCGTCCTCCTCCGCCCTGAAACTGAGCGTGAACCGCCAGATCTGGCGTTTGAAGACCCCCCAGGAAACCGGCAACGCCCATCAGGGCTGGATTCGGCAGCCCTGGACCGGCACGCTCAAGGCCGGAGAAGAGGCCTGGATGGAAGTGCACTTCCAGACCAGCCAGGACTCGGACTACCTCATGCTCGAAGTGCCCATCCCTGCCGGGCTCACGCCCACGGTCAAGCTGGAGGGCTTCGTGCTTGAAGGCCATCCCTTCACGGATGGCAGTTCCACGGATTCATGGGAGAAGCCCCGCATCGAGGTCCACCAGGACAAGGTCACTTTCCTCTACCCCAAGAGTTGGTACTGGAGTTCGCACCGAGTGCGGATCCACCTGCGGGCGGGCATGGCGGGGAGCTACCGCCTGCGCCCGGCCAAGCTGAGCCTCATGTCGAACGAGGGGCAGTGGGCCACCTGTGATGGCCTGGACCTCAAGGTCGTGGATGGAGGTGCGCGATGAGGGCGCGGATGAAGGTGCTGGCTGCGGTCCTGCTGTTGGGGGCGGGTGTTCTCAACGCTCAAAAGGCCTCCGCCAAGCCTGCCGCGAAGGGCGCGCCCAAGGTCGCTCCCAAGCCCAAGCCTGCGCTTTACGTGCCGGACCTCAAGCTCTGGCGCCTGGATCTGAGCCCGGACCTGGGGGGCTGGTCCACTGACCGCGATGTTTTGCTGCGGCTGAAGCTGGTGGATCCCCGTGACCCCAATCCGCCCAAGGATGAGGCCCGCTCCTACAACGACTATGAGGGCGACGACGAGGGCGATTACCGGGGCGGGGGACGGTACCGCGATGACTCAGAGGAGGATGTCGCCTCCGCTGCGGACCTGCGGAAGGCACGGGAGGAGCGCGAGGCCGAGGTCAAGCGCAACGCCTGGCGCCAGCGCAGCTTGAAGCTCTGGTTCAACGGCGAGGCCAGCACCCGCAGCCTGAGCGTCGGACGCACCGATACGTTCGCCCTGACGTCCCAGAACGGTGAGAACCGGCTGGAAATCCTGGAGCCCGATTCCGGTCTCAGGATCGTGCGGAGCTGGTGGGTTTCCACCTCCCGCACCCGACTGAGGATCCTGTCCGTCCAGCGCGATGGTGAATATGCCAGCGGCTCCATGCAGATCCTGGAACCCGATGGCGCCATTGCCAACCAGGGCCAGCGCACGCCTTCGGGCGGTCGGATGCAGTGGTCCGATGGCTACAGTCATGACACGCCCCCGCCGGGCACCTACACCGTGAAGTGGACCGGGGGCTGGCGGGGCGGTAAGCCGGCGCGCGTGCGGGTGGAAGTGCTCCTTGATGCCGGTACGGACCAGGAGCGCCGTTGGACCATGGAGCGCCTCATGCTGCCTGGCGCCGGAGCTGCCATCCTGGGAACCTTCGACGTGGAACCTTAAGGGGACCACATCTGGGAGCCCCCCATGCCCGTCTGCCAACCAAGTCGACTCTTCTTGCGACACCTGGCCCTGCGGGCTTGCTGGTTGGGCCTGATCTTGGGCCTGGGCAACCTGCAGGCCCAGCCCGCCCCGACGAAGCCCCCCGCGCCGGTGCTCCTGCCCGGGGAGGGGCTCGCCATCACACTGGATGATGAGCAGGTTCTCACCTACGGGGAGGTGAGTCGTGAGCACCCCATGGGCAGCCTGGCCAAGCTGCTGTGGATGCGCCTGGAGGGTGCCGATTGGTCCGGCCGCGGGGTGCAGTTCAAGTGCACAGGCAAGCTGGGAACCTTCAGTTGCTGGAACCACCAGGGTCATGGCCGCGTGGACCTGGCCAAGGCCCTGCAGGAGAGCTGCAACCTCGCCTTCCTGGCCTGGATCGCCGACTCCCAGGAGCATTGGAAGCAGGACTACGGCGAAGCTGCAGGTCGGGCGCGGATGGAGGAGGTTTTTGGGCCGTTCCTGGGGCAGCGCCTGCCCGTGGGTGACACCCTGCCGCCCCTGACGCCCGCCTGGGTGGGCGATGGGGATCTGCTGCGGACCAGCCCCGAGGCCTTCCTGCGCTGGCTCATGGATCCAGGCAATGCGGAAGTGACTTCCTTCGGTCGGCGCCTGCTGGCAGGTCAGTGGGTGGACATGAAGAACCTCCTGGGCAAGGAGAGCTGGTGGTTCAAGACCGGCACCGCGCCCGTGCCCGGAGACCCCACGGCCACCAGCGCCTGGGTGGCTGGGGGCTGCGGCCCCGTGCTCTTCGTGTTCCACGCCCCCAGGGGCAGCGGACGGATGGAGGGCATGACGCGGGTCAAGGCCATCCTGGGGCTCAAGGGCTGATGCTCCTGCTGCTTGCGGTCTCTGCGCCGCCCTTCACGCCACCTGTGCTGGAGGGGGATCCAAGCCCCCAAGGCAGCCTGGAGGCGGCCCTGCGCGGGGCCTTCGCCGCCACCGAGGCCTTTGGCCCCTGGCCCCCTGTGGCCTGGCATGTGCGCCTCCATCTGGACAGCGCCGCCTTCGAGCAGGCCACCGGGGCGCCTACCGCGCGCAGCGCCCAATGGGTGGGGGAGGTCCTGCATCTGCGCCCCTGGGAGCAACTCCAGCGCCGTCCCCTGGGGACCATCCTGCGCCACGAATTGACCCATCGGCGTCTCCAGGCCAAGGGTCTGCGGCGCTGGTCCGAAGAGGCCCGCTGCCTCTGGGCCGAAGCACACTCGCGTCCCCTCAAGACCTGGCCCCCGGCTCCGGCCCGCCCGCTGCAGGCGCGGCTGGATCGAGCCCTGGCCGGGGGCACCACGCGGGAGCAGGACTGGGCCTATCACTGGCTCCGGGCCTGGCTGAAGGGGGAGGCGACCCCCGTGCCGCCTTTGGTCCCCCACCGTGACCCCGAAGTCTGGAAGCGGGAGGCGCTTACCGCCCCGGAGCCCGCCGCCGGACACGGCCTTGGCCCCGTGACTGTGGTCTGGCCCGCGGAGCGACTGCGGGGTCCCATGGTGGTGAATGGACAGCGTCTGTCGCATCGCCTGGGCCACACCTGGCATTTCCAGGGGCGGGTGCGCTTTCCCAATGGCTTCCCCGTGCGGGAATTGAGGGGGCGGGTGGCGCTGAGGGCCGAGGCCCGGGGCTGGAGCCTGGCCTGGACCGCCAGCCGGGGCGCTTGGATCGCCGCCGCCACGGAAGGCGAATTGGGTCCTGAGGCGCCGCTGGAGGCTCGGCGGGCCCTGGCTGCCCTGCTGGGTCGCTGGCTGGAGGGCCACGGCCTCCAGCACCCCGGGGGTCGGCTCTGTCCCCTGACCCACTGCGCCGTGGTGCGGGGTCAGCCCACGGCGGCCACGGCTGCCGCTGCCGACAGCGCCCCGGCCCTGGACCTGGACCCGCGCTGGGCCTTTTTTACGGGCTCTGCAGGGGGGCAGTCTCTGAGCCCACGGGCTGTCTGGGGTGAGGGCCCTGCCGACGTTGGGACGGCCGCCGAAGTGCCCGGGGATCGCTGGCGGCGCTGGGAGCAACGCCTCAGCGCCGCCCAGGTGGCGCGGCTCAAGCAGGCGGTGGCGCCGGGCCTGCGCAGTGGCCAAAGCGGCTTGCGCCTGGGGGATTCGGGACCCTATGCGGTGGAAGACTTGCGTCTGGCCGCGGGGCGGGCCTTCGGGTGGACCACCTGGCCCAGCAACGCCTGCGAGGCTGAAGTGCAACCGGATGGCGCCTTGCTGCTGCGGGGCCGGGGTTGGGGCCACAACGTGGGCCTCTGCCTGGCCACCGCCCGCTTCCGGGCCGGGCAGGGGGCCAGCGCGGAACAGATTCTGGCCGAGGCCTTTCCTGCCTCTTGGCGGAAACCATGACGACCAGCCCCACCTGGTGGGTTTACCTCCTGCGCTGCGGGGATGGGACGCTTTATTGCGGCATCGCGCTGGATGTCGAGGCCCGGCTGGAGCAGCACCGGGCCGGGAAGGGGGCCAAGTACACCCGGGGCCGAGGGCCCCTGGAACTGGTCTACCGCGAGGCCTGCCGCAGCCGACCTGATGCTTTGCGGCGGGAGCGGGTCATCAAGCGCATGCGGCGGAGCGCCAAGGGCGCCCTACTGGAGGTTCCATGAGCGCTCCACCCGCGCCCTGGTGGGACTCAACGACAGCTACGACTGCACCGAGCTGGCCGTGGCGGCCTTTGCGCCCCGTCCCTCCCAAAAGGACCGCCTGCCCCTGGTCATCCCGCCCGGGGATATGCACCACTGGGCGACCATCCTCTGGGACAGTGGCCCCGTGCCGCAGCGGCCATGCAACCGGATTCCCTTGAATCGCCGCGAAACAGCCAAACATTTATTGAAAGCTTCTTGGGGAGAACAACTGATCACCACCAAGACACCAAGACACCAAGACACCAAGACACCAAGACACCAAGACACCAAGGCACCAAGGCACCAAGAGCAGAAGGCATCAAGCCGCACTTCCTGCTTGGTGTTGAGGTTTTTCTAGCCAACCTCGATCCGGCCCTTGCCCATTTCGGCCAGCAATCCGGCGGCGGCGGCCTTGGGGTCGGGGGCCTTGAAGAAGGCATTGCCCGCCACCAGGGCATCGGCCCCGGCGCGGATCAGCTCCTGGGCGTTCTTGAGGCTCACGCCGCCGTCCACTTCGATGAAGAAGGGTAGTCCGCGCTCGGTGCGCAGGGCGTCCAGGCGCCGCACCTTGTCGAGGGTGCGCGGGATGAAGGACTGGCCGCCGAAGCCAGGGTTCACGCTCATGAGCAGCACGAAATCGAAGTCGCCCACCAGGTCCACCAGGGTGTCCACGGGGGTGCCGGGGTTCAGCACCACGCCCGCCTTGCCGCCAGCCTGGCGGATGGCCGCCAGGGTGCGGTGCAAGTGGGAGTCCGCCTCCTGGTGGACGCTGACCCAGTCCGCGCCGGCCTTCACGAAGTCCGCTGCGTAGCGCAGGGGCTCGACGATCATGAGGTGGCAGTCCAGGGGCAGGGTGGTGGCCTTGCGCAGGCTCTCGACCACCGGCAGGCCGATGGTGATGTTGGGCACGAAGCGGCCATCCATGACATCCACATGCACCACCTGGGCGCCGGAGGTCTCGATCATCTTCAATTCATCGCCCAGCCGCGTGAAGTCCGCGGAGAGCAGCGAAGGGGCCAGCAGGGGAGAGGCGGGGCGGAGGCTCATGGTCCCAGTATCCCAGATGGAGGCGCCTATGACTTCCCCGAAGGGCACGAGGACTGAACCACAAGGGCACGAAAGTAAGGGGGGCAAGCCGATGCTTTTCTCTGAGGATTAGGAGAAATCAGCCCTCAGTGCTCCAGCGCCACTTCCACCCCATTGACCCAGAGCCGCCCGGGTTTCACCTTGCGCAGGGCTTCGGGGCTGATCTCGCCCAGGGGGGCCTGCACCCAGAGCAGGTCGGCCACGGCACCCTTCTGGAGGGTGCCCAAGTCTTTGGCATGGCCCAGGGCCTTGGCGTTGCCCGTGGTGTAGGCCTGCACGGCCTCGAGGCGGCTGAGGCGCTGGCTGGGCAGGAAGCCCCCGGGGGGATCCCCGGCGCCGTCCTGTCGGGTCTCCGCGGCGGCCAGGCCCGGGAAGGGATTGGGATCCTCCACGGGGGCGTCGCTACCGAAGGCCAGCAGGGCGCCCCCATCCACAAGTCGGCGCCAGGGGAAAGCCTCATCCACGCGGCCAGCGCCCAACCGAGTGGGCGTCCAACTGTGATCCGAGGCGCACTGGATGGGCTGCACGCTGGCGACCACCCCCAGGGCCCCAAAGCGGGCTGCATCCTCAGCCGTGAGGATCTGAGCATGCTCGATGCGGGGGGCCAGGGTGCCGCGCCCCTTCTTCATGGCCGTGGCCAGCAGGTCCAGGGCCGTCCGGTTGGCACCATCGCCGATGGCGTGCAGGGCGGGCTGGTAGCCGGCCTTCAGGGTGATGGTGGCGTCCAGGGCGACCTTGGCGGGTTCCGTGACCCAGAGCCCCGTGGTGCTGGGGTCGTCGGCGTAGGGTGCCAGGAGTCGCGCGCCCCGGCTGCCGAGGGCCCCGTCCAGGTAGAACTTCACCCCCTGCACCTGGAGGAAGGAGAGGCGCCGGTTGCGGGGAGCTTTCAGTTCGCGGAGCATGAGCGCGTGGTTGTGCGAGAGATAGGCGAAGACCCTGATGGGCAGGGCCTTGGCGGCAGCCAGGCGCCGGTAGGCGGCGAGTTCGCGGGCATCGATGCCCATGTCGGCCACACTGGTGAAGCCATTCGCGCGCAGGGTGGCGAGGCCGGTCTTGATGCGGGACTCCAGTTCCGCGTCCGTGGGCTTGGGGATGTGCCGGGCCACCAGATCCACGGCACTGTCCAGGAGGATGCCTGTGGGGCGGCCCTGTTCATCCCGCAGGATCTTGCCGCCGGCAGGATCCGGAGTCTGGGGTCCGATGCCGGCGAGGGTCAGGGCGGCGGTGTTCACCCAGGCGGCGTGACCGTCCACCCGCTCCAGGAAAGCAGGCTGTGCTGCGGTGAAGGCGTCTAGATCGAGTGCACGTGGGAAGGTCTTCATGGTCCAGCGGTTCTGGTCCCAGCCGCGACCCAGGAGCCAGCCCTGGGCGTGGGCGCCGCTCCACTCCCTAGTACGGGCCAGGGTGGCCGGCAGGGAGTCGAGGCCCAGGAGGTCCACCTCGCCTGCCATGGCGCCGAGGCCATTCACGTGGGCGTGACCTTCGATGAATCCCGGTAATAAAACACCCCCAGGCAGCTCAACCTTGTGCGCCTTGGGGTTGTTTTTATACAGGTTCTCCACCGGGCCCACGGCGAGAATTTTCCCCTTGCCGAGCAGCAGTCCCAGCCCTTTCTGTGGGCCCTGGGTCGTCCATACATCGGCGCCGACAAGGAGCTGGATTTGGGCAGGCGGGGGCGGCAGGTGCATGGGGCTCCACGGTAAGAATCCGTAAGTGTATCCCCAGGCCTCTATAGGCGATAAGGTGGTTGGATAGGAGGACCTATGTACCAGAAGGATTTCCTCGACCAGGTTCGGACCCAGCTAGCGGTGAAAGAGGATCCCGCCAAGCTCAGGGAGAAGGTGTTCGAAACCAGTTCGGGTATCCCGCTCAAGAACAGCTACACGCCCGCTGACGTGGCGGAGATGAATCCCCTGCGGGACCTCGGTGCTCCCGGCAAGTTCCCTTTCACTCGCCACGTGCAGCCCACGGGTTATCGCGGACGCCTCTGGACCATGCGGCAGTATGCGGGCTTCGCCACGGCGGAGGAGAGCAACGCGCGCTACCGCTACCTGCTGGCTCAGGGCACCACGGGGCTTTCGGTGGCCTTCGACCTGCCCACCCAGATCGGCATGGATCCCGATCATGAGATGGCCCTGGGCGAGGTGGGCAAGGTGGGCGTGAGCATCAGCTCCATCCACGACATGCGCCGCCTCTTCCAGGACATCCCCCTGGACAAGGTGAGCACCAGCATGACCATCAATGGCCCCGCCGCCGTCATGCTGGCCCTGTATCTGGCCGTGGCCGAAGAGCAGGGCGTCAGTTATGCGCAGGTGAGCGGCACCATCCAGAACGACATCCTCAAGGAGTACATGGCCCGGGGCACCTACATCTACCCGCCCCGCCCCAGCATCCGCCTCATCACGGACATCTTCGCGTTCTGTGCGGATCAGGTGCCCAACTGGAACACCATCTCCATCTCCGGGTACCACATCCGCGAGGCGGGCTGCACGGCGGCGCAGGAGATCGCCTTCACCCTGGGCGATGGCATCGCCTACGTGCAGGCGGCCCTGGACGCGGGCCTGAAGCTGGAGGCCTTCGCGCCCCGGCTCAGCTTCTTCTTCAACGCGCACAACCAGTTCTTCGAAGAGGTGGCCAAGTTCCGCGCCGCCCGGCGCCTCTGGGCCCGCATCATGAAGGACCGCTTCAAGACTGACGATCCCAAGAGCCAGATGCTGCGCTTCCACACGCAGACCGCCGGCAGCACGCTCACCGCCCAGCAGCCGGACAACAACATCGTGCGCACCACGGTGCAAGCCATGGCTGCCGTCTGCGGTGGCACCCAGAGCCTCCACACCAACAGTCGGGACGAAGCCCTGGCCCTGCCCACGGAAGTGAGCGCCCGCATCGCGCTGCGCACGCAGCAGATCCTGGCCTTCGAGTCCCGGGTGGCGGATGTGGTGGATCCCTTCGCTGGGAGCTACTACGTGGAAGCACTCACGGACGAGCTGGAGGCCCGTGCCATGACCCTGCTCACCAAGGTCGATGAGCTGGGTGGCATGGTCTCCGCCATCGAAAAGGGCTTTCCCCAGCGGGAGATCCAGAACGCCGCCTATGCCTATCAGAAGGCCGTGGAAAAGGGCGGCCAGGTGGTCGTGGGCGTGAACAAGTTCCAGATCAGCGGGGAAGTTGCGCCAGAGCTGCTGCGGGTCAACGAGTCCCTGGGCGCCCTGCGTCGCACCGAGGTGGCCGCCATGCGAGCCAAACGCGACCAGAAAGCTGTGGACGCACGCCTGGCCGCCCTGACGGCCGGAGCCAAGGGCACCGAGAACCTCATGCCGCTCATCATCGCCGCGGTGAAAGCCGAGGCAACGGTGGGGGAGGTCTCCGATGCCATGCGCGGGGTCTTCGGCGAGTATCAGGAGCGCCTGGTGTTGTAAGTCATTGGATATCAAGCGGGGGTTGGAACACTGCCCCAAACGGGGTACCATTATTGCTACCTCGACATTGTCCAACCCGTTCCGCTCTGCGGAACCCCCATCAGGAGACACCATGCGTGTTGCCATTCTCATCGCTGCCGCGGCGCTGATTCTTGCTGTGCCCGCTCAGGCCAAGGCCCCCTTCGTCGGTCAGGCGAAGAAGCTGGGCTTCACCGAAATCACCAGCTGCAAGTCCTGCCACGTCGATGCCATGCCCAAGAAGGATGCCCACGCTGCCAACGAGCGCGGTAAATTCCTCCTCAAGATGAAGGCCGACAAGAAGGCCGCCGAGGTGGATCTCAACTGGCTCAAGGAATACAAGGGCAACTGACCTACCGATATTCAAGCCTTCGAAAGCACCGGATGGGTTTCCATCCGGTGCTTTTCTGTACGGAACCTGGGCCAGGATCCACTGTGACCCTGTGGTGACAGAGGCTGGGCCAACCGGATTCGGGCTTATGTTGTCCATTCCAATAAATAAAAGGCTATAGAAGCATTTAGGGATTCAATACTAATGTCGTGATCCAGATCACCGGCGCTCCACACACCCCCTCCAATCCTGGATAAGGTATAAAGGACTTGTGAGGTAGTTATGCGTCTGCTCTTGGCTGGACTGCTATCCGTTGTGCTCGCCGCCGCGCCCCCCAGCGCGAAGGAGTGCATCGGCTGCCATGACGTGGACTTGGCCAAGTTCGCCACCACCATGCATGGCTCCCTGGGTTGCACGGACTGTCATACGAGCGTCACCCGCGTCCCCCATGCAGACAAGGTGGCTCCCGTGGCTTGCGCCACCTGCCACGCCGACCAGGTGAAGGCCTACAGCAAGAGCGTGCACGGCAAGGCCAAGAACGCCGGGATGAGCGACGCCGCCACCTGCAAGTCCTGCCACGGCGTGGCCCACCAGATCGTTTCCGTGAAGGATGCCGCCTCGCCTGTGGCCAAGCAGCACTTGGCCGACACCTGCGCTGCCTGCCACTCCAATCCTGAGTTCCTGACCAAGCACAACATTCCCTTCGCCAAGCCGGTAGAGGCCTACCGCCTCAGCATCCATGGCCGCGAAGTGGCCAAGGGGAATCTGAGCGCCGCCTCCTGCTCGGATTGCCACGGCAGCCATGACATCCTCGCCTCCACCGACCCGCAGGCCAAGGTGAACCGGGCCAACGTGGCCGACACCTGCGGTGTCTGCCACAACGAAGTCCAGACCGTCTATACCGAGAGCGTCCATGGCCTGGCCGTGAAGCGGGGCTCCAAGGATTCCCCCACCTGCACCGGCTGCCACGGTGAGCACAGCATCCTGGCACCTACAGAAGCCGGCTCCCTGGTGAACGCGGCCCGCGTCTCCGCTGTCACTTGCGGCCGCTGCCACGGGGACGAGCGCCTGAACGCCCGCTACAGCTTTGGCGACAAGGTGCCGGCCTACCAGGACAGCTTCCACGGCTTGGCCGTGCGGGGTGGCCAGAAGACCGCCGCCAACTGCGCCTCCTGCCATGGCATCCACAACATCCTGCCTTCCGCCGACATCCGCTCCACCATCAACCCCGTCAACTTGAAGCAGACTTGCGGCCAGTGCCACCCGGGCCTGGGTGAGAAGATCTCCCATGGTCGTGTGCACGTGCGCACGGCTGGCGGTGCGGAACACTCCATGGTGCGTTGGATCCGGCTGGCCTACTACGCCCTGATCCCCATGACCATCGGCTTCATGCTCCTCCACAATGGTCTGGACTGGCTGGCCAAGCTGCGCCGCGGGCCCCATCACGGCGGCAGTCATGAGGGCTTCCCCCGCATGAACCGCACCTTCCGCATCACTCACGCCATGGTGATGGTCACCTTCATCTCCCTGGTGGTCACGGGCTTTGCCCTGAAGTTCCCGGATTCCACCTGGGTGCAGCTGTTCCGCAGCCTGGACCCCACCTCGCACCTGCGGGGCGTGGTGCACCGCATCGCCGCCGTCGTGATGATCGCGGCCACGGTGATCCACTTCATCCACCTGGCCCTGAATCGTCGCGATCGCGTCATTCTCTTCGAACTGCTGCCCACCTTCCAGGACGCCATGGATATGTTCAACATGATCCGGTTCAACCTGGGCCTCATCAATGACCGTCCCACCTTCGGGATGTTCGGCTACGCCGAGAAGATGGAGTACTGGGCCTTCATGTGGGGCACCATCGTCATGGCCGTCACGGGCCTCATCCTCTGGGCCCAGAACCTGAGCCTGCGCTTCTTCCCCACCTGGGTCATGGACGCGGCCACGGCGGCCCACTGGTATGAAGCCATCCTGGCCACCCTGTCCATCCTCGTGTGGCACTGGTACCTGGTGATCTTCGATCCCGATGTCTATCCCATGGACCTGGCCTGGCTCACAGGCAAGGCTCCGGCAGACCATGTCCGCATGACTCGGCCCGAGTACTACCGCAAGACTGTGGAAGCGCAGGACGCCAAGGCTGATCAGCCCAAGTCCGACCAGCACTGATATCCTTCCGGATCCCCCCCAGCTTTACTTCCATTCATTACAGGAACGTCCCATGACCCGAACTGCACCCGTCCTCCCGGACATCAGCTCCGCCCGGCCTCGCACGGGCCACTTCCTGGTTGCCCTCGTGGCCGGGTTGGTCCTGGCCCTGGCGCCCCTGCAGGCCGCTCCCGCCAAGGAGAAGGCCAAGGAAAGCTGCTTCGACTGCCACAGCGATACGACCATGACGAAGGAAGTACAGGGCGGCCAGCCCAAGTCCCTCTTCGTCGATGAGGCCAAGTTCGGCAAGGCCGTCCATGCGTCCCTGAAGTGCAAGGACTGCCATGCGGACCTGAAGGACGATCACTCCGGTGGCACCAACCCGCCCGGCAAGGTCCACTGCGGGAACTGCCACGCCGGTGAAGACAAGATCTACCAGACCAGCATTCACGGCATGAGCCAGGCTCTGGGCTCCTCAGCCGCGGCCACCTGCACGAGCTGCCACGGGAACCACTACATCGTCCCCGTGCACCAGACCGATTCCCCCGTCTACAAGATGAACCTGCCCAAGACGTGCGCTGCCTGCCATGCCAACAAGGCCATCTCGGACGAGTACAAGATGCGCTACCCCTCCGTGGGCGCCCAGTACATGGAGAGCATCCATGGCAAGGCCCTGCTGGTGAAGGGACTCATCGTGGCCCCCAGCTGCAACGACTGCCATGGCATCCATGACATCAAGCGCAGCGTAGACCGCAGCTCGCCCATCAACCACGCCAACGTGGCCAAGACCTGTGGCAAGTGCCACGTCACGGTCGAAGAGGTCTACAACAAGAGCATCCACGGGCAGCTCCTGGCCAAGGGCGACCCCCGCGGCCCTGTCTGCATCCAGTGCCACTCGGCCCACTCCATCGAGACCCCCGTCAGCGGCCACTTCAAGGCCGGCAGCGACATGATCTGTGGCAAGTGCCACGCGGAGCGGCTGGAGCACTACCGCGACACCTACCACGGCAAGGCCATGGCCCTCGGCAAGACGAACAACGCCAGCGACGTGGCTGCCTGCTACGACTGCCACGGCCACCATGATGTCCTGCCGGTCGCGGATCCCAACTCCCACCTCTCTGCCGGCAACATCGTCAACACCTGCAGGCAGTGCCACCCCAAGGCCAATGCCAGCTTCGCCCGCTACGCGCCCCATGCCAATCCCATGGACCGCAAGAACTTCCCCCAGCTCAACTACGTATTCATCGTCATGACCGCGCTGCTGATCATCACCTTCAGCATCTTCGGCGTGCACACCCTGCTCTGGCTCTTCCGCTCCATCTGGCTCTACCGCCATGACTCCAAGCAGTTCCGCGAGGCCAAGGCCAAGATCCTGGCGGACGACGTTCAGTACACCCGCTTCCAGCCCTTCGAGCGCTTCCTGCACATCCTGGTGGTGACCAGCTTCCTGCTGCTGACCATCACCGGCATGCCGCTGAAGTTCTACTACACGGACTGGGCCAAGGCGATCTTCGGCTTCTTCGGCGGCGCCGAGGTGGCCCGTACGCTGCACCACTTCGGCGCGGTGGTCACCTTCGTCTACTTCGTGCTTCACGTGAGTACCACCCTGTCCTTCCTCTGGAAGAAGCGCGGCTACCTGCGCAATCCCGAGACTGGTGTCTTCGAGCCCAAGCGGATCTTCGCCGCCATCGCCCACCCGGACTCCATGATCCCCACTAAGCAGGATCTCAAGGAGTTCATCGACCACAACCGCTGGTTCTTCGGCAAGGGCCCCAAGCCCGAGTTCGACCGCTGGACCTACTTCGAGAAGTTCGACTACTTGGCCGTGTTCTGGGGTGTCTTCGCCATCGGCGTCTCAGGCCTGATCATGTGGTTCCCGGTCTTCTTCAGCAAGTTCATGCCCGGCTGGATGATCAATGTCTCGCTCATCATCCACTCGGATGAGGCCCTGCTGGCTTCGGGCTTCATCTTCACGGTCCACTTCTTCAACACCCACTTCCGGTTGGAGAAGTTCCCCATGGACACCGTGATCTTCTCGGGCCGCATCTCCAAGTCCGAGATGATCCACGAGCGCAAGCGCTGGTATGACCGGCTTGTGGCAGAAGGCCGCCTCGAGGACTACCGGGTCAAGGACGAGTGGGAGGCCTGGAAGGGCATCGCGCGGGCCGCCGGCTACATCTTCTTCGGCCTGGGCCTCGTACTCCTGGTCCTCATCATCTACGCCATGGTGTCGCGTCTCGGCCACGTCGGCTAGAGTCCCTGCCTGAGTTCTGACGCATTGGGCACTGTCTGATTGCAAACCGGGAGGGTCTCCCGATAATCAGACAGTGCCCATGACGTTCTCGTGACTCTTGTCATTGACTTCCCTCCGGTCAGCTTCCAGACTTCTTTCTGGAACACCGATTGCAACTTCACCTCGACTCGATCCGAGTCCCCCATCAGGAGCTACCATGCGCCGCCTCACCCTGCTGACCGCCGCCCTCCTCCTCGCCCTGGCCCCTGTTGCCAGCGCCAAGCCCACCACCGTGAAGGGCGCCAAGTGCACCGTTTGCCACGAGGGCGCCCCCAAGGACAAGAAGTTCGTCCCCGCCGCCGCCAAGATGTTCCCCAAGTACAAGGAAGCCCAGTGCAAGGATTGCCACGGCTTCGCTGACGGCAAGTTCACCACCACCAAGAAGAAGTAGTCCTACTTCTCTTGAACGAAAAGCGGCGCCGAGAGGCGCCGCTTTTCGTTGTCCGGGGGTTCCACGCTGCGCGCACCCCCCCGGGGCCCCGCGCCCACCGCCGGCAAAGCCGGTGGTCGGCTTTTCTTCCAGAACCATCGTGAAGCAGCCTCAAGGTCCGGGGTGGGTTCAGCCTCAGAGCCCCAGCAGGCCTCGCGCCTCGGCTTCGATACGGTCCAGCACGGTGGCATCGCCACAGGCCTGGATGTAGACCTTCAGCTTGGGTTCGGTGCCGCTGGGGCGGAAGGCGGCGAAGGCGCCGCTCTCCAGGCGGAACTTGAGTACGTTGCTGCGGGGGATGGGCAGGGCGGCCACCTTGTTGTCCGGGCGGTCCAGGATGGTCTCCGTGCGCCCCTCGCCATGCCACTGACCGCTCTGGAAGTCCTCCCAGCTCACCACCCGCTCACCACCTAGGCGGGCCAACCCCGCGGTGCGGATACGCTCCATGGCCTCGGCAAAGCGCTTGGCGCCACCCGGGCGGGGATCCTCCAGGTTCACCAGGCGGTTCTGGTAGGTGCCCACGCGGGTCATGAGGGCGTCCACGGCGTCGAAGAGTGACATGCGGCGGGACTTGTAGTGGCCGGCCATCTCAGCCACCACCAGGGCCGCCGTGACGCCGTCCTTGTCGCGCAGGCTGGGGAGCAGCAGCATGCCGTAGCTCTCCTCGGCGCTGAAGGCGAAGGCCTCGCCCAGAGCTTCCAGGCGGTCCATGCAGACGGCGATGTTCTTGAAGCCCGTGAGGGTCCAGACCACAGGCAGGGCGTGGTGCCGGGCCACAGCGGCCAGGAAGTCGGAGGTGACCACGGTGCTCACCACGGCCCCCTGCTTGCCCTTCTCGGAGCAGAGATAGTCCAGGGTGATGGCCGCAAGGTCATTGCCGCTCATGAGCTCCCAGGCTCCGTTGCGCTTTGCCACCACGCCGATGCGATCCGCATCAGGATCATTGGCCAGGACCAGTTCCGCGTCCATGGCCGCCGCTTCCGCCAGGGGGGCGGCATAGGCCGCCAGCTCTTCGGGGTTGGGCCGGGGGGCGGTGGGGAAGGTGCCGTCCTGGATTCCCTGGCTGGGGCTCACCGTGAGGGGGATGCCCGCACGCTCGAAGAGGGTGGGCACGAAGGCGACGCCGGTTCCGTGGAAGGGGGTGTAGACGATGCGCGCCGGCACGAACTCGCTGGGATGCTGCCGCAGGCCCAGGCCCAGGGCCAGGTAGGCCTCTTCAATTTCTGCGGGAATGGGCAGGATGCGGCCCGGGGGTGCGACCGGGGGCTCAGGCACCAGGGGCAGGCTGGCCATGTGGGCTTCGACTTCGGCATCCCAGGGCTCCACCAGCTGGCCGCCCAGATCGTTGTAGGCCTTGTAGCCGTTGTATTCCTTCGGATTGTGACTGGCGGTGACAATGGCGCCGCAGGCGGAGCCCAGGGCCTTCATGGCGAAACAAAGGAAGGGCGTGGGCAGGGGGCGGCTGCCCAGGTAGACCTGGTAGCCCGCAGCGGCCAGCACAGCTGCGGCCTCGGCCCCGAATACGTCGGACTTGATGCGGGTGTCGTAGCCCACCACGGCAATCTTCTTCTCGGGGGCGTGGAGGTGGGTGACCGCCGCCAGGGCCATGGTGGCCCGGCGCACATTGGGCTGGTTCATGCGGCGCAGGCCAGCGGCCATGAAGCCGCGCAGTCCCCCAGTACCGAAGGCCAGAGGCTCGAAGAAGCGGTCCTCCAACTCGGCGATGGCCTTGGTGTCGCCAGCTTCGGCGGCCTTAAGGAGCGGTTCGAGTTCCGCCCGCAGGTCGGCCTCAAGGTGGGGAAAGGAGAGGTATTGCTGGGCTGCTGACAGGGACATGGGAACCTCGCACCCCCCATCCTACGCGAAAGGCCGCGCAGATTGGATCAAGCTCCGCCCAGAGCGATGTCCTCCAGCAGGATGCTGAGGCCGGCGCTGCTGCCGTACCAGCGAAGATCGCTGCCCAGGGCCACGATGCGGGTGAGGAAGTCCCGCAGGTTGCCCGCGAAGGTCAGCTTGTCCACGGGCTCCGCCAGCTGCCCGTTGCGGATGCGGATGCCGCTGGCGCCTACGCTGAGGTCGCCGCTCACGGGATCCACGGTGTGGAGACCCATGATCTCCGTGATCAGGACACCGTTGCCCGCCATGCCATAGAGGCGTTCGGGGCTCGTCTGACCCGCAAGGGGGAAGAGATTGAAGGTGGTGGCACCGGGCTGGCTGCCGAAGCCGCGGCCTGCACTGGCCGTGGGAGCCACACCCATCTCGGCAGCGGTCTTGAGGGTATGCAGGTAGGTCTGGAGGACGCCATCCTGGAGCAGCACGTTGCGCCGTGTGGGCAGGCCCTCGGCGTCCCAGGGCTCCGTGCCCAGGGCTGGGCAGCCAGGCCCCTCGGCTAGGCGACCATCGTCCACCAGGGTCAGCAGGGGTGAGGCGATGATCTGGCCCAGCTTCCCCGCAAAGAGGCTGCGCTGCTTGAGCACGGACTCAGCGTCCAGCATGCCCGCCACGATGCCCAGCAGGTCCACGGCCACCTCGGGATGGAGCACCACGGCGTACTTCCCGGCGGGCAGGCGCTGGGGATTCAGCTTCCGCTCGCCCTTGAGGGCCGCCTCGGCGCCAATGGCCGCGAGGTTGAGGTCCGGGCGCCGGGACACATCCCAGTGCCAGGAGGCCTGGCGCTCCTCCCCGTCGGCGACGGCCAGATCAATGGAGGCGGAGCAACTGGTGAAAGCATCAGGGGTGCGGACGCCCTTCTGGGTGAGTAGGAGGCTAGCACCAGAGCCATCGGACCAGCTGGCTTCGCGCACCGCAGCCACCTTGCCCGAAGCCAGTCGGGCCCCGGCCTCCAGTTCCTGGGCCCAGGCAATGCGCTGCTCCGTGCCCAGGGCGTCAACTTCAGGCGCGTAGCGGCTGGGCAGGTCGTCCTGGCCTGAAGCTTCCGCCTGGCGCAGCCAGGGGTCCTCATCGCCGAGGGCGCTCAGCTCCCAGGCCTGGGCGAAGAGGTGCTTGAAGTCCGGGGCTGTGAGGTCCGTGGTGGTGGCCATGCCCGTGTGGAAGCCTTTTCCGCCCGCTCTGAGGACGCGCACGCCCAGGCCCCCCCGCTTGCTGGTGCTGAGGTCCTCCAGGGCGCCGTTCTGCACCTTGGCCTTGCGGCTGCGGGACACGGAAATGAAAGCCTCCGCCCCCTCCGCTCCCAGGGACAGTGCATGCGCAATCCCCTCCTGCAGACGGGCCTCAAGAGACTCAGGAATGAAAGACTGGAAGGGGTTGGGCATTTGAGGGTTCCGAAAAAAGAAACTGATCCAACACGAAGACTCGAAGACGCGAAGGAATGAAGAAGGAACAGAACAACGGCAAAAAGGAACGAATCAGTGAATGATGCGGCGGATACCGTCCTTGAAGATGGGGACGTTGAAGTTCATGAGGAAGCCGAGGTGGAGACCCGAGAGGCGGAGGTAGCTCAGGAGCTGGGCCTTGTGAAGCGCGAGGATGGTCTCCAAGGATTTGATCTCGATGATGATGGCGCCCTCGACCAGCAGGTCCAGCCGGAGGGGATCCTCCAGGGCAATGCCCTTATAGAGCACGGGAACCTGAATCTGGCGCTGGACGCGGAGTCCGCGCAATCCAAGCTCATGCACCAAAGCTGATTCGTAGACCCGTTCCAGCAGGCCCGGCCCCAACTCTCGATGGACCTGAAACCCAGCGTCCACAACTTCCCGAGCCTTTGCCTCCAGTTCCTCACCCAGGTCCCACACCACATCCTTCTTTCTTTCTTCTTTCCGTTTTTCTTAGAGCCTTCGTGTCTTCGTGTTGGATCAGTATTGTCTTTTCTGATTATCGGCCACCCTCAGCCTAAAGAACAGATGCCTCTGCTCGGGCAACTCCGAGGTCTTTAACCCTTTAGGCATAAGTGGACAGGATGTGTCGCATCCATGACGCGATGTTTTGGCGTGGAGGTGTGCCATG
>Ga0118677_10001938_pt1 | contig 42683 bp, 31 predicted proteins | sample AliMusrvi5mmetaG_FD_86154 | JGI IMG/M metagenome (GOLD analysis project Ga0118677, IMG submission 86154)
AAAGTAGAAAAAGACGAAGCTGGCTGGGTCAAAGGGCGTCAGGGTTTTTCAGCGGAATCAACATATAACATATACTAATTAATATGGTGTGTTATATGAATTTGATATCCGATTTCGATAGATGAAAATGGTTTGGTGGTCAGCCGTTTTCTGCGCGAACATTTCAATCGCTATGATGCTGCGGGCCATTTACTGACTTTCTATTGACTCAACGCTCGCCTCCGTCACAAAAAAGTGCTGTCGCATTTTTTGCTCCGTCGGCTCCGCTACTCGTAGCGCCGCCGGGACTGCCTATGATCTCATCAGTTGCTTTTTCAGGGTCATGGCGGCGCATCGATTTGAAATATGACCCGACGCGTTCGAGCGTCCAAGTATTCCGCTCCAACGCTTGAGTCCCTGCCGCCTTCGCCAAGGCTACGGCGGCTATGGAAGAGCTCGCGTGCCGTGGGCACACTCGCCTGGTACGCGTCCGCCTAGCTGGAACCGCGCCGGTTGCCCGCTTCGAGTACTCAGCGCGCAGCCCGTCACGGTTCCAGCTTGCACGCTCACCCGCAAGGGCGGGTTCGCTGCCGGAAACAAAAGTCTTTTTATGCGTTCGTTCGTCGCAGGCTCCTCACACATGTCCTTGCGCTGGGCTGACGCCCTTGACCGCGCAAGGCCACGTCGCATGAAAAAGGTCTTTTGTTCCCGGCGCGCGGCGGGCGCTCCTGATGGCGCCCTTCGGCGTGCTCGCAGGCTCGCTTGCTCAGGGCTTGACCCCCTTGCGGCGACGCCCCCGGTCAGTGGCTTTTTTGCCATTTTTCTTTCAGCTGCTTTGTGATCCAGGGGGCTGCCGCGTTGGTCAGGCCGCCCGGATGGCGGCGGCCTTCCAAGGACGGCGTTCACGCGGCATGCCGTTCTTCCGGCCTTCGGCCTTCATCACGTCACGCCCCGTGAGCGCCGGGTTCATGTTGTGCACGGCGGCACCGGTCGCCCTTCGGCGCCGCCGCAACGGAGCTTTGCGCCGGAATGGCAAGACGAGGGCCAAAGGCGGCTAAAGAGAAATCCGGCTTCGATGGCAAGAGGGGAGGCAGGTCGTTTACGCGTAACCGCCCTCACGGGTGTGATGGATCATGGTCCAGACTTGATCAATCTGGCCGGAGCGGATGACGTCCAGGGGTGTTTTGCCGGCGAACCACTTATTGGGTTCGTTCAACCACTTGCCCACGTTGGCCGGATCCATGATTCCGCAAAGTCCGATCAACAGGCGGTAGGTCTCGTTCAGTTTCCGCGCTTTATGAAGCTGCAGGCGACGTCGGGCCTCCTCCGTGGCCAGCGTTCGCTCGGAGCAGGCGCTCAGGAGCGCATACACGGGACGGCTGATGCCGATGTGGCGACGCCACTGCATCAAGTCCATGCCACTTTGAATCGGCTGGTTCACGTGGAATACGTTGCGTTCTTTGCTCACCGTTGTCATGCCTATACCGTATCCATTAAAGCTTGCGGGTGCAAGATTAAATCATGCAAAATTGCAGGATTACTTTTTGCCGGGAACGGGCGTGACCAAAGCCCAGTGGCTGGTGCGATCCAGGTTTTCAGGGAAAACGATGACATTTACCCCGGTTGCGGGATCCGCAGCCGACGGCGTGATTATCGCCTCGAAGCCGATTCCGGCGGCTGCCCGCCCAATGGCTTGCGTCCAGGCTTCGCGCCCGGCTTGGTTTTCGATCCACCATGGCTCATCCATCATGCGCTGATGCCCGATCCGTGCGTTTCGGCGCACTGAACTGTCGGTCAGATCGAGGGCTTTGCGGACATTGACGGCCAGGCAGACCAGCACGCGCGGCAGCGCCGTTTCGTCAGGCAGGCCTTTGCGGCGTGAGGCGTTGAGCACTTCGGCGAGCGCCGTTTCGGGGGAGCAACTGGTGTACGTGCAGTGAAACCGGCTTTTGATGTTCCAGCGTCCGTCAGCCCGCATTCCCCCGATGCCGTTCAGGACTGCGGCGGTCTTGCAGTAATGCGGGTTGATCATGCGATAGACATGCTTCTGGACCGAAATAGCCTTTGGAACCAGCCGATCCAGGCGTGCCCGAATCGCCGGGTAGTCGGCGTGAGGGGTGATGGTCATACGGCCACCGACTTGAGTGCCATGTCGATGACCTGCATGACCGTCCGCTGTTTCCGTTCGGGCAACCGGTTGATCTCCTCCAGCTTGCGCGTCCAGCGTACAGGGAAGTCCTTGTTTTCCTTGATCTTGCCGCTGTCTCTTCCCATGAGTTGGTCAAGGTTCACGTTGAGTGCGGCGGCGATTTGAGGGAGCGCCGCCAAGGGCGGTTCCGTGCGATCCTGTTCATACGAGCATACCGCCCGCTGTGAAGAACGGAATGCGTGGGCCAGTTCGGTCTGGGTCATGCCGCGCATTTCGCGGAACCGGCGCAGCCGCTGGCCGAATGTTTCCTGTTGCGATACCTGTAAAATCTGTCTTGCCATGTCCAGCATCATAAGGCCCCTCTCTGAAAACACGTTTATGGTATTGACTGAAATATACCATAGCGGTATAAGTCGCGTCCAAGAGAATTTCAGGGCAAACGCATCTAAATTGGGATATTTTCTAGGTTTTCTGGTTTTTCAAGCGTGAAGCAGCCTGTTGGGCGCGCCGAATTCGCGACTGGCGAATGATTTCATCGGCGTATTGCCGGGTCAGTTGGGTGAATCGTGCAAAACCGGCGATGGCCCGCTGAAGGTCCGAGACATCCACCTGCGGGACATAGCGCACAACATTTCGGCCCTCCGCCCATGTTTGATGGTTGTAATGGTTGCGTCTGTTCATCCGGCAGACTGTGCCACGCTCCATGTCCTGGATCTGAGTGATCTGTTCTAACAACCGCCGAGCCTTTGAGGTGGTCTTCATGCGCCGGATGATATAGGATACTATATCTTAGGCAAGCCAAAAGGAGACCGGTATGAATCGTTCGTCATCGGAAGGGTCGAAAGGTGTGCCCTTGGTGTATTGTCTGGAGGCGATCAAAGATCCCCGTGTAAACCGGACCCAGAACCATAAGCTCATCGACATCCTGGTCATTGGGGTGTGTTCGATGATCTGCGGTGGGGCCGGCTTTACTGACATGGAGACCTTCGGCCAGGCCCAGCACGCCTGGCTGAAGGAGTTTCTGGAATTGCCCAATGGTATCCCATCGCACGACACCTTCAATCGGGTCTTCAGCGCCATCAAGCCGAAATTATTCATGGACAGTTTCATCCGCTGGACTCAGTCGCTCTGCCCCGCACTGGGTACCGAGATCGTCGCGATCGATGGGAAAGCCCTGCGGCGCGCCCACGCCAAGGAGGCGGCCATCCCCTATGTTGTCAGCGCCTGGGCTTCGCAGAACGGATTGACCTTAGGCCAGGTCCAAGTGGACGAGAAAAGCAACGAGATCACGGCCATTCCCAAACTGTTGCGCGTCCTCGACCTGGCCGGCTGTATCGTGACCATCGACGCGATGGGTTGCCAACGCAACATTGCCAAGGAGATCGTCGAGGCTGACGCCGACTACGTGCTGTCGCTGAAGGGTAATCAAGGAACGACGGAGAAGGAAGTCCGCGCCTATTTCGACGACTTGATCCCGGTGGATCCCTCCCTGCCGCCCCCACCTGTACGACCTCAGCTCGATTATCTACAGACGGTCGATGGCGATCACGGTCGTGTTGAAACGCGCCGCTACTGGATCAGCGATGACATTGGATGGTTCGAGGACAAGGATCGATGGGAGGGGCTGCACGGGATCGGCATGGTCGAGTCTGTGCGTGAAGTCGGTGGCGTACGCTCCTACGAACGCCGTTGTTTCCTGGTGAGCATCGAGCGCGATGCCCGGCGCTTCGCACGCGCGTGTCGAAGCCACTGGGGCGTCGAAAACCCACTTCATTGGGTCTTGGATGTCACCTTCCGGGAAGACGACAGCCGGGCCCGATCCGGCCATGCCCCCGAAAATCTCGCCGCACTCCGCCGACTGGCGCTCAACTTACTCAAGACCGAAAAAACACAGAGCAAGCTCAGCGTGCGCGGAAAACGGCTCATGGCCGCATGGAACCACACCTACCTCCTCAAAATCTTGGGAATTTAGATGCGTTTGCCCTGTCATGAACAAGCTGCGCTATAGCGCTTGTTCATGATAACTGTACAAATGCGAGCCGCTGGCAAAATAGATCCGGCCATCAAACCAGTCGCCACCAGTATCAATGGAGATGGGTGACTGCGCCACCCATGCCAGCTTGTGGGTGACCGCGTCAGCGGAGGCAATCCCCTTACGGAAGAGCAGATAAACCGTCCCCTTGGACGAAATCACAATCTTACGCTGCCCCTGCTGCAAATGCATCGTCCCATAAACAGGTGCCGTAGCTTCCTGATAAACGATTTTCCGGGCCACCGGGTCATACACAAAAAACAGCTTCTCCTCATCCATTAAGCTGGGTTCATAAGCACGGAAGTCCGCAATCCCATAGACCAATCCATCCGAGCCCATTCGCATTTCCGAATATTCCTGGGCCCCAGGAATCATCACGGCATGCCATTCAACCTTTTTGGTAGCCATGTCCAACACATACAGTTCCGCCTCTTTGGCACGGACCTCGCCGCCTGTACCGGCTCTGGTGCCGCTGCCGACCAGAAGCTTACCGCCCGGAAGCGCCACCAGCGACATAACACAGTGATCCACCAGCAAGTCGGTATGTTCCAACAACACGCGGGTTTCCGTCCCCCGATCCCAGAACAACAGGCCACCGCCCGTATAGCCATAGGCAGGCACGCCGCCCATCACCAGCGTCTTGCCATCCGGATAAGCCAGCAAACAGTGCGGCCGGAAAATGATCGGATCACAAACCGTTAGAATACGGGGATTGGCACCCGCCTCATCCTTCGGCTTCGAGCCCGTCCAAGGCAAGGCAGGATTCCATTCATGCAGATAGCCGTGCGTATACGTGCCGATAAAGAGGCGATCCCCCTGAACCGCAAGCGAATTGGCCTGACCGGGAGATGACCCATGCGACCAGCTATCGGACTTCGGATCGTAACTAACCCACCACGCCGCTCCACCAACAATCGTCCCGTTCGGCGCAGCCGCCACGCCCATCACGTGGGATCCTTCACTCGTGTAGTAAAATGGAATCACTTTTTCCGTTCCCGCACGGGGATCTTCAATCGCCAGCACGCTGGCGTCCATGTCGAGAGTTTTGATTCGTTTACCGGAAGGGAACTCACGATGAAAAAGTCCCTGCAGCCCGCCAATAATCGGCTTGTGCTGTCGTGGAGCCGGCTTGTCAAGTTTCACCAACTTGCCGTCATAAAGTTGCCACCAAGGCCCATCCCAAGGCCCGTCCTGGTTGATCAGACCATACACCTTGCCATCCAGGTCGCGATAGAGATACGAGGTGACACCCGGCACACGTTCCGCCTCAGACAATAGCGGGATCGCCGTTTTGCTATCCGGATGCAAGGCCAGAAAATGGCTAAACGTATTGCCTAGAGACAAATAAATCCAGCCCGTGTCGTCTGCGGCGATTGTCCGCGAATATTGACGCCAGTTCTCTGCATGCACCGAACCGTAATCATGGAACTCGCCGTTGCGGGGATCATACATCAGCACGCCGCTATCAGGATAGGTAATGGTCCAGATCCGTCCCTGATCATCCTCGGTCATTCCCATACCCACCCTGGGCGTCGTTTCACTGATCTTGGTGATAGCGCGCCTGACCGGATCAAACTCCAGAAACACGCTATTGAAATGGGTGTAAAACTTATTTTCAGATGACAAAATCGATGCGAACGGTGTGTCACCGAATGGAACAGGAACAGGAAAGGTCTCAGAACTTCCCGTCTCAGCATCAATCATCAGAATCCCGAAACAACCGCGACAATCGTTCAACCAAGCTAAAACAACATCCCGTCCTTGGCCATCCTTCGTTGCCACCACACCGCGTGGCCCGGCAAGTGTACAACCCGTACCATGATCTAAAAATCCGTTCCCCAAATTTTTTGTTACCGACATCTCTGATCCTCCCTTTAATTCGATGAAATGGCCGCTCAGAACATAACTACGATACTTATTCCCGTCACGACATTTTAATCCTCTTCATGAGGCCGCCACTTACGAAAGTCAACCTATCCGGACAATGGCGCGTCCGTTCCAGCAACGAATGATGATGGGCTCAATCTCCGTATGCTTGCCCCTCCATTCAATTCGGCGTTGTTCGCCAGGTAACAAATCGAAATAATTATCAGAGAAATCAAGATCAGCCTCCAGCGTAACCACCCGAGCATAGCAGTCAGCCTGAACCACAAATGCCCCGCCCTTCCCCTTCCGGGTGTTGCTTGGCACGGTCAGTTCCACGGGTGGCGGATTCATTTGGTAAGGCAGTCCCTCGTAATACCAAGCCCGGTCACTCTGCTTTCCAGACTTCATGTCGGCCATCAGAACGACATCAAGCCCTAAAGGTGGTAAATCGGCTTTCAAAAACTCGGCCACTACGACAGAACTGTTCGCGGGCGTTGCGACAGAAATAGCGTGTTCCCAGTGAGGCAACCCGGTAAACGGTTGGATCCGCAGTGACATCTTGCCTTTCAGAGGTGCCAGAGTGTCGTTGCAGACCCAAATCCGGAAGGCGTCCTCAGTCGCTTCGATAGAGACGACGAACGGTTGGCAGGCCCGCTTCATGGCATACCACCCTGCCTTGGGTGTACCGTAATAATCCACCAAACTCCACCCCGTGGCCGGCCAGCAGTCATTGAACATCCAGAACAACAATCCCCCACAATACCATTTCTTGCGCCGGGCCGCCTCTATAGTCAAGCGCACCCATTCATACTGGGCATATTCAAGATGCGACACGTTCTGCACTGGATCTTCGGCCCGCCCAAAGAGTTTTTCCGCCAGTTGTCGTTGACTATCAAACAACCGGGTATCGTTGTACGGATTGTCTTTTGTGTGAAAATACCACATCGGGCTCACCGGATTGGCTATATCCTCTTCCGACATAAACCGGCGCAAGGAGCGCAGATTCGGCGACCCCACCGAGACGGACTCACTATTGAAACGTCCTATGGAGTTGTAAATCCCGTCCCGATAGTTCTTCAAATTATTTGCCAGGCTCTTGGGATCCATAGGCAGCGAAGAACAGTGAACGTCACCTATCGTCATACACGTGTTTCTCCGCCCCCCAAAGGGACTGGTAGGAAAAAAGGGGCGGTTGGGATCCAACTCTCGCAAGGCTGGCAACATGATCTTCTCGACAATCTTGTTCCCCCAGCTATCGGGGGCATCCCAATCGAAATCCATGCCATTCTCATTATTACCGATCCACCAAGCCAGCGAGGGATGATTCCTTAGCATCCGGATGGCAACCGGGATCTCCTCGCTGATCGCCGCCCAGAACTCCGGATCATCCTGAGGGTACCGTGCGCACGCCATTTGAAAATCCTGACAAACCAGGATCCCCATGCGGTCACAACGATCCCAGAAGGCCTCTGGCTCGTAGATGCCGCCACCCCACGCCCGCAGACAATTGATGTGGCCATCTCGAGCCAATCCTATCAGTCGCTCATACCACGTCCCATCCACACGTGAGGGCCAGGGATCGCACGGAACCCAATTCGCACCCCGACAGAAAATACGTTCATCGTTGACGCGAACGATAAAACTTCTGCCCGGCGCATCGCCATTCCCGGCCTCGGTGTCCGGATGAAGAGCGCGCAACGCACGCGTCTGCCACTCCTCCGCACTGCCCGGAGCGTCTTCTTTCTGCTCGATCTCCACCGTGCGTACACCAAACCGCAGTTCACGCGAATCCAAAACAGATCCATCCTGAGCGGTCAACTTAAACCGGCAGCGATACAATGGCTGTTTCCCATAGCCGTTCGGCCACCAAAGCCTAGGGGACTCCAGACGCAAGCACCAGGAGGTCTGATCCGCTTGGAGTTCCTCTATCACCGACCAGACCGGCTCGCCCCCACCGGACTCCACGATTTCCACATGGGCCTGAACCGGCCCGACCGTTCGCCGCTCCGTTTCGACCTTAACCAGCACCTCGGCACTGTCCGCCATGATCTTACCCGGACAGTCAATCCGCTGGGTCTGAACGGACACATCGCTGATTCGCGCCCGATCATAACGAATCAGTTTAACGGGACGCCATATTCCACAACTCACGAACCGATTCACCCAATCCCAATGAAAGGTACACTGCATCCGGCGCACGTAAATGCGCTCAGGCGTGCCAAATGCACACTCGTGTTCACCAGGCTTGCCAGCCGTATGCTTACCGATGTTATCGAAATGGACACCGATGCGGTTGCGCCCCACCTTGAGCAACGCTCCAACCTCGAATCTGTGCGGGATAAACATGTTGACCGTACGCCCGATAATCTGCCCATTCACGGTGATCTCTGCAAAGGTATCCAAGCCCCCGAACTCCAACACAACCCATGAATTTACCCAGGAGGCATCCAGAACAAAATCACGCTCATAGAGCCAGTCCCACTTCTCCACCCACTGGCAAGCCTCAGCCTGATCACGCCAGAAGGGATCTGGAATACGCCCGTTGCTCAACAAGTCGAGATGCACATGCCCGGGCACAACGCCATGCAGTTCCATCCGTTCCGCTCCCTCCGGAGCCATACCGGTCAGCCGCCATTTTCCGTTCAGACTCTTCGCCTTCATTGAAGTGGTCATGAATTATGCCCTCATCTCAAGATAACGCAGGGAAGGCCCCGCCATTCTGGCAAAATCGCGCAAGACACCGCCAACATGCCCATAACCGACCATCCAGTGATGCCCCATACCCTGCTCCTGAATCCAACGCAGGGGGCGCTCCACGCCCCCCAAGTTCACCCGCAGGGGATTGCCTGGAAAGACCATCGTAACTTCAAGGGCCTCGCCTTCCATGACCGCCATCTGGTACCCGTCCTGATCCGGCACAATATTAAGCAATGTCACGGGTCCGGGCTTGGCCGTAAACAGGGAACAAACGCCCCGATTCGCAAGCCGTACAGGGGCCAGCACAATCGCGTCACGTTTTGCTGCCAGCGCATACGAACCCGAGCCGCAATGTGAAAAAACAACACTACCGTCCGGCAATGGCTCCAACCAATCTGTATTGTGAACCGGGCCGCTGGTCGCCCCCATCATCAGCAGCATGCCCACCGCACCGTTCCCATCCCCCTCACAGGCGATGGGAATCCCTTCCTCCGCCAGGACCGATGCGGCCAGACAGGCGCAGCCCATATAGTCGGGATAACAGCCAAAGGCCAGGGCCGACAGGCCCTCCCGCTGAATCATTTTCCGAATGGCCAGAACCATACCGGCGGCCTGAAGTCCGACCTCTTCACCAACCTCCACTTTCGCTACACCCGTTTTGACGCACTTCCAAAGTTTCGCTTTTTCGCCGGGATCTCCTTCTCGTTCAGTCTTGAGCAGGCTGGCCATATCCACTTGAACCAGCCGGGATCCGAAAGCTTTCTTCAGCGCCGGCTCGTTGACGGCACACTCCGTCATCCCAGCTACCCGCGAGCCAGCCAGCCCGATTCGCGCACGAAGCAACCGATGCCGAAGCGCGGCTGCCAACAGGAAAGATCGAGCCGATCCTAACGCAGCACTATCCTGAAGAGAACCATAGACCGAAGTCACAGGGGCATCGATTTGTCGTAACAGCCAATTGGCCTGTTGATTCCCGCACAGGGCACCCGTCTCCATACCAGGCAACGCCCACAAAAGGAGCGGAACCGGACACTCCTCCAGCAAATCGACAGCAAGATAGTCTTCGTACCAACTCACAGCAGCCAACGCCAACGCCATACAGCCTTCGGCGACGGCTTTCCGCCCCGCCGCTGCCGCGGCATCCGCATTTTGAATGGCACCCAACCGGATCACCTCACAGCCCGCCTGACTTAATCGCACCGCCAATTCTTCAGCGGCCCCAGATGCCAAATTCGCCCCCACTTCCATCGGACTGGAAACGGCCCCCACACCGACCTTAGGCCGCATGACCTTGCCTGTTGCCTGATTAAGTGCATTCATATCAATCTAGTTCCTCTTTTATCTCCAACAAAAATACTGGTATTAATTATTTCTAAAGTATTATGAAAAGCCTTCAATTGCTGCAAGTTTTTGTTTCCGGTATCGTTTGCATAAAATCCATAATAATGCTAATTCGTACCGTCAATTTGGAGAAACAAAGCATGAGTAAGTATTCTACAAGTAATCCACTTGTCAATCAACCCTACGTCTGGGCCACGCAGTTTTACCGCGAACCCCACCTGCCCATCGCCGAATTGAAACAGGACATGCGAAAGCTCAAGGCACTGGGCTTGAATACCATCAAAATTCAGGAGGCATGGAGCTATGACGAACCCAAAGAAGGCCAATACGACTTCGCAATCATGGAAGAACTGACCGAGGAAGCCGCCCGGGTGGGACTCAACGTCTTCTTCACGATATGCCTGGAAGTGCCGGCGTGGGCTTGGAAAAAATACCCCGATGCCATGATCATCTCTGAAGCAGGGAAACCGATCTACACCACCAATGGTTACGGCTATACCGACGGCAAGCCCGGCCCCTGCTGGAATCATCCTGGCATGCGAAAGACCGCCCAGCGTTTTCAGGAGGCCTTTGCAAAACAATTGGGCCAGCACAAAAATATCGTCATGTGGCAGGCCTTTCAGGAACTGAATTGGTGGCGCACAACAGTCGAATGCTACTGCCCCCGCTGCCTCGCATTGTTCCGGACATGGCTGAAGGCGCGCTACGGCACACTGGAAAAGCTCAGCAGCGTCTGGATGATCCCCGTGCGGTCATGGGATGCAATCGAACCGTACCGGCCTTTTGGTGGACCGTCCTACACCGACTGGTGGCGATTCAGCCGCAAACAGGCGGGTCTCATGTTGAAGTGGCGGTCGGACACACTGCGCGCCAATGATCCCGGCCACAGACCGGTTTCCGTCAATGTCTCGGGGCCCCATCTGGGCCAGGAATGGGAATGGATGCTCGCCGACAACTCAGATATCTGCGGCGTATCGTTCTATCCCGATTATTTCCATGTGGCCCCAACCCCGGCGCTCCCCGCCGGCCGCATCCCTGACCGAAAAACGCAGTTGCCTAATGATCTCTGGCACACCTGCCTGTGGTTCGACTCCATCCGCGTGGCAACCAAGGGCAATCCCTGGGCTTCCGAATTCCAGGCGGGCATACCCGGCGGCGGGTTCCATCACGGCGCCGATCCCTCGCCAGAAGATATGCGGCGCTGGTTATTACTGACGCTTTCAGCAGGTGTTAAGGGTGTCTCTTTCTGGAATCACAAACCCGAGTTCTATGGTGGCGAAGCCCACCGCTACGGAATGTTCGGCAATGCTATGAAGCCGACCCCGAAAACGCAGGAGATCGGGACGATCATGAAGGCGGTAACCCAACACCAAGCCCTGTTTAAATCCGGCCGGCTGGCGGATGTGGAAACTGCGATTCTGGTCAACGACGACACCGTGCGTCTTCTCGAACAGCACGGGATCCCGGGGCTGGAGACCAAGGCCATCCAGGGGTTGTACCGCACCCTCTGGAGCATGGGCGTCGCTGCGGATTTCCTTGCGCCCGCCGACATGGCCTCCGGAAAGGTCAATGAGTACAAAACGCTCATTTTACCTTTCCCTATCGCACTCTCCGATGTCAATGCCGAGCGCCTGAAAGCCTATGTTCGCGAGGGCGGAGTCCTGATCAGCGAAGCGTGCCCGGGCCGGTATTCGGATCGACACATGGCAAATCTTTCCACTGGCTTCGCACCCGGACTGGCGGAGTTGTTCGGATGCCACGATGCGGGTATTCGTATGTGCCTGGAACAGGATGGCGACCATTACAATAAGGGATATTCCAGCGGAACCTGGCATAAGTCCTTCCTCCCCCCGCAGCACCTGAAGGGCATCGGGGCCTTCAAAGGCATATCCCTGCCAGCCTCCTTCTATGTGGAATCCTTCCAGATGACCACCGGCAAACCGTTCTTCATGCATGACGGCAAGACGGCAGGCGTGGTCAACACCTATGGCAAAGGAACGACCTATCTCCTCGGCACCTTCCCCTCGGTCGCCATGATGCATAAGGCCGTAGACCAGGGATTGGCACGTACGCTTGATGTTATTTTCAAACGCTCAAAGATCACTCGCAACCGGAAGGGAAAGCTGATAATACGGCGCCTGGTCTCGCCGAAAGGGCAAGTATGGTTTGCGATCAATCCGACAGACAAGCCGGTATCGCAACCCCTTACGATTCCCAAAGGCACCGTCGCGAGGGATCTTCTGAATGGAAAGCCCTTCGGCAAGCTTGTGAAGGTAGACGCCTTCTCAGTCACCGCCATCGTGATGGATTAAGATTAGGATTACGATTTTCCTAAAGAGTAAAATAAGGATTAGTATGACGCCTTCAACAGCCTGGTTCACGGATAGTCGTTTTGGAATGTTCATCCATTGGGGCCTGTATAGCGGGCCCGCCGGAGTCTGGAAAGGCAACAAAATCTCGCACCCTTATGCCGAATGGCTCCAAGCGTCCGAGCATGTGCCCCGTACCGACTATCGGGCGCTCGCCGCCTCGTTCAATCCTGCCACTTTCGACGCAGATGCCTGGATCGCGGAGGCCGCCAACGCGGGAATGAAATATTTCCTGATTACCGCCAAACACCATGACGGATTCGCCTTATGGCCCTCCAAGGTCTCCGCTTTCAACGTGATGGATGCCACGCCGTTCAAAAGGGACATTCTGGGAGAACTTGCGAAAGCCTGCGAACGGCAGGGCGTAAAGATCGGGTTTTATTATTCCCACTGGATGGATTGGGAAGGCGTTGGCGGCGATATCTGTGAAGTCTATATGGCCAACGAAGAGTATGTCCACCCCAGCCAGGAGGAATTCGAAAAGTACTGGCAAAAAAAATGCCTGCCCCAGGTTCGGGAATTAATCGAACGTTACAACCCCTGGTTTCTCTGGTTTGATTCCTGGGGCGAGAGCACCAAAACGTATATCACGGACCAACGTCAGGAAGAACTGATCACGCTCATCCGGGACCACAGTGAGCGTTGCCTGGTGAACAGCCGCATCCGATTCGACAGCCCCTCCGACCGCGTCGACTTTCTTTCCATGATGGACAACTGTTACCCGGAAAACACCTTCTCCAAACCGTGGGAAACCTCTGGCACGCTGAACGAGTCCTGGGCCTATCACACCCTCGATTACAGCTGGAAATCGACGCGTGAATTGCTGCAATACCTGATTCGCAACGCTTCTTATGGTGGAAACTATCAACTTAACGTAGGGCCCACCGGAGATGGACAGTTTCAACCGGCCGCTATTAAACGGCTCCGCGAGATCGGTTGCTGGATGAGCGTTAACGAAGAGTCCATCTATGGCACGCAAGCCGGTCCCTTCGATAAAACGGATTGGGGCCGCTCCACGCTCAAGCCGTTGCCCGATGGCCGCTCCCAGGTCTACCTGCACTTGTTCGACTTCAAACCAGGAACGGCGTTACGCATTCCCGCGTTGAAGACGCCGCCCCGTCAAGCCATCGTGCTCGAATCGGGACAACCGGTCACCTTCTCAGTGGACGCACAGGGCATCTGCCTCGATTTACCAAACGAATTACGCGGCTTGGAACTGCCCGTTATCCGTCTGGAAATCCCCGGACCGGCGTAACCCCTAAAGCCAAATTATTGCTCAAGCACATCCCAGGCGGGGATATCCTTTATCCATTTCCCCGCCTGGAGATCGGCATAAGTGATCGACCAGTATTTTCGGTTCAGCCGCTCGAAGTCACGCCAGATTACCTCCGTCTGATTCAGATCGGGAACAGTCCGTCCTTCCTTCGCGCGATAGTCCGAGAGCAACTGCTTACCAATACGACAAAGATTGCGCACCTGTGAAACGACGATCTGCTGCCCTGTAGTGCAACCCTATTTATGAGACTAAAAGTCATGGAAAAATGGGTAACAGTTTCCGTTCCTGAGAGATGGTGATCATCCCGTGGAACTGTAACCAGGTTTGGACAGCCAGACGCCCCACCCGCATGAACCGTCCCACTCGTCTTGCTCCCAGCTCCGCCACCACCGCCGGTTACCGTGATCGCATCAAAAACAGAATTGCCACCACTGATGCCATTATTATTCCCTTTTGTTTCATCCCCCTTGAATGCCAGAGAACAATACCGCCGGTAGCGTTTCCGCAAAATACCTTCCGGCTCTGTATCCGCATGACTTTAATTAATCATATCGTTTCCCGATGGTTTACCCCCCGGTGTAACCACTTTTTTTCCAAACCTTACGGGCGTAAGCCAGTGAGAATGCAGATATTTTCTTATCACCCTCAACACTCGGCCACGGTTGCCCAGGCTTGCGGCGGGCGGGGTCGGGTGACCAGTCATCGTTCTCGTAAAGCTTCCGGACGGATTCCTTGTGGAAATCAGGAATGATTTCAGTGTTGGAATCGTTCAGTGCGGAACGATAGGCCTGAATCCCAACAATGGACATCGCCACACCGCGGTACACATCCAGAAACGGAGGTCTTCCACTTCGAATGGCCTTGGCAAAGTGGTACATCATGAAAAAATCACCACCCCCATGCCCGCTACGATTCGCCAGGTCGGCCATTTCAGGAAAATTCGGAGCGTAAGTCATATGTTTCGGATGAACTAATGGTTCGTGGAATTGCTCGCGAATCAAGGTGACATTATTCCAATCGCCCCCCATATATCCTTTGGCTGCATGGACCCGGGTTGGTCCGCTGTGCCCGCGCAAACCAACCTGGAGCAGCTTCACCACCGCACCGTTATTCATACGAAGCGCAATCATCGAAGCCGCATCATTCCGACGGGGTCTGCGTTGCGCCACCGGATCATCCGGTGCCGTGCGGATGACAAACCCGTTCACCTTCTCCGGCAAGGTGTCGGTGATGTACATGATAGGCGAGAGCGCATGCGTACAATAATAGGTGGCAGGAATCCAGTTGCGCCAGTGTTGACATCCAACACTGATCGAGTTGCTCCAATCGGCAGCCCCGGGGTGGACATATTCGCCTTCTCCATACATGAAAGTTCCAAATTCCCCGGTCTGGAAGAGACGCCGCATTTCCTGATGAGGGCTACTGTAAGCATAATTTTCAGCAAACATGTAGGTACGCTTGGTTTTTTCAACCGTGCGGATTAGCTCCACGCCTTCGGCGAGGGTGTGGCAGGCCTGAGTTTCACTCAGAACGTGTTTACCGGCTTTCATCGCCTTGATGGCAAAGGGCGCATGTTCATGGAAATAATTCGCCACGACAACCGCATCCAGATCGTGCTCCAAAAAACGATCGAAATCAGTGTAACCTGCGACTGCATATTGTTTAGCAGCTTCTTTGAGTGCTTCTTTGCGAAAGTCACAAAGTGCCACTAATTCAAAACCAGCTGCCTGGGCACTCTCACCCATGAAAGCACCTCCACGCCCAACACCAAGCACCCCAACCTTTATAGACTTACCACCCTTGCCCGATTTTCTCATAAGAATCTATCCTTCCCGCATTCGTATTATTTAACTTAGCTGAATAAAAATCCTATTGCCTAGAACAGCAAATATGCGCTTTATGGAAATATATTAGTTCATCAGTTATCCTTTTTTCTACACCATATAACCGATATTTGTTATATTTTTCCGATATTTACCAGGAGATTGCTTTGCTCGATTTCAGAATCATCAATGCGGGTGTGCACCGATACGCGCAAAAAGCGACCTGGACCAATTCCTATCCTCTGCTGGGATTGTATGTGCGAGGATTGCGCTGGCGCCGCAACAGTGAGGGGTTGCAGACTGACTTTTTACCAGGCTTGATCCTCCGGCCTGCCGGCGTATCGTCCGAGTATGAGTATGGTCCGGACCGGGAAAACTGGGTCATTCAACTAGTAACACCGGACATCGTCGAATGCAAGGTGGCAGGTATGGTAGCCGTCCGGAGCAATCAGAAGACCATTCTGCTGCCACGCTTTACCCCACTTTCCCCTCCACGGCTTCCGCATTTCCAGTTTCTCTTCAACAAGATCCAAGAGGAATTTCGCGACCCTTCTGCAATCGGGCAACTTCGCGCCCGAGGCACCGTCATCACCGTCCTGACCCATATTCTGGATCACTACAATAACGAGAACGTGACTTTACCCGCTCAACGGCTCAAACGGTTAATCGATGAAGATGATGCGTGGAGTCGTAACCTTGATGAACTCAGCCAGGCCTGCGATATGAGCCCGGATCATATGCGACGCCTCTTTCTCCGTGAATTCGGGATTAAACCGCAGGACTACCGGCAACAACGACGCCTGCGCCTAGCCACACAACTTCTTGAGAATACACCGCTAAGGGTCAAAGAAATTGCCGAAAAACTGGGATTCCGACATGTCTCTCATTTTTGCATGGTTTACAAGAAAGCCTTCGGCGTCTGCCCCGGCACCGCTCGAGATGGAGCCAACGGATAACATTCTTTTCAGGGGAAATCAGCGCGTGTTACACGCTTCCACACACTGGCCCGCTCCACCAGCCGTACCGGCGTCACTTCCACCCCACAACGCCTGCTCCCTTTGACAACGCTCTCAATGACCGTGTCTGAAGCCAACCTGCAAATCTCGGGGATACCCACATGAATAGTGGTCAGAGGCGGCGACATGTATTCATCCTGGCTGAGACCATCAATACCAATAACGCTGACATCTTCAGGAATGCGAACCCCATATTGGTTGGCCGCCCGATACAAACCCAACATACCGCCATCACTCCCTATTAATGCATCCGGCCAAACTTCCCGCCGGGCAAAAAGCACACCCCCGACTTCATATCCGTCTTGATATACACCGACAATCCCCCCATAGAGGTCGTCTGGCACCGGAATCCCTCGCTCCTGATAGGCGCGAATACAACCGGATGCCACCTGCTCCTCGTATCCCAAACCTTCCAGCGAAGAGGGGGGATCGATCAGCAGCTTGATCCGCCGATGGCCAGCTTCAAACAATCGTAGAGTGGCTTCGTAGACACCACCCCGATAATCGGGAACAATACTGAAACTCGAATTTGTAAAAAGGTTATTGGCATCGAGTGATACGGTCGGAACCAGCGCAGAAATCTCGCCAAGATCAGAGCTTTTCCCCAATGCAATGACCCCGTCCACCTCATGCGAAGCCACTTCCCGCGGAATGCCGCCGGAGGATGACGCATTGACAAACCGCATCCCAAAACCGCGCTCCCGCATCGCAGCCTCAACCGCCATGGTGGCCTCAAAAGAGAAAAGGACTTGCGCAAGGCGATCTGGACGGAAATTAATAAAGCCGATATTGTGAGTAAGAGCTCTTTCCCGCCCTTTAGATCGGCGCAGGTTACGAGCAGAAGTGTCGGGGCGATAGTTCATCGACTGCGCAACCGCAATAATGCGCGCCTTGGTTTCGGAACTCACGTCATTGGATCCATTCAAAACACGGGACACCGTCGAAGGAGACACCGACGCCAACTTGGCAATATCACTAATCGTCGCCATTTTAATTACGCCTGAAACATTAATCAAAATACCATACGATACCGGTATCGTTAACTTTTATGATAAAAACTTGCCCTTCACACTGCAAGCTTTACATCAATGTCGCTTGTGTTTCACACCCTATTCTGGCACCTTCTCACACGTGAACGCCATCTTCCAACTGGCCTCCACAAATATTGAGTTTGCAGCAAAAAGCGCATTTTCCATTGACAAGGATAGTGATTATGATCGATTCAAATGCCACCACCATCGATTGGCAACGTTTCACACACGATGTCGCCATTCTTCCCATCGGATCCATTGAGCAACACAGCGCGCATCTTCCCATCGCCACGGATTGGATCCAAGCTGATTTCCTGGCACGTAAAATTGCAGAGAAGCTCGACGCCGCCCTCCTGGCCCCCCTCCCCTACGCCAACTGCCTTGAACATAGCGGTTTTCGCGGATCCTTTTCCCTCCGCCCTGAAACCCTCATGCAAGTGGTTCGTGATCTGGCCGAAGAAGTCGAACGTCAGAACTTCAAAATCCTTATCGTCGTCAATGGGCACGGGGGAAATTTCAGCCTGGTGCCCGCCCTGCGGGACTGGAACCGCCTCAACCGCCCCTTGAAAATCCTGCTCGTTCATATCGGGGATTTTTGTGATCCCAAACTGATGGAAGAAGCCCGTTTGCCACGTTCCGAATTTCATGCTGGCGCCTGGGAAACCTCCTTAATGCTGGCAGTGCGTCCCGATCTGGTGCGCTCCATCCCCGGCGAAGCTATGCCGGTCAATCCAGAGGAATCATTTCCGCTTCAACGCCAGGATCTGACCACCTTCGGTGTCGGTCATTTCAACCCGACGGGGGCGGCAGGTTTTCCCGCCAAAGCCTCCGCCAAAATCGGACAGGCCATCATTGACTCTACCCTCATCAATATCATTCCCTGGTTAAACGATCGCATTGAACGTCTTCGTAAAAATCCCCGTTATTCAGCCTCCGGAGGTATCCTGGTTCGCCCGGCCGTTATCAGCGATCTCCCTGCGTCCTTTCGCTTGAAAAACCTATCCGGATGGAACCAAACCGAGGCCGATCTCGCCTTTTTCTTCGAGCAATTTCCCACCACCTACTGGGTCGCCGTCCATAACGGGAAGGTCATCGGCACCACCACCGCGGCCATCTACGATCAAAAAATGGCTTGGATCGGGATGGTACTGGTTGATCCTGAATTCCGCCGCCAGGGCGTAGGCCGTCTCCTGATGACAACGGCTCTTGAAGCCCTACAAGGGGTTTCCTGCATCAAACTCGACGCCACCCCGGACGGGAAGAAAATGTACGATCTGCTCGGTTTTAAGGACGAATATCTCCTGCGCCGGATGGTTGCTCTGGCGATTACCCCTTCGTCCATGGCCTCCCCGTCCCCGTCTTCCAAAATCCGTCCGATTCAGGCGTCCGACTTACCCGCCCTGATCAACGCGGATCAGCGGGCTCTAGGGATCAACCGTGCCGCCCTGTTGACCAGTCTATTCCAACGCGCCCCCCATCTCGCCTGGATGAGCACAACAACCCCGACTGCCTTTTGTTTGGGCCGGGCCGGTTCGAACTTCACTCAGATCGGCCCTGTGGTCGCACCTACCCACACTCTCGCCCAAGACCTGATCCAAACCGTTTTGACAACCCTTACCGGTCAACCCGCTGTTCTCGATGTCCCGGACGCACAACAAACCACACTGGCTTTTCTTAAAACATATGGATTCGTCTCTCAACGGGCGCTGATGCGGATGTACTTGCAGAAAAACTGCCTCTCCGGACAACCAGAACTCCTGCACGCTATCGCGGGTCCTGAATTCGGTTAACCTTCCCGTTTAGCACGAAAATCGCCCGGCGTATAGCCTGACCATTGCTTGAAAGCAGAACAGAGATATCTTTCATTGGCAAAGCCGCACATGCCACAGATATTTTTCAACGGCAATGTTGAATGAATCAACAGGTCAGCCGCACGTTCCAACCGCGTCTGCTGCAGAAATTTCAACAACCCGACTCCATAGCGTGCCCTGAATACATGACGAAGTCGGTCGTGGCTAACACCGATCGCCTGTGCCACCTCGTCAAGGCAGTCAATCACGGCATATTTTTCAATGATGAAGGAATGAGCCTGGCTGGCGTGCAAAGCTGGAGCCGGTTCATCTGCATTCTTATCAGCACTATCCAATTCCAACAAAGTCAAAACAACCGCACCAACCCGATGGCTAAAAATGGCCTTGCGAGTCTCCGACATTTTTGACTCCGGTGCTGACAAGCGCATCAGATCGGCCTCCACCGCGCGGTCGTGCATGTCGCCAATACTAATGGCACCGCTCAGAGCCTCAGGAATGATCCCCATGACATCAAAATGGACACAAATATCAATACCCGGCTCCTCTGTCCTTTGATCATGTTTCAGATGGGGAGGATAGATGATAACGCTACCGGGTGAATACAAGAGTCGATCACCTCGCTCCGTATCACTACGCCCTTTCCCCGTTGGGTAATACACCATTTCGAAGGACTGATGATGGTGCATGGGGCAGTAATGATTCAACGGCTTAGATTGCGGGTTGAGATTGCCGCCACTCTGCCATCCGGTTGTATAACTGAACAGAAGTTTATTCATTGCCCTTAATAATAAATGCTGCCATATGCGTAAATCAACAATAAACAACCGTTTTTTAGAATATATAGCCAGTTATTGGAATTGCCGCAGAACCTTGTCCTGCTCTATATTTTGAAATGCAGAAGGCAACCCAGTCCAAGCGTAATAAATTAATAAGGAGTGGCTATGGAGCACAGGATCGTATTCACCGGTAAAAACGAATTAAAATTGGAATCTTTCGAACCTAACGTATGCGGCGAGGGTCAGGTCGTGGCGCGGACGCTCAGCTCACTGATCAGCACCGGCACCGAAGGTATCGTTCTCAATCGCCTCTTCGCTGCCGGATCACACTGGGACGACTGGGTAAAATATCCCTTCTACGCCGGATATGCCGTCGTCGCCAGGGTGGAACAGATTGGGGCAGGCGTCAAAAGCCTTCACATAGGTGACCGCGTGGTGTGTCGCCACGGTCATTCCTCGGTCATCGTCGTCGGGGAATTTGACTGCGATAAAGTTCCTGACGGCATTACGGACGAGGATGCGGCTTGGTTCGCACTTGCGAAAATCGCCTTTATGAGCGCCAGGGCAGCGAAATATTTCCTCGGCGAATCGGTGGTCATCATCGGCGGTGGCCCCATTGGCCAGATGGCCGTGCGCTGGGCGAACGCCGCAGGATTGGCCAATATCGTAGTGGTCGACCCAGTCAGCCGAAGACTGGAATTGGCCAAACTGGGTGGTGCCACTACCGTAATCGACAAGCCCATCGATCAGGCACGTGATGCCATTATTGGAGCACTGGGCGGACAGGAACCACAAATTCTGATTGATTCCACTGGTAACGCCAAGGTCTTCTCCAGCATCCTCAAAATGGCCGGCACCTGTGCCCGTGTCATCATTCTGGGCGATACTGGCACTCCTGACAACCAACATCTGACGGGTGATCTCGTCAGCAAAGGGTTACAGGTCATCGGGGCATCGGATGGACTTGTCTGGCCGGCTCCCCATATCCATCAGCTGTACTTCACACTTCTGAAAAAAGGGATGATCTCAATGAAGGGAATGAATACCCATTCCTTCGCCCCCGCTGAGGCGCGGGCCGCCTATGACGTCATTAACACCCGTCGACAGGAGACCATGGGAGTACTGTTCCATTGGAAAAAAGCATAAACGACGACAACGAGATCATCAACGGCTAATAAGGATCATCATCTATGGGTTTTCCAAAAGAATTTACATGGGGCGTGGCGGCCGCCTCTTATCAGATCGAGGGCGCGCATGACACGGACGGCAAAGGGCGCTCCGTCTGGGACATGTTCAGCCGGTGGGATAATGTCATTTGGAACAATAACAACGGCGATGTGGCCTGCGACCATTACCACCGATGGCGCGAAGACCTCCACCAGATGCGCGATCTGGGTGTCCAAGCCTACCGGCTTTCGCTGAGTTGGCCCCGCATGATTCCTGATGGCACGGGCAAACCCAATCCCAAGGGAATCGCCTTTTATGACAAACTAATCGACGAGATGCTGAAACTCGACATTGAGCCGTGGGTAACGCTTTTCCATTGGGATTATCCCTATGAGCTTTTCTGCCGAGGCGGCTGGCTTAACCGCGATAGCGTCGAATGGTTTCATGACTATACGACTCTCGTTGCGCAAAAATATGGCGACCGCGTGCAAAACTGGATGACGCTCAACGAACCGCAATGTTTTATCAGCTTAGGGCATTGCGAGGGCCTGCACGCGCCAGGGATCAAGATGGGCTTGACCGAGGTGTTGCGAGCCGGGCACCATGCGCTCATGGCCCATGGCGCAGGCGTCAAGGCGATCCGGGCCAATGCCAAGACTAAAGCCAGAATCGGTTATGCCCCCGTAGGGATTATCAGCTACCCGGAAACCGAAACCAAAAAGAATATTGATGCCGCACGCCGACACATGTTCGCCATCACGATCAAACATAATTGGAATAATACCTGGTGGATGGATCCCGTCTTTCTAGGCAAGTATCCGGAGGATGGCCTGAAGGTTTTTGAAAAGCACCTTCCGCTGGTCAAAAGCGGGGACATGAAGCTGATTGCCCAGCCCGTGGATTTCATGGGAGTCAATATATATAACGGAACCCCGATCATCGCAGGCCAAAACGGTGAGTCCGTGGAACCAGAAAAAAAACTCGGCCCCGACCTCACTGCCTTCCGCTGGTCGGTCACACCGCGTTCCCTCTATTGGGGACCGAAGTTTCTTTACGAACGCTATAAAAAACCGGTGGTCGTGACCGAAAATGGTCTCTCCTGCGCTGATTGGGTTTCACTCGACGGCAAGGTTCATGATCCGCAACGCATCGATTTCCTTACCCGGTACCTGAGCGAGTTCCGCCGCGCTGCTGATGATGGCGTACCGGTTAAAGGTTATTTCCAATGGTCGATCATGGACAACTTCGAATGGGCAGAAGGCTATAAGCAGCGTTTTGGCCTGATTTATGTTGATTACGCCACGCAGAAGCGTACCCCAAAGGATTCCTATTATTGGTACAAAGATGTGATTAAAAGCAATGGAGAGAACTTGAAAGGAGAAAAATCATGAGAGGTAATCTGAAACTGAGCGCAGCCGACTGGTGTTTTTTAAAGGGGGGCCAGGACGCTGCCACCTATTATGCAAAAATCAAGGAACTGGGCTATGATGCTGTGGAAATGCCCGCACCTGAAAATTATGCAGCGATCAAGAAACTGGGGATGAAAATCCTCAATGCGGAAACTCTAGGTTCGGAACAGGGCGGATTGAGTAAACTTAACCGCCATGCGGAATTGATTCCCGCCATCGAAAATATTATCCGCAAGGCCGGCGATAGTGGCGTGCGTGATGTGATCGTATTTAGTGGCAACCGCGAAGGACAGACAGACGTACAGGGCCGCAAGAATGTCCAGATCGCACTTGAACGCCTGTTACCTCTCGCCGAGGCACGCAAGGTCACGTTGGTTTTTGAGATGTTCTGCGCACCCAACCATCCTGACTATCAAGCTGACTACAGTGATTACGGCTTTAAACTGGCACGCTCCATCAACTCCAGCCGGGTGAAGGTACTATATGATATTTACCATATGCACCGCATGGGTGAGGATGTCATCGCAGATGTAACGGGCAATCTGGATATCATCGCCCATCTTCACATTGCCGGCGCGCCGAAACGGGATTATCCCGGCAAGAATCAGGAAATCAACTACGCCAAGATTGTCCCGGCCATCATCAAGGCTGGATATCAAGGATATTGGGGCATGGAATTTATGCCCACTGGCGATAGTGTGGAGGAATTGGCACAAGCTGCCGCCCAATGGGAAAGTCTGGCTTAATCAACACGCGTGTGACCGTGATCGCTTCCAGGATCACGGTCACGGTTCTTCGATCATAAGCGTCCGTGGCGCCGACACGCCTGAGACCTTCACCCGCTTCCCAGATACCGGGAAAAGGACCTCCACCGTATAGGAGCCGCCATGCGGCACTCCGATATGCTGTTCCAAAATGGCTCCCGAATACATGGATCCACCGCCGGAACGCACTTCGCGATAGCCCCGTAAACGAGGTTGCCGATTCGTCCCCCCTTCCTCATACACCCACACCTTGGCGCCGACTCCCGAGGTATTCGTCCTGTGACCTTTGATCCGGATCGTCAAGGCGTTGCCGTTATTGCAGTTATTCCGCAGCAGGGTAAAAGGATGCTTGGCCCAAGACGTCGCGTAAAAATCCAGATCGCCATCACCATCCAAGTCGCCAAAATTGCAGCCATGCACGCCAAACACATCCAACCCTATGGTGGCCGTCACATCCGAAAACGTACCATCACCATTGTTTCGGAACGCAAAACTGTCAAATCCCCCCGAACCCAGAAACAGATCAAGCCAACCGTCGTTGTCCCAGTCCGCAAAAATCGGACAATAAGGATGCATGTTCCGCTCCAATTGATTCAACCCTGCACCGGCAGTGATGTTGGCAAACCGCATGCCCCCCTCGTTACGCAATAGAATGTTAACACCAGCAATATAAAGATCCAGATCGCCATCGTTGTCCACATCGCCCAGCGTCAACCCCAGCGGACCGCCTGCAATGGGGGCCTTTCCCGGGCCCATATAATCGATGACCTCCTTGAACCCTTTACCTCCCTGATTGCGAAAGACTCTCAGCGCACCGCCTGAGAAACAAACTAAATCCGTAAAGCCATCATTATCAAGATCGGCCATGGCGGTCGCCAGATTATTCCCATAACCTCTACCACCCTGGTTGCCAAGACCCGCGAGTCCAAAGGCTGCGGTCTTGTCTTCAAAGGTACCGTCACCGCGATTAATGAATAGTTTGTTTTCAGACTCCGGTCCCACAAGATAAAGATCGAGATGGTCGTCATTGTTCACGTCGGCCATCATGCATACTGCCGTCATTCCAATGTTCCCCAAACCGGCAGCCACCGTAACATCGCGGAAGTGCCCTTTGCCATCGCCCAGATAAAGCGTGCCGCGCCCTTGCCCCCCCATCTCGGGAATCCAGCATACGAACAGGTCAAGGTGGCCATCACCATTAACGTCCCCGAAAACGCAGCCAATACCCGGCGGCTCAGTCACCCCAGCCTCCGAGGCGGTTTCTGTGAAAACCCAGTTGCCGTCATTTCGATAAAGCAGATTGTGATACGGATCCGCCGTGGGGACTTTGTCCACTGTGACGAAAATATCAAGCTGACCGTCTTCATTCACGTCGGCCATGGCCACACCTTTGGAATAACCTGCATACGTCATGCCGCAAGACTCAGTGACATCCGTAAAGAGCGGCTTTGCCTCTGTATGCCGTCGGCGCCAGGGCCACCATGCAAGCCCGTCTTTCCAACACTCCTTCAGTTTCGTATCCCGCGCCAGCCAGAAGATGCTGTTTGTCAAAAGGGCAAGTTCACCAACTCCCGGCGACACCACACGAAACTGATCCCAGTTGGTCCCGCTCGAAAGCCCTGGAAAACTTCCTATCGCGACCGCTTTGCCTTCCCCCACGCGGCCAGCCACCACCACGTCGTGCCCCTCCACATCACGCACAAGCACCTTGCCTGCCCCCCCCGCTTTCAGGCAGACATGGTCGCCGTAGGTCGGAAAAAATCGCATCGGCAGACCATAAGTTATCGGATGATTCGGATCGACCGTCAAGAATTCACCCTCGCCCATCCCCGTGAACTCCCACAGATTGGGCAATAGCGATCCGACACTACGACCACAGGCGTCGTGCACAAATAAGACACCACCACCATTGTGCAAAAAGGCGAGGAGCGTATCACGGTGGGGAATGTGACGGGTACCGGCAATAACCACGATCCGGCACAACTTCAGTTCGCGTTCATCCAGACGATCCAACTCCATGATTCGCCACCCCTGTTTCGCGAGAGGAGCTTCAATCGCACCGGACCTACCTTGATGCCGCCCGCGTCGATAAATACCTATCGTGCGATCCCGGACCGCCGCTTGAACAAGCTTCACTTGCTCCAAGTCCGGCTGTTTCCCAAATTCGGCTTCTTTTTTGGGATAATTGTAGACTTCGATCTCCGCAATCCACATGACATTCGAGCGGGTAGCAGGACCGCCGCCCGGCGGCTGCCAAACCCGAAGCCGGTCAGTAGTCACTCCCCCGAAGACATGTACGGTCCGCGGCGCTGGCGGATTGTCCCGAATTTCAAGAATGTTTGTAAATGCGCCATTCTGCCATACCTGAATCGCATATGACTGAGAACTCTTCGGCTGGCCGCGCTCGATATTCCAATGAATCGCCACAGCCTTGACGGGAACCGGCGAAGTAAACACCAACTCCACCCAATGCGGCTCCGAACAGGTCTCCCGCGACGCCCAGGATTCCCGCCAACGAAGCGGTTCACGGATGCCATCACACAAGGGCGCACTGTCGTATTCATAACCGCACGAATCAACGGTGATTTTTGCAGGCATCCATATCCGATCCACCCCTCTCGCAGCAAAACCGTCCTCACACCCGAAAGCAATCAGGGCCAAAAACAGCCACTGCCCCCAATATTGGGGCCTGATTCGCTCTCGCTTCTCATTCATGCTCACTTTATAATTCAAGAATCGAAAATATGAAAGTTATACTCCAAAGGGTTGTATTATCGCTAACTCTTACCGTTCTTACAGTTAGCGCAGCGACAAAAGACTTGGGCAATGGGTTCGCCGACCATGGCGTACCCACGCCCATCAGCAGTGCGAGGGGAATCGTCGCCACTATGGACGGGAGCGGCCGGGATGTGGTACTGGTCTGGTTGAACGACGTCAGGGGGTGCCCCACCCTTCTGATGATCAATGCAGAAAACGGCCTAAGCAAGGAATACCCGATTCCTTTCTCAAGCGGCTGCGACTTACCATTTGCATCCATTCTCTCGTCTAGTAATAAATTCTACAGCCATTTTAACGGCCATTTCGTGGAATTCGATCCCGTCAAACGGGCTTTTACAGCCATTCACAAAACTATACCCAGAATGGCTATGAGCATGACCGAGGATGATAACGGGCGCATTTGGGCTGCCAGCTATCCCAACAGTGGCGTCATGGTTTTCAATCCCCGGACAGGTGCCTTCCGGGACTTCGGTTCGGTGTATACACAAAGTTGGTGCCAATATCAGCGCACTATGGCCTCCGACGATACCGGATGGATCTATTTCGCAGTGGGTAAAACGCTCGGACAGATTATCGCCTTGAATCCAAAGACTGGCGAGGCAACCCCACTATTTTCGGAGACAAAGCGTTTCACAAATACCACGGCCTATGTGTACCGGGATGTCAATGGCAAGGTGTATGGACTCGCCAATGAGAACACATGGGAGGGCCCCTGGTACGAACTGTACTGCGGCAAGGCCGTGAAACTTGATTTACCGGCGCCACAACAGGAAAAGCCGATGCTCTGTGGTTCGCAGAGCCTTTTTCTCCGGGATTTTCCCTCAGGCAAACGAATCAAAACACTCGATTTAGCGCGCCGAGAACTGGTAGTAATCGATCCGCAAAATCAAACGGAAAAAACGTTTAATTTCGACTACACCACCGCGGGAGAACCTATCATGGCCGTAGCCGCCGCACCGGACGGCACCATCTGCGGTGGCACAGAATCACAGTTCTTCAGCTATAATCCCGAAACCGACCAATGGATACATCAGGCCGGCTACCGCCAATGGAACACTACCGCGCAGCAGAACGGCCATTTTTTCGTCGGCGTGTACCCCGGCGGACATTTACTTGAATGGGATCCGTCACGCAAATGGATCCCGACCGATAGAAACTGCAAGGACTCCAACCCTCTTTATCTAACCAGGTGTAGTCCAACAATTGACCGTCCCCACAAATTGCTGGCCCATCCTGACGGTAAAACGATGATCCTCGCCGGCGCCCCCGACTATGGCTATACGGGTGGCGGTCTGCTCTTCTGGAATCGCCTAACCCACGAGCGCACGCTGATCGCACATACCGCCATCCTGCCGGAACATACCACCATGAGCCTTGTTACTCTGTCCAACGAAAAACTGATGGGAGGTACCTCGACTCGTCCAGGATCCGGTGGCGAACGAAAGGCGAAGGAAGCGGAGCTTTATATCATGGACATGACAACGAAAAAGCTCGACTGGCATCAGGCGGTATTTCCAGGGGCGCAGGAATATACGGATCTTTGTCTTGGCCCTGACGGGCTCATTTATGGTCTTGCTGACTTTTCCGTCTGGGATCCGTCCCAGTTGACTTATGGAAAACGATTTTTCGTCTTCGATCCGGTTCGGAAAAAAGTAATCTATAAATCAGACACCGAGAGGAAATTCGGTCCCGTCAGTTACCAGCAAGGCCCACGCAATCTTCTGACCGGCCCTGATGGCAGAATCTATGTTTTATTCCTAAATAGCATCGCACAAATCAATCCGACCAGTTATAGGCTCACCCTACTGGCCAAATCACCCGTCCCGATCAAGGCCGGAGGCGATATCTTTGACAACCGCATCTATTTTTCCAGCGGCTCACATCTCTGCAGTTTCAAAATTCCGCCTGATCAAAAACATACGGACAAATAAAACTTTATTATGGTTTCGCAACCCGATAGCTATACAAACGGGAACTGCTGGCGAAGTAGATCCGACCATCGAACCAATCACCGCCAACATCAATCGATATCGGCGATCGGGCCACCCACGATAATTTAAACGTAACCGGATCGGCTTGGGCAATTCCTTTCCTGAACAGAACGTAGAGCATTCCTTCGGGCGACAGAATCAGCTTGCGCTGGCCTTACTGAAGACAGATCGGCCCGAAAACGGTTTCGTATCCTTCTGCTCGTAGACGACCATTTTACGCAACGGATCAAACACAAAAAAACGTTTCATTTCATCCATGTTATTGGGGTCGTAGGTCTTGAATGACACCAGCCCAAAGACCAACCCTTTGGGCCCCAGACACAGCTCTGAATATTCCTGCGCCCCTGGAAATACCGCCTGATGCCAGTCAATTTTTTTGTTACCATATCGATCACATACAATTCGGCTTGGGCGGCTTTTACCTCACCACCGGTACCAACTCGGGTTCCGGCTCCGCCCAACAGCTTGCCATCCGCTAGCGGAATCAAGCTCATCGTGGACTGGTCGGGTAACAATTCGGTATGCTCTAGTAATATTCGCGATTCCGTTTTTCGATCCCAGAACAGCATGCCCCAACCCGTATACCCATATTCCGGGGTACCAGCCATCACCACCATCCGACCATCAGGATGTGCCAGCAAGATGTGGGGCCGGTTGATGGCCGGCGTACATTCGGCTGTCCACAGATATCCCAGTTCCTCCAAGATTCTGTCTTAGAGTTATAACTAAAAAGACACATGGGAAAGGCACTCCCTCCCCCCACTGTGCCATCCGGCATTACGGCCACGCTCCATGAGATGGGCACCCTCACTCGAATAGTCGAAACACAGGATCTTCTCCGTCTGCGTCAAGGGATCCACTACAACCATTTTCCGGCAAGTCAAATCGACCGATTTGATTTGTTTACCACACCGCTATCCGGATAGGTAGCCATCCAAATACACCCACCATCATCTTCAGTCATACTAATCGCCACCTTGGGAACGGTTTTATGAACGGCCGTATATGCCCGTTTAGCGGGATCGAATTCCACAAAATGGCTGTTGAAATGGGTGTAGAATTTATTACAGGAGAAAAGAAGACAGGCAAAAGGAACACCACCACCCGGCGAAAAAGGCATCGGATATTCCTCACTTGCCCCAGTATCCGCATCGATCAGCAGGAGGGCAGGACAACCCCGTGCATCCATCAACCATACCAGAACAATCTCCCGACCCGACCCATCCACCGTCACGGCAACCCCACGGGCACTACTGACCGGCACCGCCACGCCATGATCACAGAAACCATTTCCAAGATCCTTGTTTTTTGCATCAGCTCGGGCGCCATTTCCTTACAGGAGATCATCGAACGGAAATCGACCCCACGGAAATATCCATGTCCGCAACCTTCTGGATCCGATCCACCCGCCCGCCTTCCACCCAGGCAATCCGGCTCGAGGCCGCCAACATCTTATGGTCGTGTGTGGCCGTGATCACCGTGACGCCATCCTGCCGGCGAAGTTGGGAGAGCAACTCGATGATCTCTTCCCCGGTATGCATATCCAAATTCGCGGTCGGCTCATCCGCAAGAATGATCGAAGGGTGGTTGGCCAGCGCCCGGGCAATCGCCACGCGCTGTTGCTGACCACCCGACAGTTCACGGGGCTTGTGGTTCATCCGATCACCCAACCCGACACGGTCGAGAATCTCGGCCGCCCGTTTCATGGCTTCCGCATCGGTCGCGCCCAGAAAAACTACGGGTAGAGCCACATTTTCAGCCGCCGTCAGCCATTCGACCAGATTGTAGGATTGAAACACATACCCAATGTGCCGGCACCGGAAAAACGAAAGTTCCAAGGAAGAAAGTTTCGGCAAAGAGACGCCGCCAACTCGAACCTCACCTTTGGTGGGCCGATCCAGCGCCCCCATCATATTGAATAACGTTGTTTTCCCCGAACCCGACGGGCCCATGATGGACAGGTATTCCCCTTGGAACACATCCAGACTAACCCCTTTCAGGGCATAGACCGTTTCCCCACCTTTGGTGTAAACCCGATCCAAGTCCCGGACCGATATTAGAATGTCCTCCGTCGTACTCACACGTAATTTCTCCCCTTGGCTAATATGCCGCGGTATTAACTGACTTCATCAAAAACACAAGGCCTATGGCGAGAAGAGAGATAAGTCCTCCGCCCACGAAAAAGCCCGCCGCCGCTACCGGAATCATTTTCCTCCATTCCGGGCCAAACCGTTTTTCGAACCAATACCGGCCAATTAACGCACCGATAAAATTGGGAAGAACACTATGAGGCATGACCTGCCCCAAGCCACGGACCACACCGAAAAGCAACATAACCGGCGCGCCAAAGCCATGCAACACCGTGATAAGAAAACCTCCCGTAAATAGGCCGGCAAACACTTTCCAGCCTATCAAAGCCTCCTGGAACGGGGAATATTCGTTGAGCGTGGCGGAATAGACCAAGCAAGCGTTCTTCGCTTGTAAGTCCCACATCTTGTCCGTATAGGGATATACAGCCGAAGGGACAGGCGCCAGACTCCAGATGAAACTGGAAAAGCCCAGCATCCCGAGAAAAATGATCGGAAACAAGATAATCTGGCTTTTCCATATTGACTTGAACTTACAACCAAGCAACTCCGCCTGTTTGTATCCTACCGTTTGCACGCCATAATTGGCCCGAGGAATGGGCAGAAACCAAATGGCAACCCCCTTATATCCCGAGAGAATAAACGACAGCTCTTGTATAAAGGGAATTTCGATCACCTGCCCCGCCATCCCCTCCAATTTGGCTGTGACATACGAGATCACCGGTGTATAAAGGAAACCGAAAAAGAGCAATACGCACATGACGCCGCGATGCCAGTCGATCAGCCAACCACAGACTAGGATGTAGGCGACAACGGAAAACAGATAGGCACCCACCATAAAACGCGTCGGGATATCGCCACGCCCCGAAGGCAGCGGTTGCGCCACGTTTAATTGGCGCTTTTCCCGTATCTTCGCGATCACCGTTATCATCCCGTAGACCGCGATGGCCAAGGAAATGCCGATACCAAAACTGAAATAAAAATCAATGTTAGTCGCAAACATCGTTATCATCGTGTCATCGCCAGGCCGCCAAGTCGGCAGCTGTCCAAACTTATACAACACCGGATTCATCGCAAAGGTGGCCAACAACCCGATAAAACTTCCCAACATGGCATAAAAAGGCAGCACCATTCCCACAATTAAGTTCCCAAGATCAAAGGAGAGCCCCGTTGCCACCGCTGGCAGCAATTTCTGAGTGAAGGGGGTAAAATCAGCAAAGGGGATCGGGAACACCGTCAGCGGTTGACCGAAATAGGCACCAGTAAGCGTAGGCAGTGCCATATAAATAAGACCGAAGAGCAACCCCGCACCAGCGCCGATACAGAACATCCGCCACCGCACCAAGCTCCCTTCAGACTTTACGGCCCCATCAACCTGCTCCGCCACGGCCACAATTCCCTGCGCGCCCAACGGTGCCATTGGAAATGGAAGACGTTCAATATCGTTGGTCAGCCGGAACAAACCATAACCAAGAACCATCGAGCTAAATTGGCCGAACACTCCCTGAAACAACATCAGCCCGATGACAGGCAGCCAGCCTTTGTGAAAGAAGGTCCGCCCCATTACATCAAGATCCAACGGTGCCACCCATTCAGGAATCAACGATGAAATCCCGAAAGAGACGGCCGCATCACTACGCACGACAAACTGCCGGAATAATAACGTGCCATAAACGGACTGGCCCACAACCATACCGCTCATGTAAAACAGGATGAACAACTGGGCTCGTGAAAGCCGGGCATTCGCCCGCTTAGCCACCTCAACGAAGAGAAGCACCGTGACCCACTGCGCGGCCCCCCCCACCCCCATCCCTGCCACCAGTTCCATATACAGGGCACCCGGAACCATAACCAGCGCAACAAACAACGTCCCCATCAGGGAGGTAATATCAAATCCATCCTCGAACTGGGACGGGACCTGCATCAGATTGCGAAACTCCTCAAGCTCCGCGTCCGGTTTACGTTTTTTAAAAGTGAACATGACTACTCCTCACCCCCTGCCCCAGCCGCGTGACCAAAGGTCTTGCGAGTCGCACGACGGTAATGCTCAACCGTATCAATTGGCAAAGACCTCCACAGCAGGAACTGTTCGCGCAACTCTTCTGCGAAGGCACGGTTGGCACGATGCCACGAAGAGGGTGTCCCAGCCACACGCTCGATTTCGATTACGACTTCATCAATACCCTTGATCTCGAATTCTTTAGCGGTCATCCGGAACCGTTGAAATATGCCAAGATCAAAGGGAGCCAGAGAGAGATCCGCCTCAATGCCGAGCCGCTCCCGCCCTCCGTCAACTCCAGCAGATCGAACCAAACACACATTTTTAGCAGCGAATCCACCAAGGGTGGCGTCGGCATGATTCTCAAAATGCTCCTGGATAAAACTCAGGATACCCACGAAATCAGCCTCGGAGACCGTAAAGGGGAACACAAACTCAAGCCGGTTACCACTAGGCGCAGGCATCTTCCATTTCCGCGCCACACCCGGATTTGCCGATCTACCCGCTTTCAACGCAGGATAGACCGTAGACAGTAACACAACACCCATTACAACGAAAATCGTCAACACCGACGAAAGGGACGAGAAATTCATCTCGGGTGCGTTGCAAACGCCATGGGAAACGAGAAAGGAAGCAATCTTCGACGTCACTTGCCCGAGTAGATATCCCCCCATACCGCCCACGACCGAATAGATCGCTGACTCAGCGAAAAACAGCGCACCGACGCTGGGCGGAGAAAGTCCCATCGCACTGTAGGTGAAAATCTCCTTTTCTCGATCCACAATCGACCCCATCAGCGAACTGAAAATAATCAATCCCCCCAACAAGAGAGGGATCACCACCTCGCCAAACCCAGATCCCTCGATCGCCGTGGTGTAAAAGACCTTCTTGGCTCCATTTCCCGTCTTAACGTGAACCATACCGGAAAATTCAGGGGCCAACTCGCCTGCAATTTTTTCAAGGTCGACTTCTCCTGTCTTCGGATACATCACGAGGTAACCGATTTTCGCACTTTCCGGATAACACGTCGTCAGCGTATTCATGTCGGTCATGGCAATACGGTCGTGAGAGAACCAGACGAAACTCCCCTGCTCCACTTGATCAAGCCCACGGGGATCTCCCCCGGCTTGTGTTCCTTCGATCCCGAGATTCCGAGCGGTAGTCTCAAAATCCGGTGGCAGAATTTTAACACCGTCAATCGTCTCCATTTCTTTCAGTGCTGTCGCCATGAAAGGCCCCGCATAAGTAAAGGGGAATCCGTTTACACGCAACTCAGAACCAACCGCCACTTCCAACTTGCTCGCAACAGAATCAGGCAGGTACATGGGCGGATGGGGATACACATGATCGGCCATTTTGGGCAACACCGAGGCCAGTTTGGCGTTCCAAGCGGTCTCCACCGGCTCCAATCCCAACATGGCCCCCACTCCCGCCGTTTTACCGTTGCCGGGATTGTAAATCACACGATCATACACCCAGCCACGTTTGGCCACACGGCAACGGGATTCGTTTGCCGTTGAAATCGCGTCCACCAGCTTCGGCAAAATGGGCGCATAAGACAGGTTATGCAACTCAATCCGATCCTCATCCTGCCCCCGGCCCACATCGTTTTTCACAACCCCAAGCCGGGCATTAAAGGAGGCAAACGTCAGAATGGTAAACGTGAGCAGAATGACCGTTACCGAAGTGAGAAAGGTCTTGAGTGGCCGGTTTCTCATACCGGATACCCCAATCAGAATGGCGGCCATGATCGTCCCTGATTCCCCCTCGCGACCATGTGCTTTTGAGGCCAGACCCTGCACAGCCCGAATCTCTTTGTTGATTTTCTCCAACACGAGATTCATGGTGATGGCACTCAATAAAATAATGACAAACGCCAAAAAGACGATGATGGGTGCCGCGGCCAGTGAAAAGGCGGGGTGTGTAAAAAAGAGAATAATGAATGTGGCCAGGAAAAAGCCCGTCACACCCGCCACCTGCTTATAGATGTTGTTAAAACCGAAGACCAGACGCTCCATGGCCAGGGCAAACGGAATGTTCAGAAGCAACAATAACACCACCGCCTGTACCAAGTCATCGGACACTCCCCGCAACGGGCCGTAAATCCGGTTTTCAAGGCAAGTTGCAAGAATGGCATGGGCTCGTTCGAGTTGTGGATTTTTATTGCGCCCCGCCTCCTTTGCGCGATCTAACTGCTCACGCGCATCGGCATGAACCAATTCCAGATCCTCCTTAACAGACCCCCGCTCCCGAAGCGCCTTAAGCCGACTTTCATTCAGCCGCCAAAAATCGAGCGCACCTTCGTTTACACCGTCCAAACAGAGCAAGTCGTCCGCGCCAGACATCACACCAATCCCCATAGGTGCCGTATCGAGGGTTCCCAGCAGAAACCCGCCGTTCCCGCTAACCCGCTTGATGCGATCCGGACGATCTGTGTAGAAGGCCAGTAACGGCGGGGAACGGAGATTAGACACGGTCTCTTTTTTAAACACCGCGTCAGTCCGCGCATTCAGCGTTTGCGCTTGGGAAGGGCTGTCGCAATTCTCCGTTGAATAGGAGAATGAAAAAGCGCCACCACCATACGCATAAAACAGAGCAATCCGGGGAGATGCGAGCCCTTGTTGCAGATCCGCTGAAATGCGATCAATCCGCCCCAATTCGTCATACCCGAAAGCATCCACTCGAACTAGAGGGGAAGCACTCGTGACCTTGCGGTTCAACATGGGCATAAACAAATGCCCGGAGGCGTTCACCCGGGCCAATGGGAACCTATTGACACCTACCGTCCGGGGACGGCCGGCGAAATCGACACGTACCAACGCATTGGCGGCAGTACCTTCAATTTCGGTCGATCCACGTGAAAACGTAACCGCCTGCATACCTTGATAGGACTTCGCACTTTCATAGCGATAGACCAGTGCTTCCTGCGACGCCTCCACCGGGAAGGGGGGGCGCAATGAAAACTCAGGGCGATTCACCAAAGCCTCCGAGAAAACGGTCATCTGCGGTGCCAGTTCCAGCAGTTCACACAACTGACGCTGCGGCATGCCGTCGCCGGACAAAAGATCCCCTGCGGTCATCATTTGAAAACCCGGTATGCCCAACATCGCACTGACAGCCGTCGGCACGCTCCGCTCAACCGGCACGCACAAGGAATACGGCTTATAAAAAGGTGTCAACGCGCTTTCCAATAGGGACGCAGTCCACGATGGATCATGGATATCACGATACACCGTCCCGATTTGCGACAGGTGCAATAACAGGCTTCCCGTAGAAAACTCCTGAGAAATAAAAAGCTTCGGATCTTCCAGCATGCCCAACAACCAAGGGCCATGCGCTTGGGCAAAATCGAAATCAAAATGGGCCACCACCGTTTTGTGATCAAACCGTGCGGACAATTCGGCAGCACTTCGCAGGTGCTCCAGTGCGCGGGTCAACTCCTTCTTCGACGACTCAAGTTCGGCCTTCACGGCACCCACCGCACGGTCATAGGTGACACGCCCATTCCCTTCGCCCGCCGACTTTCGTCTCGCAATCCGCTCGCGCCAATCGTTCCACTCAGCCTTGCTGGTAATCAGCGCGTCAATTTCCTTATCTATACGGGCCAATTGCGTTTTTTGATCCGGACCGCGGACATCTACGCCCGTCTTCAAAAGTACGTTGCGATCACGCCGCAACTGCATTAAACTGGAGTTGGCGTTATTAACCCACCCCACCAACTTCTCCCGGATTCTCAGCACAAATTCAACGGCCTCAGGATCACGGGATTCCAGCAGATCCGAACGTTCCGAAGCTTGAAGCAATTTTCCCGTTTCATCGAGTTCTCTCCGGGTCGATGCCATCCGCTCGTCAATCGATTCCTCCGTAGCGAGCCGGGAAGCAGAGCCCACAGCGTAGTAGAAATAGCGAGCCGCCTCCTGATCCCAATCCCCAGAACCAAAGAACACCGCAAACAGGCTTCGATTCGGCGCAGGCTGTTTTGCCAATCGGACAACAACCTCGGCGAGCAGGGCCGCATTGGCGGCACCGCGAACACCAGGGCACAGATCCGGAACAATCCCCACCGTATCAAGAGAAGCAGAAAGCACTACCGCCTCTTCTTGGCCCAACTTGAAGGTAACCCCTTGTTTCCCGGGAATTTCGACCCACATCGTGCGAGAAACCACATCGCGAAGCCCCGCTTTTACCTCCAGCGAGGCCTCCCCCCCTTCCGATTCCCTTAACCGGTTCCGGGTAGCCGCTTCCACTCCGACAAAAACACATGGAATCGTTACCGGTCCCAAACACGCCAGACGTGACAAACCCCACTGAGATGCCTGCCCACCCCCCACAAGAATCACTGCCTTCGCGCCTTTCGCAAACACGTTCTCGAAGGTAACGAGCGGGTCATCGAAATCCAGCATGGCCACACATCCGGACACCTCCCGCCCTTGCAAGCTCTTCAATGAACCATTACCGAGCCAGAGCAGGGGGCCCGTGATAGGCCGATCCGTTACAAAGGCGGCAACCCCCTGGTTGATCGGGAAAGCAGGTTCAACCGCATGCCCACCAACTACAAGACGGCACTGCTCCGTCCGAGGCACCAGCGAGTCAAAGGTCTGAACGTGTGGATTCAGACCGGCTTCACGCAATTTCTGCTCTAGCGCTTGAAAGCTTTTCTCATAGGACGCGCTTCCCGCCAAACGCTGCGCATCGTTCGTAAAGACCGCCATCAGGGAGGAATAAACTTCCGCCCGACACGGGGACAGACATAACCCCATCAACGCCGCCACACCCCATATCCGTCTGCTTCTCTGGTGCATCGATACGCTCATTCCTGTTCCCCGCCCAGACTGGCTTTTTCGATTTTTACATCTTTCGTGCATGCGATACGCTCAATGCGACCGTCCGATATCCATACCATGCGATCACTGACCGACAACATATTGTGATCGTGCGTCGAACAAATGATGGTGACATGATCAATCTCGTGCAAATCCCGCAACAGATGGTGAATTTCCCTTCCCGTCTGCAAATCAAGATTGCCCGTTGGTTCATCGCACAACAACAATGACGGGTTATTGGCCAGCGCCCGTGCGATAGCAACCCGCTGCATCTGGCCCCCTGACATCTCCTTGGGGCGGTGCGACCACCGATCCTCCAGTTTCACCTTGCGCAAAAGGGCCATACCACGCTCCCGTGCGTCATCCGAGATCACGCCGGCCAACAACATCGGCAGTGTCACATTCTCCAATGCCGTCATGACACTGTTCAGGTTAAACGACTGGAAAACATAACCGATTTTGCGACATCGCAGGAAAGCCAGTTCATTCGCGTTGAGTTGCGCCATGTCAACCCCCTCAATAAAAACACGTCCTTCGGTAGGCGAATCCAACCCTCCAACCATATTGAAAAGAGTACTTTTCCCAGAGCCCGAAGGCCCCATAACGCAGATGTACTCCGAACGATATACGGTCAGATCAATCCCCTGCAACGCACGCACCGATTCATTTCCACGCTGGAAAACTTTAACGATGCCGTGTACACTGACCAGAGCTTCACGCCCCTTCGCATAGGTTATTTCGTCAAACGCCATAATGCCGCTTTCTGTTTCCCTTACTCCACTCGCATCGCATCCATGGGAGCCATCCGGGAGGCTGCCCAAGCGGGATAAACCGACGCAAGCACCGACAGCAATATCCCAACGCCCGTTGCCATAGCACCCGCCGCACACAATTCATACCCCGGCCAAGCCGAAAATAAGGTTCCACCCAAAGTGACGGATCCCTTGGCGACCGCCACCACAAATCCAATGATCATTCCCAATATCCCGCCAAAGAAACCCTGAATCGCAGCTTCAAGCATAAACTGCGACAGAATGTAACGATCCGTTGCTCCCAGACATTTCATGGTGGCAATCTCACGGAAACGCTCGGTAATGGACATGAGCATGGCATTCCCAACACCCACCGCACAGACTAGAAACGAAATAAGCAACAAAAAGGCTTGCCGTGAACTGAGGACATCGCCCCCCCCCCGTCGGATTCGATCCGTCCTGACAGTGTCCGTTCCAAATCAGCAAAACGCTTCTCCCGAACGATAGCTGCCGAAACAGCTTCCAGTTCGACGCGCTTATAAACGCCGCCCAACAACTGTTCGACACGAGGATCACCAAGACGCAACATCTTCTGTTCGGTAGAAAGTGGTTTCCGATCCCGGAAAAGGCGGCGCCATTCCGCCCGTATCTCCGGCTCGCTCAGTTTGGCGGCAATCGCCTGCCTAACCCGATCCTGACGAAGTTGCCGTCCCACAGTCTCCCATTGCTTCAGGGTCGCATCAAAGCCACGTGTCTCCGTCCAAGCCGCCCACTCCCGCAACGCTTCGGGCGACGATTCAGCTAACCAAACTTCTGGTTCGCCCGATCCGGTCCGCTGGCGAGCTTCCTCAGCAAAGCGGGATAATGCGGTCTGCCAGCGTTGTTCCAGCATTTTAAGATCCGTCAGGTAACTGGAATAGACGACCAAAAACGAACGGAAGGATACCATTCCTCCGGGTAGCCGCAATTCCTTCATGAAGGAGAGCTTTTGCTCGAAATCTTTTTGTTCGGCGGGATCCTCCAAACAACGAAAAATGTCACGCCCCTCCCGTTTTTGCGCCAGCACCAACCGCTTTCCCGGGGCAAGTGAGCCAAAAAAACGAAGATACTCAGACTCTTGCCGCGCCTTCACAGCAAGTGCCTTGATCCAAGGGAGCGGTGAACCAGAAACGTCCGCAAACTCTTTCAGCGCGGCCGGTTTTCCCACCGCCTGGCCCAACCGTTCTGCCAAGTTGAGACTCGAAGGCATCGTGTAAAGGCGGGCCAGCAAATGCGCCGGAAAACGCTGTGCCTCGAGTTCCCCCCGTACCACGCTCGCGGATGCGGCTACAAATGCATTTTCCGAAAGCAGAAACATGAAAAAGGCCACCGCCAGCGTCACGACCGCTAAAGTGAGCGCCGAGCGCAATAGACGGTGGGAAATACCCTTAACGCACAGTCGCCAAGTGCCAGCCAGGCCTAAGTTGCGCTGTGCCCGTATTTCAATATTCGTCACGTCACCCATGTCGTTATCGTCTTCACTTTCCGCTTATTTTTTCTTGATAAAAGAGAGGGGTCATCCCACCAAAATACTGAACACAATCGACGGCGGTCGTCCCGTATACATATAATAGATCAAACCCACCACAATCGCGACCCCTGCCATGATGAGCTCACCCGCAATCAATCCCACAAAAAAGGGGCGTAACTGGTGATACACCTTTCCGCCACCGAACTTAACCACCAGCATCTTAGCGGCCCAACCGATCAAAAACGAGGCCCAGACCACACTCGTGGCATAGACCCCCCAGACCAGAAAAAGAACAGGATGCAAGGGGAAACGTGCAAACCGGAATCGAAGCAATGCAAAAACCAAAACAGCAACGGCTCCCGTCCCCACAAAACCCAGATCTGCCGCCGCAGGTGAAACTAATTTCAGCTTGGCCAATCCATGGAGCGAACGGCTTTGCTCGAAGACACCCGTTTCGGTCATTTCTGAAATCCGCTGAGCCGCCTGATTGAATGCAATGGTAGGCACCGACTTGGATGCATAACCCTGTTCCGTGATGGAACCATACTTATACTGAGTCCAGGTCGTAACCCCAAAACCGACCACCAGCGCAACCAGCAAAGCCACAACCAACACCGCGAACAGTCGTCCAAGCTTGATCTTCGCGTTATCTGCCATCTTCCACCCCGTTGCCACATACGGCATCAGACACTCCCGGGGATCCTGAATCAACACCGTTCCAATCAAACCGATCAGAACGAGGGGGCCGGGCCCCACTGCGGCCGGACCTAATAATGACACCAGAAAGGTCGACGGCCACCAATGGGCCTGCATGAACGGAATACCTGTTTCACAAATAATCCGGGTGAAAACCAAGAACAACAGCATCACCAGAAGGGCAAAAAAGAGAGCGATCAGCCAGTCTAACCCCATCATCACGAGCATGCCCGTAAAACCGACAAAAGAAACGACCAACAGGCGCGCAGCCCAAATGGAGGCCTGATCCTCACCTGCCCGAACACGCCATTTCAACGCACTCCGGAACACAGACCCATAGTAAGATCGTCCTGTGTATAAAAGTACTGCAGCATAAGCCAGATAGGAGCCACCCCGCATTAACCCCATGTCGGTACGCGAGCTGAGAGGGGAACCGGTTACCGAAAAGAACCAAACACCAGCCAAAACGGTAAAGAGCTGGGATAACCCCATAGTGAGAGCAATCTCGGAAGCGACAAAATAGGACGCCCCAATTACGGAAAAAAAGATCACTTGCTTACTCAGATACCACACACCATCGGATTGGCCAAGTATCGGTATCTTGTCAGCCAGCGGCACACCCCATGTTTTCAAATTGGGCATTAACACGCTCAGCCCCGGCACCTCCATCGGGAACCATTGGTGTAGGTATTCAAGAACATAGAGCAGGAACACGGGTAAAAAGCCCCACCAGAAAAGCCGATTCCTAAAAAGATCAGGAACCCCCCAGCCTTCCTTACGGTACGTCAACGTAGATAAAATCTGTGCCAAGGGATAGCTAAGCTGCTCATGATCCGCCCACTGCCGATGCATCAACAGAGAAAGTGACATCACACAAATTGAAAGCAAAACAATCAGCGGCCCCCAATACAATAATGGCTGACACCAAGCATGCCACGGTACTCCGGAAAAACTAAGACCTTCGTTTCCCTGCGCCAGCCCTTGGAAAATTCCACGATAAACGGTACTGTCCAACTGGAGAAGTCCATCTTTCATAAACGGCGCAGGAACCGGAAAAAGAGTGGCGGGGACATAATCAAGAATCTTGAATTTTTCCCACTCTGTTTGTCCTCCCGCAGCCAGATAATACCAAGGCAACGTCAGTTGACGCTGAAAATGACGAAGCAGCCCGGCCGTTGGAGGAAAGCAGGCGATCAGCATCATGGCTAGAACAACGACCAATTCCCGAGTGTTGAACACCAGAGCGGGGAAACGCCTGGCCATCAAGTTCCAACCTAATGCCAACAACATGATCAGGAAAAAAGGACCAACAGCAAGATGCGCACCCACCAAACTTGGTGAAGACGAAATCCGCAAGTCAACATAACCTGCACCTCCGGTAATGAGAACCACTCCCATCAAACCCATCAAGATCGCCTTGAGAGTGAAAACCTTCTGTCGCTCCTGCTCAATCACCGAGAGCCGCCTTTTTTATCTGAATTACGCACATGTACACTCATAATTACTTCTTCTGTGCAAAATAGAACCGTGCAAAATAGAACATGGTCGTCCTTTTTCCAAGGAATATTTTCCTAACGGCGCACACTCTTCAATCGCCCACCACTAGAAACAACTTGAATCCTAATTATCAAAGACACTTTAGTTTGTTAGCACAAAGTGTGCCAACGCAAAATACCCGCATTATTGCAAGTCCGTCGATGACGGTGCCTATTTTTGTACACACCCCCACAGATGTCATGCATTCCACAGTAAGCACATCAGTTGGTTGGCGTCCATTGTTGCGCCCAAGACTCTGCCGCTTGTTGTTCTGACGGAGAAAGAATTTTCCCAAGAGACTCTAATTGTAACGAGGCAGCATTAAAACCTCCTACTTTTGCTAACAGAAACCAACCATACGCAGTCTGAGCATTTTTAGGCACACCATCACCATTTGCGTAGGAGACTCCAAGATTGAACTGCGCAACCGCAAATCCCTGTTCGGCAGACTTGCGACACCACTTTACAGCCTCAACACTGTTCTTTTCCACACCCTCTCCCAGCATATAGGCGGTAGCTAGATGGAATTGCGACAAAACATGTCCGTGTTCGGCAGATCTACGAAACCATTTTGCCGCTTCCACATTGTTCTTTTCCACACCCTCTCCAAGAATGTAAGCTTTACCAAGGTTAAATTCGGCGCTAGCGCTCCCTTGATCAGCTAATTTTCGGAACTGTTTGACGGACTCCACAGGATCTTTCACCACACTGTTTTCCTCAGCCTTTTCTGACTTTAGAATTGTTCTCACATAGGTCGACGTTACCTTAGCATTCAACAATCCCAATTTAAATTGCGTAATGACTAGACCGGTAAGAACTATGAAGGCTAAACAAAGCGCAGCCAACCTGGATTTTTTCCTATGAAAACGCATTTTCCCCCGATTGGTAGGTTGTAAATTCAAATGCCGCAGGTAGTGGTCGTTGTTTGTGATCAAGCGACAGCCCTCAGTTCTTTGTTGAAGAGATCGAGAGGGGTCATGAAGCCGAGGATGCGGCGAGGATAGT
>Ga0118677_10001939_pt1 | contig 42675 bp, 41 predicted proteins | sample AliMusrvi5mmetaG_FD_86154 | JGI IMG/M metagenome (GOLD analysis project Ga0118677, IMG submission 86154)
GTACTGATGTACCTGTCCTTCTTTATTGGGGCGCTCACCCTCGCGATTGGCAGAACCACCATGCTGCAAGGAATAGTTCATCTCATTATTTTCTTTGAGTATTTATTCTTAAGCTTGGTGCCTTAAAAGAATAATAGGACCTATGCACGCTAAGAGGTATTAGCGTACCCACTTCCCCTGCCAACTACTCCAATTGAGAATTAGTCCGTTTTGTAAAAAGTTACTTTTTACGCGGTTTTGATGCCGGCAAAGTTGTTGCTTCAGTAGAAACATCAATTAATCCCTTTTGATAGCGCCATTCTTGTTGCTTACGCAACTCTGCTAACACCTTGAAGAAGGAACGCGATAGCTCCTGATAAGGCCGACCAACCCCTGTAGTTTCCATGAAATTTTTTAGGCGTCGATCCCGAATCAAATTCTTTAACTGCATCAACTTTTCTAAATGCTCGGCGATATATAAAACGGCTTCTGATTGCTCAATCACGCTACTTAAGATTTTATCGACTGCGGGTACCGTCACCTCCTTGGTGTCCTCTCGGTATCCAGGCAAGCCGTTGTGAATCACAATATATTGAATGCTATCGCCCTCTTTTCTTGGGGGATTTCGAATAGTCTCTTTAAGTCGTTCGTAAAACTCGAAATGTTTTTCTTGGGCAGTTTCTAGAAATTCAACTAAAGCCTCGGGCTTGCGAATACTTTTCGCTAACTCCAATTCCATTCGGTGCTTAGAAATAAATTCAGGCGTAAGGATAGATAAATCCCTTAGGAGCCAATCGATTTGATCTCTTTTAGGGAAGCCAGCAGCATAAAATTCTTCCGGGGTCTCGACAGCCTGAAGTAAGCCGTGTAAAAAATTATTTTCAATCTTCTCAAGTCGTAGCTTTTTCCAAGCGAGGACTGTCAACTCATGGACGAGAGAAAGCTCAGTAACCCCATGAGGTCTGAAGTCTTGAATAAATAATTGCTTGAGTTCATCGAATTCTTGTTGGCTTTCAAAGGGAAGGATTGCCTGTCTTGCATAAACCCCCAGCTTCAGAGAATTTTTTGAAGCCAACTCTTTTCCATGGGTGGTTCGAGGGCCACCAGTTCGACGAGATTTAGAGGCTACTGTCACAAGACTATTTCCCAGAACCGCTTAAACGAACCCCAGGACGATCATCAGGGGTTCCGATAAATTCCACCCCCATTGCAATTAAAGACTTTTGAATTTCCTCCAAAGTCCTAGTGTGCACAGATGGCACACCCCGACCAGCCTCTAGCCGCTTAATTGTGGCTATACCAATCCCTGAAGTCTCTGCTAACTGAGCAACAGTCACTCGCAATATAGCTCTTGCTGCCCTAATTTGTTCTGTTGTAATCAATACTATAAGTATATATAATGATACTAAATGTATCGTTTAAGGAGCTGATTGTTATATGAATAATACGCTATATTCGCTTGCCGTACTGAAGGAAACCATGGAGAAAATCGATGGCGCATATGCGCCATCGACCATTAGGGCCTATAAGACTAATTTCAAAAAATTTATCTATTTTTGCGAAGAATTTAATGCCATCCCTTTGCCGGCAGATTCATCAAACATTGCAGGCTATATTGCACACCTAACGAAAATTGGACTCAAATCCTCCAGCATCCGGGTAATACCCCCACCCCTTAATGTGACTTAAAAGTAGAATTTCTAAGTTGTTTGATTTAAAGGAAATTCTATGAAAACCTCCCGCTTTACCGATAGCCAAATCATGGCCATCCTTAAGCAAGCCGAAGCTGGCATGCCAGCCCCTGAACTATGCCGTGAACACGGCATTAGCATCGCCAGCTTCTATAAGTGGCGCGCCAAGTATGGCGGCATGGATGCCTCACTGATGTCTCGCGTTAAAGAACTTGAAGCTGAGAACGCCCGCTTAAAGAAGATGTATGCGGAGGTTCAGCTCCAAGCCGATGTCCTTAAAGAAGTCTTACAAAAAAAGTAACTCGGCCATCTCGTAGGCGCGAGATGGCCAGCCAACAAGTTCAAAGTGGGCGAATGAGTGTCCGTTTAGCTTGCGACACCTTTGTCATTAGTCAGACTTGCTATCGCTATCACCCGAAGCTATCGACCGACAATGCCCTTATTGCTGATTGGCTGGTGCGCCTCACCCAAAATCAACGGAACTGGGGTTTTGGGCTTTGCTTTTTGTACTTGCGTAACGTCAAAGGCTTTACCTGGAACCATAAGCGGGTGTATCGCATCTATCGGGAGTTAGAGTTAAACCTTCGGATCAAGCCCCATAAACGCTTGGTTCGCGAGAAGCCTGTGCCATTGGCAGTGCCCGAGGGCATCAACGATACGTGGTCCATTGATTTTATGCATGACCAGTTGCACGATGGCAGATCCATCCGCTTGTTTAATGTAATTGATGACTTTAATCGGGAGGCCTTAGCCATTGATATTGATTTTTCTATGCCAGCAGCCAGAGTGGTACGCTCACTAGATCAAGTCATTGAGTGGCGTGGTAAGCCTTTAAAAATACGTTGCGATAATGGCCCCGAGCTTGTGGGTAGTGTGCTTGTGCAGTGGGCTGCGAAACATCAAATAGAGATGACTTATATCCAACCTGGTAAGCCACAACAAAATGCATACATTGAAAGATACAACCGCACCGTACGTTACGATTGGCTTAATCAATACCTCTTTGAATCGATTGATGAAGTTCAAGACTTTGCTACCGATTGGATGTGGACATACAATCATGAAAGACCGAACATGGGCTTGGGTGGAATTACACCAAAGCAAAAACTAGCACTTGCGGTACCAGCTTCTACTTTTATACCTAGTTAAAAATGGGGGGATTACCACTCGACCAGAAGCAATTAAATTAGCCCCCCTCATTCATGCTTTGAGGCGGCAACCTGATAAGTATGCCACTCTTGTCTGCGTAACGGCCCAGCATCGTCAAATGTTAGATCAAGCTCTTAGAGTTTTTGATGTTAAAGCGGATATTGATTTAAATCTCATGAAGGCGGGCCAGGATTTATTTGACATTACATCATCCGTATTATTGGGTATGCGTGAAGTGCTAAAGAAACATCAGCCTGATGCATTGCTTGTGCATGGTGATACAACAACTACGTTAGCATCATCTGTTGCCGGGTTTTATGCTGGCATTCCAGTTGGGCATGTTGAAGCAGGTTTACGCACTCATGACCTGTATGCACCTTTTCCTGAGGAATTCAATCGGCAAGTAGCCAGTAAAGTTGCTAAGTGGCATTTTGCGCCAACAGCTTTTAGCCGTCAAAACTTACTGGATGAAAGGGTGTCTGCAAGTAAAATTACCGTTACAGGTAATACTGTAATCGACGCACTATTTTGGGTGCTCAATCGAATCGATTCAGACCCCATAAGGCAGACTAGCATGGTGACTCTATTAAATCAGCACCTATCATTTGCTTGGAAAACAGATCGTTTTATTTTGGTCACAGGCCATAGGCGTGAAAATTTTGGCGATGGGTTTTTACAGATTTGCGAGGCGTTAAAAGAATTGGCGATTCGCTATCCCGATGTTCATTTTGTATATCCGGTACACCTTAATCCGAATGTGCAAGAACCGGTAAATTTAATTTTGATGGGCTTGCGTAACGTTCACTTGATTGATCCATTAGATTATGAGCCCTTTGTGTATTTACTTAAACATTGTTATGTCGTTCTTACTGATAGCGGCGGTATTCAGGAAGAAGCGCCCAGTCTAGGTAAGCCTGTGCTCGTCATGCGAGATGTTACGGAGCGCCCTGAAGCTGTAGATGCTGGGACTGTTCGATTGGTTGGCGCTAATCGAGAGCGCATCATTGCCAATGTATCTGAATTAATTGAGAACGAAACTAGTTATAAGCAAATGTCTCGCGCCCATAATCCTTATGGAGATGGAAAGGCATGCTCAAGAATTATTGATGTATTAGGAACAATTTAAATGAAAAATAAAACTATTTGTGTTGTGGGTTTGGGGTACATTGGACTTCCAACGGCAGCCCTTCTTGCTAGTAGTGGATATCAAGTGGTTGGCATTGATGTGAGCACCCATGCTGTTGAAACAATCAATCAAGGATTGATCCATATTGTTGAGCCAGATTTAGATGCCTATGTTCGCTCCGCGGTTAGTGCCGGACGACTGAAAGCGTTTACCACTCCTCAAGCAGCAGATATTTATATGATTTGCGTGCCAACTCCATTTCATGAAGGTGATGGTATACCGCAACCCAATATTGATTTTGTATTAGCAGCAACTCACAGTATTGCAAGCTATGTCAAGGCTGGGGATATGGTGATCTTAGAATCAACTTCTCCTGTTGGCACTACACAAAAAATGTCGGAAATTTTAAGCGATGCGGGTGTTGATGTATCCACTATTTTCATGGCCTATTGTCCAGAGCGGGTATTGCCCGGGAAGATCATGATGGAGTTGGTTGAAAACGATCGGGTGGTTGGGGGCTTAACTCCAGAAGCAACGCAACAAGTGTCCAGTTTCTATCGTACTTTTGTTAGGGGTGCAGTATTGGAGACCGAAGCTAAAACTGCTGAAATGTGCAAGTTAACTGAGAATAGTTTTCGGGATGTGAATATCTCCTTCGCTAATGAGCTTTCCATGATCTGCGCAAAAGATGGAATTAACGTGTGGAATCTTATCCAATTGGCAAATCGACATCCTCGCGTTAATATTCTGCAGCCTGGCGCTGGTGTAGGTGGACATTGCATTGCAGTAGACCCCTGGTTTATTGTGGCACGTGATCCGGAGAATGCACAACTGATTCGAACTGCAAGAGAGGTGAATAACCGCAAAACTGGTTGGGTAATTGATCAAATTAAAATTGCAGCAGCAGATGCTACAGCCAAAACAGGCCGTAAGGCAAAGATTGCTTGTTTGGGATTGGCATTCAAGCCTGATATTGATGACTTGCGAGAGTCTCCTGCGACCCATGTTGCACAAGCGCTTCTAGCTCAGGGTTACGACCTTGTCGCAGTAGAGCCGAATATAGAGGAAGATAGTCGATTTACTTTGGTCGAGTTGAGCGAGGCTTTGAGCTCTGCAGATGTTTTAGCAATTCTGGTAAAGCACAGACAGTTTGTAGATATCGCAAAAACTGGGCAATTTATGCGAGAAGGTATAGTTGATTTTTGTGGGCTTTGTAGCGTGTGAAAGCTATTTCTTTTTTTAGATGTGTGATGCCCGGAACTAGTCAAGCCAGTATCCGCCCATTTTAGGGCATCCATGCTCGGGCTGTTAGTAAATTTGGAACGCTTCATGAGTGTATAATCCCTTAGATTCGTACATTTAAGAAGTTGAGTTTTCTGTTGTTTATGGCAGTATTTACAACAGGAGAATCAATATGAAGAAGTCACGATTTACAGAGACCCAAATCGTTGGGATTTTGAAAGAAGCTGAGGGCGAGCTCATAGACTTTGCTTTGAAGTACCCCCGCTGGTTTGTTGCTAGGGTTGCTCCTCTAGAGGTGGGTAGTGGCATCTATGCATTGATTAGTCATCAGGCTGTTTCTGAGAAAAACTATTTAAAACTGGAGTTTGAATAAAACCATTTAACGAAGGGGTCTTGTTCGCCTTTCAAAGCGCTAGTTTAAGAACGATTAAGGCTTGCCCGATCAACATACAGCCAAATTACTCGAGTAATTTAAGTAGGAATACCTATCAAGCTGACAGTGGTATTGACTACCGCTTGCACCACTTGCGTTGCGCTTAAGCCAGCATAGGCAGACAAAATAACCGCCACCTCGGCCGTCACCAAAGGCGTTGCAAAAGAAGTGCCAGACCAGGGTTCTAATACTCCATTTAGACCATACGCTAAGACATGGACTCCAGGTGCGTTGACATAGTTATAAGGGTCAGTAGATCCTGCTTGGTTGCTACTAGCTGAAAAGGCTACGGTCGTCCCATTCAGATTTTGTATGCTCGCCCCCACTGCAATCGTCGTCGAAACAGACTGAGCATACGTCGCTGGATACTGCGGCGATAAAGCCCCTGAATTTCCGGCGGCCATACACACAATCACGCCATGCGTTGCCGCATTATTTAATGCCGCTAACTCTGCGGTATCGGGAGCAGCTCCCCCCAGAGACAAATTAATGACATTGGCTCCATGATTCACTGCGTAGTTAATCGCCGCAATCAAATTGGCCTTAGTGCCATTCCCATTGGCATCCATCGCTTTAAGTACCATCAGTTGGGCATCATAAGCCCCGCCCACCATGCCACTGCCACCCACACCAGGATAAGCAATCATTTCAGAGGCGATCGCCGTACCATGACCATTGTCATCTTGTACGTTTGCTGAATTACTAACAAAGTTCCAACTCGCCGCACTCAGGTTATGCGTGAGCGCAGCATTGTTTAAATCGACCCCTGTATCGATTTGGGCAATGACTACCCCTTTGCCAGCATAGCCTGCAGCCCAAGCATCTTGAAAATGCGCAGCGCCAATTTGCCATTCACCCAAGGTGGTGTTAATTACCGTCCCTTGGGCTAAGGATTTATTCAGAGTAGCCGCCAAGGCCGAGGCGACATTAATTTCACCAAACCCAGAAACCGTGCTCCAAGTCGTAGCGGGGGTGTTGGTCGTTACAGCAGCGGCCAATAACTGCCCAGCAGCTACTTTACCTTGCACCAAAAGACCATCGGTACTGCCTTGCTGCAAAAAAGCCGCATGCACTAATTCCCACACGATCTCCCCAATCGGGGTGCCTGCCTCTAATCTAGCCGTCCAATAGTTGGCTCCAGACCCATCTGGTGTGCGTGCCAAGATATCTTGGTAAACCTGGTTAATTTGTTGGCTCGCTGAAAGATGTCCATACACTGCGGTAAATTCGCCTGACTGTGCAAAACCCTGGGCTACATCAAGCGGACTCATGCCATTGGCGATTTGCGTAGCCCAATACGATAAGCCCGCCGTATCTGGCGTACGGCCAAAAAAACCAAGATAGAGCTCAGTCGCACTATCTAAAGCAAAAGGGGTTATTGGGGCAAGCATGGTAAGGGTTTAATCCTTGACTAGGATCTATCAGAATACGACTTTCGAGGCCTATACTCAAGAAAAACTGGGCTTGTTTGTGAGCTAACGCACAATTTAGCGTTTAAATAAACCCCTATAAAACAAGGGCTTAAGAAAACCAAACTAAATTTTAGTGACGAACCTGAAAACCGCTAGGGGCAGTCAAGGGGGCATCTTCTCCATGCCCTAATAATTCACGCAGGGCAGCGGCATAACTAGCACGAGCAGTTTGTGCAATTGCCAAGTCACGTTGTAATTCGACGATTTTTTGATCAGTGTGCTGCACAGACAGTAGTTGTGCCTTGGCTTCCTCGGTTAAAAGGTCCAATTCATATTCCACTTCATCAATGCGAATAATAGACATAGGCCTACCAGTACCCTTTAAATTGATCTATGCTCAGCGTCAATACCAAACATACAGATTATAGCAAGCCAAAACCCCAATCTTATAAATTTTATAGGAATACTCAGCTCAATTTGCAATAAGCCATTAGACTCACAAGTTCGGAAAACCAGTACAATAGGCGTTTAGAGCTAGGTTAATCAAGCTCCTGCTGGTTTACTGTGATAAATTCCTTTTTGAAAGTGTTGTTTTTATGACTACAATTACAATTGATAACAAAGAATATGAATTTGAAAGCCTCTCCGATAAAGCCAAAGCACAATTGAGCAGCTTGCAATTTGTCGATGCTGAATTGGCCCGCCTGCAAGCCAAAGCCTCTGTTTTACAGACCGCGCGGATGGCCTATTCTAAGGCGCTGCAAGACGAACTCAATCCACTGGGTACAGGCGATACGATCCAGTTCTAAGTCGCCTATTGTGGGATCAAAAAAAGCTGCTCGTTCACACCGGCAGCTTTTTTATTTTCTCTGAACCCCCCACAAAACATCAGTCAATGGGGGTCTTGCTCTTTCTTATCCCATCAAATGGAGCATGCCGATCGAGAGCTCGCCATCGGGATTGGTAAATTGGGTAAGGCCCGTTAATTTGACCAAAGTATCAGCAGTATGATCACCAGCGCTACCAGCCGCTGTCTCGAGCACATAAGTATTGCCGCCAAAATGGAACCACGCCACACTGTGCGCGCTAATAGCTTGAGCTTGCGCTGCGACGACCCAACTTTCTAAACTGGCAACCTCACCGGCTACACTGGTAATTTGAGCGCCGCTCGCCGAGCCGTTTGCCCAAGCCAGTTCACCATTCATATCCCCCAAGAAGGCAATCGCATCATGACTTTGGGCATCATTGTTCAGGCCAGCAATCGTAATCAAAGCATGGCTTGCCAGCTCCTGGGCGCTTAGAAAACCATTGGAAGCTAAGGCAACAAAATCAGCCACACCCTGATCATGATGGGCAAAATTGACAACCCCATTCACACCTGTCCCAGACAGTAATATGGTATTTTCGCCATTACCTAAATTGAGTAAAACCTGACCGTTACCCGCATCGAACACAAAATTATTGCCATTACCTAAGGTAATAAAGTCAGTGCTGCCTTGGGTATTACTAGCACCCCCAAGGAGAAATAAAGTCACATCACTAGAATCGGACTCTCCTGAAACCGTAATGCCGCAAGTAACTTCGTTGGCCAATGCCGTAAAGGCAACATTCCCACTCAGAGTTAAAGAAGCGACATGCGTTGCTGCAGTAGTCACCGTCAAGACACCTACACCCGTATTAATAAAATTTTCTACAATCGCTTGAGGCGCCACAAAGTCTTCAATCTGCACATTGCCAAGCGCACTATCAATCACGGTCAGGGTATGTTCTGATAAGCCCGTAATCAGAACCGGTATAGCCATAGAGTGCAAACTCGACACATCAATCATGGTGCGCTCTTGAACTGGCTCGCTACTTAGTGCAGCCACTTGCGCAAGCGGACTCCTAGCCTCCAGAGTCGAGAGGTGTTGGCCTAGATCACTATCTGAAAGATTGGCAACAGGCACAATCATTAAACTGGCCGCATCAGCATTGCTCAGTAAATTTTTGCTAAAGGCTTCCAAAGAAGCGGCGACTCCCGAATTGGAATCGGCATTAGCGACTTGAAGGGCGTCTTCTTGTGTTGCAGGTTGGCCAATCGTGCTAATGGCACCGGCATTGGCAATGAGATCAGCAATATTGCTCAGCACCAAACCGGTTGGAGCGACAGCAGCGCCTGCTAACAGTGCAGTTTGTGCTGGTACAACGGGAGCAATTTGCAGGCGAGCCAAATTAGCTTCCGCAACCAGCGTAGGCGATAAGGGACTTTTTGATGATTTGGAGAGATACTCCTCCACACCATCGGGGGTGTCTGATTTAAAAATATACATACATAAGCTCTTAAGAGTGGGTTTATTTTAAGGAATCCATCAAGCTCTGTCGACCCACAACGCATTCATTTTGTGGCAAATATCACTAAAATTCATTAAAGAGTCTTTATGCAGCAAACCGTAGGGTGCCCATGATTGGCCCATCAATCCCCTTTGAGCGTCTCCTGTAAAGAGCCTCCAATGAAGTCAAATTCTACTTCAAGGCTTAATGCTCCACCGCGAGATTACCAGTCAAGATTGCTTGCCCTTGGCCAGCAAGTCAATTGGAAAGGCAATGTGGATATTGATGACATAAGAACTTCCCTATCTTGATTGGCTTCGTTTTGTAAAAACTAAGGGATTATCTAAAATGAGGAAGCTTTAATTGCTTTAATCAGTTGATTGCTTGCACGCTTATAGTAACGCCGCTGGCGTATCCCCTCTTTGTGTGCTTTAGCAAAAATCATGCGCTCTTTAGACCCCCCAATTTGAATTAAGGCCTTAAATCCATCGCGATACACTTTTAGCTCTTTCTTTTCCTGCTTACTTTTTCCAGGCGTACTAATTTTCTTTTCGATGATTCCCTGAAATATCGCATGGGCTATCGCATCATCGCGGACCTTCTGTAATGCCAATGGGTCAATATACCCATCCTCACCTGCCAGCTCTTTAGCTGATAGCCCTTGTTGGTAGGACTCGGTTCGCTCGTAATCCAAAATTCTACTAGCGATTATTTTCGACACATCTTCATTTTGAATTTCTACCGCAATGATCTGGCTTAACAACGCCAACTTGGGATTAAGGCTATTGAACTCACATTGAGAAGTGAGCCCATGGCGAAGGGCGTTAATTGATGAGATGCGCTTGCCATCAGGCGTGCGCGGCCCAGTTGAGTGCTGGGCGTTGCACTGATTAGCAGACTGCTGTTTGTTAGTCGCCATCGGTATTTATTTGTAGGTCAATGGCACTCAGATTTTTCTTAAGCCCCTCATTTTGAAGTTCGAGCCGCTTAATAATGAGTTTGCGGTTAACGAGTGCCTCATATGAAGCCTGTAATCCTTGCATAGCCTTAATCCGATCGGCAATACGCGAGTCTAGGGAGGCGATGAATTCGCCTTCGTACTTAAAGGCCCAAGCCACTAAACTCCCTACCGTGTGATCCAAAAGCTTAATTGCCGCGATTAAATTTGGATCATCCCACAGACCATCAGTAAAGAGTGATTTATTGGGAACTGGCGTGACCTTGTTCTTCAAATGCTCCCACATTCTATTGGCAATTGCTTGGATTTTCTGCGACTCATAACGACGAATCCACCAGATGCAATCAAAGATCTTTTCCGCAAGATAAATTTGTAATGGGGTTTTCGCCTCTAACTCAATGATGGTCGCCTCTAAGCCAGCGCAGTATTCTTTTACAGACTCACCAGGCAAGATCGGAACCTGACCGCCAGCAATCTTACTCAGGATGGAGATCGGTAGATTGATCTGAGATTTGCTAGCAGCAGTTTTGGCCATGAATAACCCTTAGCGAGGTAGATTTAAACGCACTCCGGGGCGGTCATCGGGGGTGCCGATGAATTCGATACCGGCCTGTTCAAAAGCCTTCATTAGCTTTTTAAAAGTCTCAATATTTCCAGCCGGAACTTCATTTCCCGCTGACTCAAGGCGCACTAAGGTTGAAAAAGCAATATTCGATTGCTCAGCTAGCTCCCTAACCGTTAATCCAGTCATAGCTCGTGCGGCTTTCAATTGACTACTTGTAATCAAGATCAATAAATTCTATAATGATATCAATGAATTCATTTTTGAGTTCATTAAATTTATAATGGAGATTAAATATGCTTAATAATCAAGATTTTACACAGGATCGCACTAAATACCTAGGGGGTTCTGATATTGGCGCCATCCTGGGCCTTTCTAAATACCGGAGCCCTCTCGATGTCTGGCTTGAGAAAACTGGCAAAGTAGTTAAGGAAGTCAATAACCTACCCGTACGGTTTGGCACTTTTGCCGAGTCGTTTGTCGCCGATGAATACTCAAGACAAACCCGATTTTCCTTAAGCTTACAAACTAAAGCTATCACCCACCGAGACCATTCTTTTTTGGTAGCACATATCGACCGCTTTGCCCATCCTCTTAATGCTGATATTCAGGGTGAACCCACTCACCTTTTAGAGTGTAAAACTGCCAATCCCTTTGCCAAATCCGAATGGGGAGAATTGGGTAGTGATGAGGTGCCCATGAGCTATCTTGCACAATGCCATTGGTATTTGGCTTTGACGCATCTAAAGCGTTGCGATTTAGCGGTCCTTTTTGGGAATAGTGAGTTGCGTATTTATCACATTTACAAAGATCTTGATTTGGAAGCGACCTTGCTAGATAAAGCAATCGACTTTTGGCAAAACTACGTACAAAAAGATATTGCACCCAACCCTCAGTCCACCGGTGACTATCAAACCCTCTTTCAAACAGAGTCTCCTGGAAAAGTGATTGAGGCAGATGAGAAGACTGCCCAACTCATTGCCTACTCGTATGAATTAAGTAATGATATTCATGCAAAAGAAGAGGAAGTGGGCACGATTAAGCAGCACGTCATGGCTGTAATGCAAGATGCGCAAGAACTTCTCTATCAAGGTCGATTACTGGCAACCTGGAAAAAACCAAAAGCCAGCTTCCGTTTCGATAGCAAACGTTTTGAAACCGAACACCCTGAGCTTTTTCCAAACTATCAAGTACCAATTGCCAATAGTCGGCGCTTAGTCCTTAAGGAATCAAAAGCAGCCTCACCTCACCAAATGCCCGCCCCGAATACCTTAGGAGATTAATCATGGCCAAACGCACCAATGCACTAAAAAGTCTTGCCACTCGCCAGTCTTTTAGCACCCCCACCGACTATTCTGAGAATCACTTGCTTAAGAAAATCAAATGCAAAATAAATGATGCGGGTACTACCTCAATACTAAAGCGACTTGAGGGCCCTTCCTCAGAGAAGCAATGGGTGCCAAATATGAAATGTCACCTCACAAAAGCAGCGGTGACACTAGAAATGGAAGATGCAGACCTTGATTCCTGGTTGGAAATGCAGGCTCAAGTCCCTCCGGCAGTAAAGCTATCTTTACTTCGGCTCATTTACTCGCATTGCTTAGACCCCTTTTTAGATGAGGTGTGCTTTAGCCAATATGAAGATAAAAATTGGGAAGCTACCGTTACCGTGAATGGCTGGTTAAAGATTATCAATCGCTGCGACACTTTTACTGGACTGAGTTTTTGTCAATCAGCAGAAGAGAGTGATGAACAGGTTCCACTGTGGATAGAATGCACCATCTACCGCAATAATCGCACCCTACCAATTACAGTGAGGGAGTACTTTTCGGAAGTGAAGCAAGGCACCAGTATGTGGGAAAAAATGCCTAGACGGATGTTAAGGCATCGTGCTTTTCAACAATGTGCTCGTATTGCTTTTGGCTTATGAGCGCGTCACAGACACAAATAACAGCAATCTTTATGGGACTGTTTACTGCAGCGGTATTCAATAACTACTTATTGGCAAAATTAGTATGCCACTTTAATGCTGCCCCAAGTAAGTCATGGTCATAGCCATGTCCAATTACGGTAAACGGTAATCTTATTGCCGTAGTAATACTACCTGCGCTTAATACTTTGGAGAAAAAAATTAAACGGACTTATGGAAGATTTCGATAATTTTATTCTCTAATTGCTTGGCAAACTCTTTTGGATTCATGAGGGGTGAATTAATCATTTGATTGCGAAGCATACTGCGATATTCAATTAATTTTTTAGGTGAAGCGGCTAAATTTTGCGCAATTTCTATATATTTCATGGTGTTTTTTGCCACCAACTCTTCGTGACCAATGCAACTTAAAAAAGCAAATGTCTCCCTACTAACCACCCTATGTTGCGGCATAGTGATGACAGGAACTCCCATATAGAGGGCCTCACAACTTGTTAACCCCCCTGAAAAAGGCGTAGGGTCAAGGGCAATATCAATATCCTTGTATTCGTCCAACATATAAATATGAAAGGAAGGGCCACGTAATTCAATTCGATCCTGTACGATGCCGTGTTTCTCAAAAATTGCTCGCACAGTATTGCAATACTGAGGATCATTAAATGTTCTCCACTTCAAAATCAATTTTGATCCTGGTATCCCATGAAGCACTTTTGCCCAAAGAGCATATACCTCCGGGTTATATTTCAGCGTGTTATTAAAACTACCAAAAGTAATAAATCCATTTTTAATGAAAGGTGGATCTTGTATGAGTGGGGCTGGAAACGCAGGAGAAAAGCATAAGCGACTTTGCGGAAGGAGTTCGATTGGCTCTATAAATTGCTCACTTACAGAATCGGCACTATGCCAACGATCCAGAAGAACCGCATCAATATATTCAAGACCAGTGGTAGCAAAATAACCTAGCCAACTTAGCATGACTGGAGCCGGTCTATGTGCAAACATACTCAAACGTGATCCAGCAGTATGACCAGATAAATCAATCAGGACGTCAATTTGATCACCCTCAATTAGCTGAGCAAGCTGTACATCAGATGAGCGTGAAACATCCTTAAAATTGGAGTTCGATTGAATAATTTCAGTAATCCAATCAGAAATGATGCCAGAGCTGTAAGTAAATACCTGTATCTTTTCTCGATTATGAGATAACAGGATTTCTTTAAAGAAAATACCCACCGTATGCTGACAAAAGTCACTAGAAACATAGCCCACCCTCAAGGGTCTAGTGGTGATTCCTTTTTTAACAGGGCGACTTTTTTTACCGCCTGCTAATGAGATCGCCAGATTAGCCCAATCTTTAACTGCATCTAACTTAGTTTGATCGGAAATATGCGGACAGTATTCAAGGCTAAGGATGGAGTTCCTAAAAATGCCTTCATGCAACGGATACTGTTCTTTTAAGTGGGAATAAATTCTGATCGCCTCATCAGAATTCCCGAGCTGTTGAGCTACTGAGGCCAAGTTAGCTAAGGCAGCAAAGTTATTAGGGTCAATATTTAATGCTCTTTGAAAGCAAGATTTGGCAAATGTCAAAAATCCATATGAAAGTTGTAAAGCGCCAGTTTCTACCAGCGCGCTCTGCTCATTCTGTGAATTTGTATAAATTTGATTGCAAAGCGCCATGGCTTCTTCAAATCTACCATTGTTAGCCTGTTGATTGGCTAATTGAAGTATATTTTGCCACTCGAAACTTTTCATCTATCAATTGTATATTTCAACTACACAACTAACTGATTGTATGACCCTAGCATCTTAACAAGGAGTTTTAACGAAATTAAAAATCTACAAAAGCAGCATTCTCAAAATTATTAATTTAAATTATCCATAAAAAAACACCGCCTTATGAGCGGTGTTTAATTTATTACTTATCAGGATTACTACTTTACTACTACCCCACGATGATCTGTGGGGTTTCTCTTTTTATGGAGATTAAGAAGTCAGAGTCAATACACCAGCACCAGCAGCTGTCATTGTATGTGTTCCAACTAAATGCACAACCGTAGTATCTGTAGCAGCACCTGTTGTACCAGCAATAGACTCAACGATATAGGTATCACCACCGTATACACCTTGCGCTGTACCATGAGCAGCACCTAAAGCTAGAGCTGCTGCTTCAATGATGCCGATAGCAGCCGCGACAGTACCAGCAGCAGCCGTACTAGTGGCGCCAAGAGTACCAGAACCAGCTGTCAAGCCTGAACCTAATAACACTGCTTGAACATCGGTAACAAACGATACCTTGTCACCAGTTAGTGCACCTGTAACATTGTAGTTTGCTACGGTAGCAAAGGCCGTACCAGCGGTACCAACAGATACCGTATCTACACCTGTATGAGCACCGAGGGTAATATTGTAAGTACCTGTTGTATTGGTAGTTGCAGCACCCAATGTAATGCTATTAGCAGCCGCATTAGCAGCAGCAATAGTCACCGTATCAGTACCAGCAATATTAGCAGCAACAATAGTATTTGCTCCAGTACCAGCACTAATCGTGTTGCCAGCTGAGTTAGTTGTACCAGTCAATGTTGCAGCACCAGTATGAGCAGCATCATTAATCGTTACAGCAGCCACTGCAGCAGAAGCATTGATGGTATCGGTACCAGCTGCAGTCGAACCTGTAATCGTGGTTGCAAAGGTATTAGCGGCAGTTGTCACTACCAATCCAACGCCTGCACCAGTTAAGCCACTTGCATTCAGGGTTGTCAGAACAGTATCACCCGTTAACGATGTAATTGTTAAGCCATTTGTACCGGAGACTGTAAGTACACGAAGTGCTGTATCAGTAATTACTACAGTATCAGTGCCACCGATATTGGCAGCTGCTGAACCCGAAGTAACGATATTCAATGTACCTAGAGCTGGGGTAACAATATTACCGTATGCGTACACTTGTCCTGCAGCAGTACTAATCAAGCCTACGGTTAAGGTATCGGTTAACTGTGAACCCAAAGTACCAGAAGTAGTAATACCACCAGTATTCGCAGTCGGCGTAGCTCCGGCAGGAGCTGAAATATTAACTATTGTGCCGCTGGACAAGTTGTTCAACGTTGTTACAGAGGTAGCAGCAGCAACTTCTGTCAAAGTCAGAGTAGTAAATGTTCCAAAGGCATTTGGAGAAATTGTCTGATTACCAGTCTGAGCGCCTAAAGCGAGGGTACTAAAACCTGTTACTGCAGCTTTAAATGCTGTTGCTGCTGCGCCAGAAGATACTGCAGTTGCTTGCGCATCAGTCAATCCTAAAATTGCTGAACCACCACCAGTAACAGTACCGCCTGTGCCTACGTTACCAGCACTAAGAGTAACGCTAGAACCTGCGCCTGTACCTAAAACAATTGCTTTAGTAGTAGCACCAACAGTCAACGCATCGATTTCAGCGCCACCAGTGTAGGCAGTACCTGTTCCCAATGTCAGGGTGTTGATGTTTGTTGCTGCTGCGCCCAAAGTTTGAGCTGAGGCATTAATACTTGTTAAAGCTGTGAAACCAGCATTGGAGAAGTCAGCGGCAACACCACCAGAGCCAGTGATGGTTACAGTTGCAAGTTTAGCTTGTGCAGTCATGCTAAATGTATTAAGCGCTGTACCACCCAAATTCAACTGAGTCGCGACAGCAGCTACAAGAGCATCAGTAGCAGCAGCAGTTGTGTTCACTGTAACTGTAGTTGCTTTAGCAACGGTCAATGCAGTGAAAGTTTGCGCACCAGAAATATTCAATGTGGCCGATGTTGCGGTTGCGTCTGTTACACCAGCTTGAGTAGTTGTGCCTGATGCATTAATTACTAAAGCACGTGTGCCTGCTGCAGAAGTGATCGTTGTTGTACCAACAACCTTAGCTGTGTTGTACGTTGTCACTCCGTTAGCATTGATTGCAACAGTACCCGCAGCTCCGTTAACTGTAACCGTAGCCAATGTACTGCCTTGAGTTGCTGTAGTTGTAGCATCAGTATCTGTAATTACCATGCCAGTTGTGAAACCAGTTGTTCCAGTATTTTTAGCTGAAACGCTAGTTGCACTGTTAAGAACAATAGATACTGTACCTGAAGTAGCAGTATTTGCATCAGTCAGATTGAATGCTGTAACACCGGTACCGAAAGATGTATTGGTTACTGAAACGTTACCAGTGGCAGCTGCTGAACGAGAAAGATTAATTGTTTGCAGACCAGCTAAAGTAATGCTAGCAGGCATTGCAAGGTTAGTTCCGCTATCAGCAATATTAAATGTATTGCCTGTGCCTGAAGCCACAACTGAATCAAAAGAATTAATCGTAGCGCCTGTACCCAAAATACCGTTAACTACGCTATTGCTACCTGGAGTGAATGTGTCAACACCTGTAGTGAGTGTATATACAGTAGTAGGAGTTGATGTTCCTGCTGTTACAGCAGTTGCTGTTCTTGCATTGATACCAGCAGCGTCACTTGATCCTTGGCTTGAAGCATTAGCGATGATCTGTGCGGCAGTTAATGCGTAAGCATGAACAATTGTATCACCAGCAGCAATAATTGCATTGGCATAATTTGTCCAGTAAGTAAGGCCGCCTGCATCCGCTGAGCGCAAAAGAACATTTGTATAGAGCAATGAGACAGCGGCTGATGTTGTAAGCGCGCCATAAGTACTACGGAATTCAGTTGAATCTCCGAAACCTTGCGCAATTGCTGCTTGTGCAGCAGTTGTATTGTTGTTATTGGCTAAAGTATTAACCCAAAAAGAAAATCCCGCTGGATCTGGATTGCGGCCCAAGATTGCGATGTAGTCTTGAGCGATAGTATTTTGTATTGCTGCACTGATTTGAACGGCCATTTGGAAATTCTCCTGATTAATTAATTGGTAATAACTGGTCAAAAACCATTATTGACAATGAATGATACCTAATGAGGACTACAGTGAGATGTGATATAAATCACTTATTATTCAAATCGTTGCTCAAAAAACGTTTAAATGCAAAAAAACAACGTTTTTAAGGAATTTTAAGATTTTATACACGAAAGTGGCTGGCAAACCTGCTTCTAAGTTCTTTTTTTGACTAGGAAATTTTACCTTAAACGCATGATTTATCAGTTATTTATTCCATCATAAGCCAAACTATGAATAGAGCAATCTTGAACCTTTTAAGTGAGACCTCTCCATCTGAGGAGATTGCTCTGCATAGACTTCGCCTAGATAGCGTGAATGACACCAGAGAACACTCTCTGACTACTATAGATCTACTATTGCATGCACTGGCTCATCCAACCACCGCGTACTCAGCACTAATTAACCCCTTTGGGGCACTGATTTGCTTTGCTAAAGCACTACGGGTAAGAAAATGTGATGTAGTTGACATTTACCCCCTACGTTTTCAACCCTTGAAGCACGTATGGTTCTTTTTTACGAGCCAGGGTCTCCATCACATCCCCCGCTTAGCTATATATATAGCTAAGCTATCTGCCTTAGTGCACTCAGGAAGGCTGCGCTAGTATGGCCGTTGCCGTTGATCTGATTAAGCAATTTCCTTTTTTTCAGGGTTTACGAGACTTTGATCTGCAAATGATTGCCCAAAATGCTCAGTTAGGGTCAGCCAAACAGGGCCAAGAAATTCTCGCTCGTGGTGCTATGGTCAGCTTTCTGACCTTTGTGGTTGCTGGGCGGATCCAATCTTCTGAAGTTACCGAAGATGGTCGAATCATTGGTATTACGATTTTAGTACCCGGGGACATCATTGGCTGCTTAACCCTAGCCGATAATCAACCAGTTACTAATTCCCTGCGGACCTTAGAAGACGTGCAGATGCTACTCATTCCGATGACACTGGCTAAATCGCTCTTAAATACTCAACCCCTGATTGCCCAGCGCGTAATGCAACTCTTGGCCCAATCGGTTCGTCATTCCATGAAAGAGCGCGCGATGCTGAGCTTACCCAACGCCTTTCACCGCATCTTTGTGCAACTTAATTTATTGGTTAATAATGCTGCGGCCCAAAGGCAAGTGCATCATGTGCCGCGCCAACAAGATATTGCCGCAATGGTCAACACCAGTCGCGAAACGGTATCTAGAGCGCTCCAATTACTCATTAAAAATGGGGTTCTCACTAAACATGGCCATCAACTACATATTGAGCAAAGTGAAGCCTTAAAAAAGTTAGCTGCTGATGGCCTTGATGCTTTGCCTGGCAAAAAAATCGATTTAACCTAAAGACACATTCAAAAGTGCCCGCGACAAATGATCTTAGCGAGCAAGCTGTTGTCATAGGTTTTAAATCAGCCGAGCCATGAATTCGGTTGCTGTGTTTGCAGTGGGCATTTTTACACCCCGCTTATAAAAACAAATGGCCCTATTAAAGCTGCATCATGACATCAACGCGCTGGGGCCAATATCAAACTAAGGCTTTGCTGCGAGATTCTGATCGCGCTCAAAATAGGTGGCTACCAACTGCAAGTCTTCCGACGTTAAATTACCAGCCTGTTGCTTTAAACGTAAATAAGAAAGTAGGTAGTTGTACTTGGCTTGCGCTAAATCACGCTGCGCGGTAGCCAAACCTTTATCGGCCAGCAGAACATCTAAATTAATTCGCTCGCCGCCTTTAATGCTTTTACGCATTGCTTTAGTGAGCTCTAAAGCTGACTCAACAGCGCGATTTAAAGCGCCCACCTTTTGCTCACTCGATAAAACACTGTCATATTGCTTGCGTAACTCAGTTAAAACCCGTGCGCGCGCTTCATCTGATTGCGCAAGTGCTTTTTCAAAATTAGCACGAGATTGCGAAATCAAACCGGTAGTTTGGCCACCATTAAAGAGCGCCCAGCTCGCTTGTAGGCCGGCCGTAGAAGTAGTAGCCTGTTGGTTAATAGTAGAAATATAGTAAGAATTTTGTTGACCCCAGGTCGCTACCGCAGAAATAGTCGGGTAATTACCAGCCACATTTTTTTGCATATCTTGACGTGCTACTTCTTCATTATGTTGACTAGCCAAAATCTCAGGATTACCGGCTAAGGCTGCCTCTTTCCACAATTCAAACGCCTTAGGATTTAATGGCTGTACCCGAAAGTTTTTAAAGATAGGTTTTACTTCGGATGCTGCGTGCAACTCAATGCCCGTGATCGTCTCTAATTTACGTTTATTGTTTTCAATCACATCACGCGCGTCAATGACTTGCGCATCCGCCATTTCATAAGAAGCGCGGGTCTCTAGAGTATCGGTGATCGTCCCCTCGCCTTTTTCAAAGCGCTTGGCATTGACTTGCAGTTGTTCCTTAAAGGCTTCTTTTTGCGCTTCCACATAAGAATACTGATCGCGAGCGTACAGTAAATCGGTATAGGCTTGCACTACTCGAATCAAGAGATCTTGGGTGTTGTACGCTAAGCGCGCTTGCGCTAAATTGGCTTGGGCTGCACCTTGACGAAACAGAGCGACGGCCTGCATATTAAATAAGGCTTGGGTTACTTGAAAGTACGAATTATTACTGGGATAGGCCTGATTGGTAATGACCGTAGGACCACCAAGAGTGCCAAATTGAGGCTGCGCTATATGGCTATTATTAATAGCAGAATAATAGTTCGCACTTAATTGCGGCAAGAGTCCAGCACGACTAATTTCTAAATTGGCACGTCCTGCTTCCGCATCTTTGATAGCCGCCCGAAAAGTGGGATCGCTAGCCAAAGCCGATTCATAAGCATTCATGAGATCTAGCGCCTTTGCATCCATCATCAACGATGACAGCACCAACGCGCTCGCAACCAAAGTCCTTTTCACCACTATTCCTCGCGCAATGAGCCGTGCATTCGATCGGTAATCGGCTTTAAGAGATAGATCATCATGGTTCTCTCGCCAGTAACAACAAAGACTTCAGCTGGCATACCAGGGCGCACTTTGTTATCTTTTAATTTACGCATTCCCTTGTCCGTCACTTGCACTTGAACCTTGTAGTAAGGCTCTCCCGTACGGGGATCTTGTGTGCGGTCGTTGGGCACTACCGTAACGACACCCGGAATATTTGGGGTGCTTCGCTGGTTAAAGGCGGGAAATAAAATTTCTACCGGAAGGTGTAAATGGACCTTATCAATTAAATGGACGGGCACCCTAGCTTCGATAATGAGGGCGCCCTCATCGGGCTCTATTTCCATCAAACGGGTACCGGGTTGTACTACGGCACCTTTAGTAAAAATCTCCAAATTCACGATAGAACCATTGACGGGAGATTTAATCGTGGTGTTATCCAAATCAAATGAGAAAGCCTTTAAGCGCCCTTCTTGCTCGACCAACTGGGATTGATAGCGAGCAAGATTGCCGCGATCTTCTGATAGCGAGCCATTAATTTGTAAATACGTTCGCTCTAATTCCAGCACCCGATTGCGGGCAACATAGCCATCTTTAGCTAAATCTTGTAGATTTACTAATTGCTCTTTGACAAATTTAACTTGTAATTCTTTATTGGCAATCGAGTCCTTTAGGCCGTGGACTTGCGCTTGCAATCCCATGACGGCTTGCTCTGCCCCGTTGGCTTGGGCTGATGCTTGCAGATTATTTAAGCGGGCTAAAACCTCCCCCACCTTAACCGTATCCCCATCTTTCACCATAATTTCTTCAACCACCCCACTGAATGGTGCTTGAATAGTTTTACGTTGGCCATCGGTGATCACGGTACCTTGCGCAGCAACGCCCTTATCGAGCGGAGCAAACAAGGCCCACACCATAAAACCGCCAAAGCCAATGATGAGCACAATCCAGCCTAAGCGAGCGTAGTGCTTTTCATCATGCTCAACAAAATCAGCCTCATTGGCTCGAGCCTCTTGCATCTGGGCAATTTGGGTTTGCAACCAGGCTTTGGTATTTTCGTAAGGTAGTTTTAACATCGGATTCTCGTCAATTACGGATGGCTAGTGGAAGGGTGATCACCATCATCTGGCTCCACATCAAGGGCGCTGGCACTAATATTATTTTGAGCTTGTGCCCGGGCATCGGCCTCTGCCTTAGCCCGCGCTGCTGCCTGCGATTCTTGCTGAGCCTTAAATTGAGCCAAGTCTTTGAGCACTTGATCGGTTGGGCCAAAGGCGGACACCATGCCATCACGCAAGACCAATAACTTATTAGTTTCTCGAATAATGCTGGGGCGATGGCTAATTAAAATGACGGTCTTGCGCAGTTGACGTAAACGAATAATGGCTTGGGTAAGTGCAATCTCGCCAATATCATCTAAGTTGGAATTGGGTTCGTCTAAGACAATCAGGGAAGGGTTGCCATAAAGGGCGCGGGCTAATCCGATGCGCTGCTTTTCACCACCCGATAAACCTAAGCCTCCATCACCAATCGGGGTGTCATACCCATCAGGCATGCGCAAAATCAATTCATGCACACCCGCCAATTGAGCGGCAATAATCACCTGCTCCGCATCTACCTCACCAAACCGGGCAATATTTTCGCTAATAGTTCCCGCAAATAATTCAATATCTTGAGGAAGATAGCCCATATGAGGGCCTAAATCATCTTTATTCCACAAAAATACATCGGCACCATCTAAACGTACCTTGCCTACCGCTGCGCGCCAAACACCCACCAAAAGACGGGCTAAGGTGGATTTACCCGAGCCGCTTGGTCCAATTACCCCCAAACAGTCGCCTGAATTAATCTGAAAACTCACACTTTTGAGCACTGCCACCTGAACCATGGGAGGCGCTGCGGTCACTCCCTCAACGCTGAGATGCCCTTCAGGTTTAGGTAGCTCCATACCCGCCTCACGAAGGGGATTGTCAGCGAGTAATTTTTGCAGGCGATGATAGGCGCTCACGACACTACTCCATTGGCGCCAAACCGCAATGATTTGTTGCACGGGAGCTAGTGCCCTGCCCAGCAAAATCGAACCAGCAATCATCATCCCGCTCGTAACATCGCCCATGATTACCAATAGTGCCCCCAAACCCAAAATCAAGGACTGCACCGAGATCTGAACAAACTTCGTAATGGAGCTAACGTGCGATGCTTTTTGACTAGCCTCTGCCTGTAATTTTAAAAACTTCACATGTTCTGCGTACCAGCGCTTACGCATATTCGGAAGCATGCCCATGGCTTCGATCACTTCAGCGTTACGTAAATTATTGGTTGCCACATTGCTCGAGCGAATTGCGGTGGTATTGGCTTCAGCTAAGGGTTTGCGAGAAACCACTTCATTTAACCAAGCAAGGCCCACCAATAAAATGATGCTCACTAAAGCGAATAAGCCCATCCAAAAACTAAAAACAAAAATAACGAGTAAATAGATTGGGAACCATGGTGCATCAAAAAAAGCGAACATGCCATTACCCGTGACAAACTGACGAATGGTTGTTAAATCATTGAGTGCTTGTCCAGCGTTAACCCCTGTAGAGCGTAAATTTTGCTCAAAGGCGGCGGTGTATACCCGATTATTGAGGAAAGAATCCATCTTGGCGCCAATTCTGACAACCACCATACTACGGATATATTCCAACACTGAAATTAAGGCAAATAAACCGACCACCATCAAACTGAGCATGTACAGCGTGGTCTCATTGCGGCTGGCTAGCACTCGATCGTAGACTTCGAGCATATAAATGGAGGGCACTAACATCAATATATTGATGCAAGCCGTAAAAATCGCAATCGTGTAAAACACCTTCTTAAACTTGACCAATGCTTCAAAGATCTCATTTGTAGGCATTAATTGCCGAATTCGGTTTCGCAAAATCGTACTCCTAGGCTACTTAAAGTGAAGGTACTGGTCTTGGTTTGCCACTGAAAAAGATCAGAGGGGCCATAAAAGCATCTTGTGGCGCTCATCTAGTCGATCAGGAATTCCAGACTCGTACTTAAATTAGTCAATATCCGGGCAGACTATATCATATTTTGTGATACAAATCACAAAATTAAGATTTTTTAGTCAAGCCACCCTGACCCTAGAAACGCACGTAGTAAAGGCTCTAATAGGGTTTTTGATTAAAAAAGTGTCCTTAGTCCTTATTTACACCCCTATTCCTTATTGCCACTCGCGCACATCGGCGTTCAAGAAAACGAGCCCTACCGAGCACCCTGCGCTAAACCGCTCTGGAAGGCATCCAAAGATTGGGTCACAAAATCTGTAAATTGCGAACAAAATCGTTCTTGGGAAAAACGCAGCGCATTCTCACGACAGTCTGCTGGGGAAATAGACCCATCGAGCTGTTCAAATTGCATCATCGCCTGGCAAATGGCATCCACGGTTTGCTGTGGGAAAAAAAGCCCGGTGGAAGCCTTTTCATTTGGCAAACCTTTGATAGTTTCAAGCGCACCACCTTTGCCATAGGCAATAACGGGGGTACCGCAAGCCTGAGCCTCCAAGGGGGCAATGCCAAAGTCTTCTTCAGCGGCAAAAATAAAGGCTTTTGCCTGCTGCAGGTGACTTACTAACACCTCAAAGGGTTGGTGGCCTAGTAAAGTAACATTCGGTGGCGCTAGGCGTTTGATTTTTTCAAAATCGGGCCCATCCCCAATGACGATGAGGCGCTTATCTGGCATATCGCAAAACGATTTCACAATCAAATCGATTTTCTTATAGGGGACCATGCGAGAAGCGGTTAAGTAATAATCTGCTTTGTGCTCGCCCAAAGTAAATTGATCTAACGCAATGGGGGGGTAGATTACCGTAGACTCTCGCCGATATACCTTATAAATTCTGCGGGCAATAAAATGAGAGATGGCGATAAAGTGATCGACCCCATTGGCGGTGCGTAAGTCCCAGATCCGCAATTGATGCAGTAAATATTTCGCAACCCACCCCTTAAGCCCCTGGTTTAAACCCGTTTCTTGCAAATATTGGTGCTGTAAATCCCAGGCATACCGAATGGGGGAGTAACACATACAAAGATGCAATTGATCGGGGCCCGTCAAAACGCCTTTGGCCACGGCATGACTACTAGAGATAATCAAGTCATAGGCAGATAAATCAAATTGCTCTATTGCCAATGGCATTAAGGGTAAATAAGCACGATATTTGGTTTTGGCAAAGGGGAGTTTTTGAATAAACGAAGTGGTAACTGCCTTACCTTGAAGAAATCCCCTTGCGCTAGGCGGCAAGAAATCCACCGTGCTATACAGATCAGCCTGAGGGTAACAACGCAACATTTGCTCTAGCACCCGTTCCGCCCCCGCATAGACGGTTAACCAGTCATGGATGATGGCAATGCGTAGGGATGGTGAGTCGTTGGTCAAGGGCATCTTATCCATATTCGTTAGACTGGGTTTGGCTAATCCAAAGGAGCTAGTCTACACAAGGAACGCTTTGTGCTCAGCCGCAATTTAGACCAGCATCAGACGACTGCTTAGAACGGTTGAGGCTTTTGATCTTGCTCTAGGCGATCAGGCCATAAGCATCAATCGTCTGCTGCACTGTCTTATCCCAACTAAACAGTTTTGCCCGTTCTAGGCCTTGACGAGCAAGATCCTGGCATTGGAGATCGTCATTGAGAACTCTCATCAATGCTTCCCTTACTTGTTCTGTGTGGTTTGGATTGATATAAACGACTGCATCGCCTCCCACCTCGGGTAGTGAGGCGGCATCTGAAGAGATCACGGGAACGCCAGAAGCCATCGCCTCAAGCACTGGTAATCCAAATCCCTCGTAATGGGAGATACAAGCAAAAAGTCGGGCACCAGAATAAATAGCGGCCAAGTCTTGGTCTGGGACAAAGGAGAGGTATTTCAACCACCCCTCTTGGTGATAGCGCGCAATTTTTTGGTGAATCTGCTCACTATTCCAACCGCGACCACCCACGAGCACCAGGGGATATTCAGTGCGAAGTGCTTGGGGTAGGCTAGCGTAGGCGTCGATTAAACGCTCTACGTTTTTGCGCGGCTCAATGGTCCCCACCGACAGGGTATAACACTGTGCTTTGAGTCCATATTGAGTCAGAGTGGGTGCAATTGCTAGAGCCGAGCGAACTTGAAACTGGGGGTCTACACCCAAGGGGACACTCACTACCCGATCTTCTGGAACGTGAAAGAAATCGAGCAATTCTGTTCTAGAGAATTCCGAGTCGGTGATAAAGAGGCCGCCCTTTTGCATCAGGTGCGGGAAAATATTTTGTTGGTACTTAACCCGAAATGCTGGGTGATACTGCGGCACTCGAAAGGCGGACATATCATGCACGGTACTGACGCACTTGCCCGCGAAATGGGGCAAGACAAAACTGGGGGAGTGGTAAATAAAATCCTTGTAGGGCTGACAAATGAGGCCTTTGATGGCAGGCGAAACAGCCCAAAAAGCAGAGCGTGCTGCACTATAAATCCGCTGCTTTATGGGATTGGTTATCGAGCCGGAATGGGCTGTATCTACAGAGTGGTATTTCGTGATGAGGGTTTGTGGATCATCTACCCATCCGAGCAAAAACTGAAATCTAAGCGCTTCCAGTGCGGTCGATTTGCTAAAACCTTTGGCTAATTCATAGGTATAACGCCCAATTCCCGTGAGAGACATGAGCATCGGATCCAAAGAAAAAATCAGCTTCAAGGAAGACTCTTTCGAAAAAGGTTAAATCGATCTTGATGCCAAGTGCAAAAAGAGGCCAACAAGAAGCTCCAGATCCAAAGCGGCGCAAAGGAGAGGTCGGGCTGTGAAAATACTTTCGCAATCATTAAGGCCCAGAGCCCCCAAACTGCGGCTACGGCATAGACCGCCATGCTGCCATTGGTCCATGCTTTCACATTGGACAAAGCCAAGCTACTGAGGCTAAGCATAAACAGGAAAAAAGACAGTAAACCCATGACACCAAGATTACTCACTAATAAAGCTAAAAAGCTCGAGGGTCGATTACCCCCCAAACCAAGCCCCAAACCATAGGTACGCCATAGGATTTCAAAACTGTGGAGATCGGCCTCTATCCTTACGCGAAAGGAGTCTCCATCACCCTTCTCAGACAAGATCCATTTAAATAGATCACGGGCATCACCCGATGCTGTGGTCATCACCAAGATGAGCCAAGCCAAAAGGGCCGTCACAATTAAAATGGCAAACAGTGTTTTATTGATCCAGCCACCATTGAGCAGTTGGGTCAAACCAAAACCCAAAAACACGGCCGTGACAACAAGCAATATGCCCACATAGGCGGTTGTTGACAGGGTGACCATCATCCCAAGTAAGCAGAAGAAGACCCCTAAAAAAAGTGCCCAAGTGGGACGCTGAACCCACCACACCAATAAAAAAGCAAATACCCCAACCAGATAGGTTGAGAGTGTTGAGGGCTCCAAAAAGACGCTATTAACTCTCAGAAAGGCTCCCACAGCCTGTTGATTTCCGATACTCCAGCCACTCACGGTATACAACCAATCATCGGGAAAATAGACCCCGCTCAGATTAGCAAAAAGCTGCCAAGCAGCAAAAAAGAGCACCACGCCAAGTGTGAACAACATCGCTCTTAGCAAAATCCAAGGGGATACTCGTCGCAGCCAGATGATGGAAAAAATCAGGCCGTTAATCACGAGTTGTCCAAGCTGATTAAAGTGAGATGCACTTAACTCTAAAGCCGTTAAATTATTGTATTGCTCATCAATACTGAGCTTGGGGGAATACACCATCACCCCCTTAAAAATCATGGGTAAGACCAAAACCCCCACCAGGGCGATAGCAATAAAGACCAGTAGCCAAAAAAAGGGGGTATTTTTACCGGGCGACCACTGCAAAAGATTAGGCTGCCAGAGAAAATCAATCCCATTTCGCAGGATATACACTACCCCTAAAAAATAGTAAATGATCAGGGGACTTTGACCCAAGTTAGTAAATGCCATCGCCTGAAAAACCGAGGCCATAATCAAGCCGGTAAGTAAGGCCTCAGAGCCGCGCAAGAATAAGACTAAAGCGAGCCCAGAAAGGAGAAGTGTGCTGGGCTCTGCCACGAAATATTAAGCTTTAGTGTGCTGCGTAAAAAGGCATGCTGATAATAAGATCAGTTTGGGGTGGATGCTCTATATAGCAGGATGCTACGGGTCACCAAAAGGGCGAAAATCCCACACAAGACTCCTATTAACACACCTAGGGCTAGGGCAATCTTCAGAGTAATCGTCGGCACATGAGAGGCATAGATCGGCTCTAGTTTGCTAACCGGCTGGCTATAGGGGGGCATCAACTGAGCAGTCTCTTCTGATAATTGCCCTACGAGATTTGCCAGCGACTCCCTTAAGTTTTGCGCTGCCTTATCGGCAATCACAATTTGATTAAAATTCGATGCAGGCGACTGTGATCCCGCCCCTTTTCCCCTTAAGTTAGCGAGCTCTGAATAGTAGAGCTCCACCTGTTTTTGGGTCCGCTCTTTTTGAGCCACTAAGGTTGCTAGTGCGGGGGCGATGATCTGGTTTTGAGCCTGCGTCACTGCTTCCACAATCGCTTCAAGGCAGTCTTGCGCGACTTCTGGAGACTGACCGCGCCAACTAATTTTTGCCATCGACAGGCTTTGGAAGGTGGGATTGGGCAACTTCACTAAATTGGCCGTAATATCACCGGCCATATTTTTCTGGTAATCCAATTCGTTAGGGACCTGGCAACGCTCTCGGATACTGGGCGTAAAAAAACTGGCTTGCTTCAAACGCTCGATCATCAATGGGGCTGGTTCAAGCTCATCACTTTGCACTCGCGCCGAAGAGCCCCTGAGGATCGAGCCCACTCTTGCTGGTTGAATCACAACGCTGGCTTCATATTTCGGCGGCAAAATCCAAAAATAGAGAACGCCTACTACTAAGCCGGCTACTCCACCGATCACATACCAACGCCATTGACCTGCCAAATAGCTCAGGACCGCCCAAATATTGACTTGATCTACTCGGCTAAAAGTCTGATTCATATCTATGGGCATTTTTCTTTTTATGAATACATTGGATTTTAACAAGCAATTATAGCATCGGGGAAAACTGCGCTATTTGGCTCATAATCAAAGCTTAGCCTCCTATAATCTACCAATGCAGTTTTCCGTTTTATCTGGAGATGATTCTAGTAAGCGTCTCTTTCGTAAATTCTCAAGTGATCTTTACTTCAAATGATTGAAAAATTAAACGTATGAAAGTTCTTATTACTGGTGGAGCTGGATTTATTGGATCTTGGCTCATTGAAGCGTTGGCTGCGAGTGGTCATCAGATGATTATCGTTGATAACCTTAGTCCGCAAATTCATGGCGCAATTCCTCAGACTGAAATGCCGTGGTTGCGCAATGAAGCTGTTGAGTTTATTCGCGCTGACATACGAGACTATGAGGTGATGGATGGGGCATTAGCTAAAGTTGATGCTGTCGTGCATCTTGCTGCAGAGACGGGAACCGGCCAGTCTATGTATCAAATAGGGCACTACTATGACGTCAATCAGCAAGCGACAGCATATTTATTTGAGGCCATTGGCACTAAACATCGCCATATTAAACGAGTTATCCTAGCTTCAAGTCGATCAATATACGGCGAGGGGGCTTATAAATTAAATGGGGATTTATATGTTCCTCAACCACGTAGTTCAGAACATATGAATAGGGGAGAGTTTGAGCCAGTTGGGCCCCATGGGGAGAGTCTAGGGCTAATACCAACACCAGAGCATGTGCAACCTAAACCGGCCTCCATCTACGCCGCCACAAAGCTCGCAAATGAAACTTTAGGCCAGATTTTTTCTGATGCCTATCGAGTTCCAGTCATTGCGCTGAGGTTTCAAAATGTATATGGAGAGCGGCAATCCCTTCAAAATCCGTACACAGGAATTCTATCTATTTTTTCAAACAGAATGCGGCAAAATCTCCCCATTAATATTTTTGAGGATGGTAATGAAAGTCGGGATTTCGTTCATGTGCATGATGTTGTCAGGGCCCTAGATTTAGCGCTAAATCTGCCATTAAATGATTTTCATGCTATCAATGTTGGGTCGGGCATCAACATTTCAGTAATGGAAGTGGCAATTTTACTGCGCAAACTTTTGAAAAGCTCTTCAAAATTATCTGTCACGGGCGACTTCCGTACGGGAGATATTAGGCATTGCTTTGCAGACCTTAAAAAAGCAAAGCAACTGCTTCACTTTGAACCCAAGCTTAATATTGAAGAAGGCATGCAAAAATTCTGTCTATGGGTTGAGCAGCAACCAATTTTAATCGACAGATCCGAAAGTGCTATGAGCAACCTAGCCAACTTAGGATTGGGGCGCTCACATGTCTAAACAGCTTTTAGATAAACTGAAAGGTATCTGCTCTAATCCCCCCAGTTTTTCTAGGCTCATTACTCTTGCATTAGGACGGCTTTATTACCCTCATCGCTTTCATTATTTTGGGCCAAAATCGACTTTAGAAAAACCTTTATTGTTAAGCTTTCCAGAGAACATCTCTATTGGCAAAAATACCTCCATACGAAAAGGGGTAAGACTGGAGGTTGTAAGCGGTCAATATGGAAATGGAAAAATTCAAATTGGCTCGCGCTGCTTAATTGAGCAAAATGTCCAAATAATAGCAAGGCGTCTTGTATCTATTGGCTCAGACGTATCGATTGCAGGTCATTGCGCAATAGTGGACGTTACACACCCATACGATCAACCTGGGCCAGTAAATATTGGATATAGAATTTTTGAGGGTTCTGATGAGACCCATATTGGTGCTGGATGTTTTATTGGCTTTGGGGCAGTGATTTTAGCGGGCGTAAGCCTTGGGGCAGGTTGCGTAGTAGGAGCAAATAGCGTGGTAAATAAAAGTTTTGGGCCAAGAACTGTGATTGCAGGCATACCCGCCAAAGTTATTAAGTTGTATTGAAAAATATTTTATGAACTCGCCATTCAGCAGATACAGCCCAACTAGAATTTTGGCCAGCAAGCTTTATCACACGCTAAGAGGTCATAGCAAAAAGAATCCTTTTTACAGTATAAAAAACTTTTTGGACCCCATCAATTTAGGTCTTTTTTTTAAATATTCTGGAAAAGAATTTTCTTGCAATATTTGCGGCGCACGTTCTGCTTTGCTTTATGACTTTCCAAATGTCAAAAATCGACAAGAACACATGATCGGTTTATTGCGAGAAACTTTGCAATGCCGAAAATGTGGCTCAACGATGCGCAATCGCAGCCTTGCAGAGGTAGTCCTAAAAGCTTTAGATCAAGCTTCATCAATCAAAGAAGTTGCGGCAAATGAGAAACTAGGCTTACGTATTCTTGATACGGACTCTTTTAGTGTCATGGCTCAATTACTAAGCCATCATAAAAATTATGTACGCACTAGCTTTATTCCTGATCAGCCCTTTGGCAAAGAGGTAGAAGCAAACCGCTACAACGTCAACCTCGAAAACATTACATTTGTAGATAATAGTTTCGATATGATTTTAACTTCGGATGTAGCTGAACACATAAGGGATATAAATACAGCACACGAAGAAATATATCGAGTCTTAAAACCTGGGGGGATATATATTTTTACTGTGCCATATGATCATAATTCTGTCGCCCACCATACGTTGGTTGATACAAGCCAAAAGGAAGATGTTTTTCTTGTTCCTAAACAACTTCATGGCGATCCTTTAACAGGTGGAATTCTGGCTTATCGTGTATTTGGCCAAGCAATATTTAAAGATCTGCAAAATATAGGTTTTTCGGTTGAATTACACGCCATAAATAATGAAAACAAAGGATTATTTGATGGGGATGTATTTACAGCGACCAAAATACCCCCAGGCTAATGGGCTATGAAGTTTTTTTCTTCAAACTACTCAAATAATAAATGGATTACAAACTCCTCCGCCAATCTGATGGGGGGGCTAGCTTCAGCAGGCATGAGTATTTTATTGCCTGCAATGATGGCAAAATATCTATCTACCGAGGCTTTTTCAGTCTGGGCATTGGCATTTCAAGTCATTACTTATGTTAATTTGCTAGGCTTGGGACTGCAAAATGCGACCGCTCGAGCAATAGCCTACTCGACTGAGTCTGACAGACCTAAGGTTACAAAAGCTGCCATTTCTCTAGCAAAAAATGCCTCAATATTTGCACTCATAATACTTATCGGCCTGACATCAATCTACCCAATGTTATTTCCACAGGTTAATCCTGGTCTCATTTATGAATTTAGGATTGTAATTTTTATGTTTGGACTAGCCTCAATCTCACAAATTGTTGCTCAAGTTGATTTTGGAGTTTTTCAGGGACTACACAAAAATATTATTTTTATTAGCCCACAGATGGCGGTCCGATTCTTGACATTATTTTTAGTCTGGCTAGGAATTAAGACAGAGCAGTCTATGGGAATGATTGCCCTGTTAATGGCTTTTTCAATGGCACTAATATGGCCATTGATGCGTATAGCATTTTTTAAATTTGTTCCATGGTCTCAGGAAATTAAAAAAGTCACATTAAATAAAGTCTTCAAATATGATCTACTAAAATACTGCGGAACCTTATCCGTTTGGTCGATATCTACACTCCTTATTAACTCAATGGGTCTGTTAATTGTCGGAAGATTCGATTTAAAAATGGCTGGGGCATACTCCATTGCAATGACTGCAGCATTAGTGGTACTGGGATTTCTAGGTTCTAGTCTTTCTCCATTAATGACAATTACCGCAGAAAAGTATGCAACGGAAGCTGGTCGAAAAGAGTTACCTCAAGTATTGTTTAAGACCACTTTGCTTGTATCAATCACCTTGAATCTAATATTTGCAGCAATAATTGGCCTTTATCCAGAGCTATTGCAATTATGGGTGGGAGAGAATTTTATATTGACTACAGGACCAATACTAGTCGTTTTGGTTGGCGCGCATTGCCTCAGAAATATTGGTGCACCCTACTCATTAATGCTACTTGCAACTGGATTGCATAAACGAGCTTTAACTAGCTCGCTATTAGAAGGAGCATCCAATGTTATAGCCTCTCTCATATTCGGCTATAAATGGGGAGCCGTGGGGGTAGCATATGGCACTTTATTTGGGTCAATAGTTGGTATTTGTACAGTATTACTATTTAATACAAAGAGTACGCCAGAATTAACCCCAAAACGTTTACTTTATATTAGCCAAACAATAATTATTCCAATACTACTATTTAGCCCTTTACAATACCTTCTAATAAAATGGCAATTTTCTAGGGGTTTTTTGGGTTAGGGTAAGCAGTGATAGCTAAACGAATCGGCATTGTCACTGTTCTTTATAAGAGCGATGATGTATTACCTGACTTTATTGAAAGTCTTTCAAAGCAAATAGCAATCAACTATACGCTTTATATTATTGATAACAGCCCTACCGATAGTGGCTGTCTAATCAGTGCTAAATTAACTCAAAACCATGGAATTGATGCAACAATTATTTTCAACAACGAAAATGTAGGCGTAGCAAAGGGAAATAATCAGGGGATAGAGCTTGCATTGAAAGATGGTTGTGATTTTATATTACTTGCAAACAATGATACCGAATTTAGCCCAAACACTATCTCCCTACTCTTGGAAAGTCTTGTCAAAAGCGGGGAGCGAGTAGCTACTCCAAAAATCATGTTTCACAATGATCCGAGGCTAATTTGGTATTGCGGAGGACACATTAATTCGTGGACCATGCGCGTGACTCACCATGATTATCTCCAAGTAGATTGTGGGCAATATGACCACTTGAAATATGTTGGGTATGCACCAACCTGTTTTATGATTTTTGATTCCAATGTTTTTCGCGAGATTGGCTTAATGGATGAGGATTATTTCGTCTATTATGATGATGTTGATTTTGTTTGGCGCATGAAACAAAAGGGGATTAGCATAAGCTTCGTACCAAAATCTGTGGTCCATCACAAGGTTAGCACTTCAACTGGTGGTGAACGCACGCCCTTTTCAGTGTTTTACCTCAGTCGAAACCGTATTTATTTTTTACGTAAACACTTCAAAAAATTTCATTTACTCCTAACCTTGTCATTTGTTTTATCCAGTCGATTGGCTCGTTTAGGTATGCTGCCACGTGAACTTTCAACAGCTGGCTTAAGGGGAATAAAAGAAGGAATGCAAATGAAAATCGGTAGCCCAAGTAAATAACGAGCCAATTGAAAAATTGATATCTTTATATCTAATCTCTAATATCAAAAATCACTCCTAAAAATGAATCCACGCCACTATGGATTGCTGCGACTCCACAACACAGAGTTCTCTTTTTTCAGTCGCCTCTTTGATGCTGTTCTGATCTGGTCTAGTTTACGTTTCTTGCAATATATGTTGGAGATTCCGACCGTTGCTGATTATGAATATGCGGGCTTATTAGCAGTGGTCTTATATTTTTTAGTTGCTGAACTATGCTCAGTCTACCGCTCATCTCGCCTGGAAAATTATGGGGATGTTTTTGGGAAAATTTTTCTCGCTTGGATTATCGTCTGCGTCTTGCTCATCGCTGTAGCGGTCGCTACTAAAAGCTCTTTTAATTACTCACGCCTCATTATATTTTCTTGGTTTGCACTAGCTCCCTGCCTAATTTCTTGTGAAAGATTATTGACCTTATTAGTATTAAGGTATCTGCGCGCTCACTCAAGCAATACGCGCTCTTATGTCATTTTAGGGAATTCACTGGCAGCAAAAAAACTGCCGCAACAAATTGAAAGGCTCTCTTGGACTGGCTTAGTTTCGCTGGGAACCTACGATAATTTAGATGCTCTTCTTAACGACATAGAAACTAAAACTATTGATTATGTCTTTGTGACGTATTCCACTGAAGAGCAAGGCAAAATTAATGCCGCAATCAAAGCCCTGGGTAACTCCACTGCCACCATCTACTTGGTTCCCGACGTGTTACTGGCTGATTTATTGGGTTCACAGTGGGTGATGCTGGGCAATACCCCATTAATCATTCTTAATGACCATCCTTTTTATGGGGGGATATGGACCCTAAAAAAACTAGAAGATCTCATTTTGGGATCTATCATCTTGGTGTTGATTAGCCCTCTACTACTCCTGATTACCCTAGCAATCAAAATGACTTCCCCAGGACCGGCTCTCTTTAAGCAAAGGCGACATGGTCTCAATGGCGAGATCATTAAAGTCTATAAATTTAGGACAATGTCTACCTTGGATGATGGAGATCTGGTCATTCAAGCTACCAAGAACGATTCTCGCATTACTACCATTGGAAAAATTTTACGCCGCACTTCCTTGGACGAGTTGCCCCAATTTTTTAATGTTCTTCAAGGCAGCATGTCGATTGTTGGACCGCGACCACATGCTCTTTCTCATAACGAACATTACCGGAGATTAATTGACTCCTATATGCAGCGTCATAAAGTAAAACCAGGCATTACAGGCTGGGCACAAGTGAATGGTTTTCGCGGTGAAACTGATACACTAGAAAAAATGCAATCCCGTGTTGACTTCGATCTTTACTATATCAATCACTGGTCATTTGGCTTGGATCTGAAAATTATTTTACTCACCATTCTCAATGGATTTAGTGGTAAAAGTACTTACTAACCATTTTCCCTTCGGCATCATACCTGAGAAATGCTCATTAATTTAAAGATTGATACATTTTTTTGACCACATCAACTCCCCGGATAGAGGCACTCCATCCCAATTCTTTTGCGGCTTTACTGGGATCACCAAAGCTCACTGTCGCATCTGTTGGACGAAACAGCGCTTCATCTTGAACAACATAGTCTTTACTGTTGAGTCCAGCACACTCAAATGCGACCCTCACAAAATCTGCAAGAGTAATGTGAACGCCTGTTGCAACTACAAAATCCGTTGGCTTTTCTTGCTGGAGCATTAACCACATAGCATTTACATATTCTGGAGCCCAACCCCAATCCCGAGAAATATCCAATCTCCCCAAGCTCAACTTCTCAGGACTACCATCAGCAATTCGCTTAACGGCACGGATAATCTTTTGCGTTACAAAACGCTCAGGTCGTAAAGAAGACTCATGGTTAAATAAAATACCAGTACAAGCAAAAATTCCGTAGGCATCTCGATAGTTATTCACCAACCAATGGGCGGATGATTTGGAAGCGGCATAAGGGCTCATAGGATAAAAAGGAGTTTTTTCATTCGCAGGTTTGCCATTAGTATTGCCAAAACATTCCCCAGACCCTGCGTGATAGAGGCGGATATTTCTATCCATCATTCGACATCCCTCCAACATATTCAGAGTACCGAGAGTAATGCTTTGCATCGTTTCGGCTGGTTGCTCAAAAGATAATCCAACAGATGATTGACCAGCGAGATAATAAATTTCGTCTGGATTACTTTTTCGTAGTGCAACTAAGACGCTCCGAAAATCTTCAGGTGCCATCGATAGGTAATGGATCTGATTCTTAATGCCTAGCTTGGATAAATTGCTAAACGTGGAACCTTGTACATCACGGGAAGTACCCCAAACTTCATAATCTTTACTTAATAGTAATTGAGCAAGATAAGCGCCATCCTGGCCGGAAACTCCACAGATGAGAGCTCATCTTTTGGGATTATTTTCGAAGGAAGATGGCATAGGCTCTTTCGGAGCGTTAAAGATAAAGGAAATGATTTTTAATGCAGTTTGTACTTCGTTTGGTCGCTCTTAAAACTATATTTACCAACAACTATAAATGATTGCAGCTTAACTCCTACTTAGCAGCTTAGGATACCCTTCTAAATATAGTCACTTTGACAGATTTAATTCAATATGAATGTATTTTCCGACCTTAGGTATCTCATTTCCAGACTGGCTCACTGAGCCCATTTTTGCTAGTGGCATTCAAACCGATGGGCATCCTCAAGCCAGTCAACAGCGCCATTAAATAGAATAGAACTTCGACGCCGTGTTGCGTGCTGAGTTCCCCTAAGGTGTATAGCAGCATTAATGTGAGAGCTATGCTGATCACGCTCACCCGTAAATACAAATGCGGTGATGCGATGGTCAAATACAAAATAGACGCCAGTGAGCCGAATATGAGGATAAATCCTGGTAACCCAAACGCCAGGGTAAATTCAATCCAAGCGCTATGGGTAGATGGCGGAGTTGCGCCGGGATATTTTTCTTGCAAAAGTCTTGTGAATGGTTTGGCCAACACCCCTACCCCAAGAATATTTTCAGGGATCAACCTTACCCCAGCAGTAGCCCACGCAACCCTCTCATAGGTATTTCCAGCAACCTCTCTACCGGTATTGGTTATTGGGTAGCCATACTTCGCTGGGTTTTGCCAATTTGGGTATTTTTCTAATTGAGTCGCTATTTTTGCATCCTCAATCATCGTTAGCCATCCCGAATTATGCTGAGTCTGTTGATAAGCAAACCAAGAAAAAATGCCGAGTGTCAGTACTACCAATAGCAATATTCCCTTGAACTTTGACAGCAATTTTTTCAGATTACCTTGCGACAAGAACCAAACACCTGCATATGCAGTCCACGCCAAAACCATGAGCGCCGAGATTCCCAAACCATTGCGGGTGTCAAAAATAAATACATAGGAATACAAAGTTAGTGCCATTCCCAATAAAGGCAGCACGGTATTCGTAAGGCTCATAGTAAAGGTTTTAGATCTCAAGTGATCGATCCAGGTGGAGCCTAAGCCACAGAATAAGATGGTTCCCATTAAGACGCCATTGATCTTGCCGATATAAATGTAATACCCACCATACCAGTCAACCGCGAAAATATTTTTACTTGCATAAGCTCTTGGCACATACTGAAAAAAGAGATAAAGAAAGCTCAGGCCAATCCCAAGCCAAAGCACATTCATGAGCTTGACATTCTTTTGCAAGGTCAAGCCAGCAGATACGCCAACAACCATTGCCAGAAAAGTTCGGAGCCAAGTACTTTTGAGTTCTTGTAATTGAACTTCCGGGAAGCGACTCAAGAAGAGGTAGTGCATCAGTACCCATAAGAGCATCAAAGACATCAGAATAATAGGCAACCAGTTTTTTAATTGAATGCCTTTAAAAACTTGTTTCCTACAAGCGCTGTAGATATAAGCTAAACCTAAAATAAAGCCAAGTCCTAATAAAATATTTCGTAATGCAATCGTGTCTTTAACTGCCCAAATACCCAGCAAAATTGAACTAATAGTAATAAGTGAATACTTATAAAAATGGTTTTTGGAGCTCATGTTTTTTAACCAGCAAGCAGTCATCATCAGAGGTTCCCGTTCAAACGCTCAAGTAGATCGGAATAAGCATTGGATAAACCCTCTTGCAAACCAACTAAAGGCTTCCATCCCAATGTATTTAGTTTTGAGGAATCCATCCACTTTCTGGGAGAGCCATCGGGCTTACTAGAGTCAAAACGAATGACCCCTTGATAGCCAATTGCTGTGGCTACGGCATGGGCTAACTCATTAATCGTGACATCACTACCAAAGCCCACATTAATGTGACTTTGCATCGGCTGCGTTTGGCTATCGTAAATCGCTTTGTCTAACCCCATCACGAAAACGGATGCAGCTGCCATATCGTCCACATAGAGGAACTCTCGTCTGGGTGTTCCCGTTCCCCAAATCACGACTTCGGGTGCATTGCTTAATTTAGCCTCATGAAAACGTCTAATGAGCGCTGGTATCACATGGCTATTTTCTGGGTGATAGTTATCGCCTGGACCATACAGATTGGTTGGCATGACTGAGCGGTAATCAATGCCGTGCGACTGACCGTATTGGCGGTTATAGCTCTCACACATTTTGATGCCGGCAATTTTGGCAACGGCATAAGGCTCATTGGTAGGTTCAAGCTTGCCAGTCAGAAGCGCCTCTTCACTCATCGGTTGCGGTGCTAACTTTGGATAGATACAACTAGAACCTAAGAACAGTAGTTTTTGAACACCATTTAAAAAAGCTTGGTGAATCACATTATTTTGGACCATCAAATTGTCGTAAATGAATTCTGCGGGATAGGTATTGTTTGCATGAATCCCGCCAACCTTGGCTGCAGCTAAATAAACCTGCTCAGGCTTTTCTATTTCAAAGAAAGCGCTTACAGCCTGTTGATTAGTCAGATCAAGCTGCGCATGCGTGCGAGCGACAATATTGGTAAAGCCCTTAGCCTGAAGATTGCGCACGATGGCTGAACCCACCATGCCACGGTGACCGGCTACATAAATTTTTTGATTCAGATCTACACCCATACTTTGGCTTATGTGTTTTCTTATTTATTTTTGATGTTTTTTCTGTAGTACTTGATGTATTTGTGTCTGTATTTTTTAATTCTCTTTACCAACAGCCACCGAGAACCCATGCTTACTGAGTAAGGCATGTTGCTTGGCTTGGTCTAAGTCATTGGCTACCATCTCAACGATCATTTGATCGAGGGTGATTTCTGGTACCCAACCCAGTTTTGTTTTTGCTTTGGTTGGATCCCCTAAGAGTGTTTCCACTTCTGTAGGACGGTAGTAGCGCGGATCAATTTGTACGATCACATCACCTACTTTTAAGGCTGGTGCTTTATCACCCTCAATGCTGGCTACGATAGCTTTTTCATTTTCAGCAGCGCCTTCAAAATTCAGGGTAATGCCCAGTTGTTTGGCGCTGCGGATAATAAATTCTCGCACAGTGAACTGCACGCCGGTAGCAATCACAAAGTCTTCGGGCTTGTCTTGCTGGAGCATCAACCACTGCATGCGAACGTAATCTTTGGCATGACCCCAATCGCGCAGCGCGTCGATATTGCCCATGAACAGGCACTTCTCTAATCCCTGGGAGATATTTGCTAAACCACGTGTCACTTTACGCGTTACGAAGGTTTCACCACGGCGTTTGGACTCATGATTAAAGAGGATGCCGTTGCACGCATACATGCCATAGGCTTCGCGGTAGTTCACGGTAATCCAGTAGGCGTACATTTTGGCCACAGCGTAAGGGCTACGTGGATAAAACGGAGTTGTTTCTTTTTGGGGGATTTCTTGCACTAAACCGTAGAGCTCAGAAGTTGAAGCTTGGTAGAAGCGGGTTTTCTTTTCCAGACCCAAGATACGAATGGCTTCCAACATGCGTAGCGGACCCATAGCATCCACATCAGCCGTGTACTCAGGAGACTCAAAAGAAACGGCCACATGAGACTGCGCACCCAAGTTATAAATTTCATCGGGCTGACATTCTTGAATAATGCGCACCAAGTTGCTGGTATCCGTTAAATCCCCGTAATGGAGAATTAAATCAGGATGATTGACATGCGGATCTTGATAGAGGTGATCGATACGCTCGGTATTAAAAGAAGAGGCGCGGCGCTTAATGCCGTGAACGATATAACCCTTCTCTAATAAGAACTCAGCAAGGTAAGAGCCATCCTGACCAGTGATGCCAGTAATGAGGGCTATTTTTTGTTTGTTGCTTGATTTGCTTGTCATATCTTGTTTTCTCTACTCTTTAAACTGCAATGTCGCCGTCTGTTTGATTGTTTCAGTGCTTCTCAGTATTTGTGAGTAAGTGAGCTAGGCTAGCTTCGGCCGTAGGTGTCTTCAAAACGCACAATATCATCCTCGCCCAGATAACTACCGGACTGCACTTCAATAATCTCTAACGGCGTTTTGCCAGGATTAGCAAGTCGGTGGGTTTGTCCCTGAGGGATGAAGGTGCTTTGGTTCTCCGTTAGCGTAATCACTTTATCGCCATTGGTAATTTCTGCTACACCCTTGACCACAATCCAATGCTCAGCTCGGTGATGATGCATTTGCAGTGACAAGCTAGCGCCAGGTTTTACCTGAATACGCTTGACTTTAAAACGCTCACCCTCATCAACACTGTCATACCAACCCCAAGGTCTTGCAACTTTGCGATGCAAGTTCTTTTCTTCACGCTGTTGCTCTGCTAATTGACTAACAATATTTTTAACGTCTTGGCTATGTTTTCTGTCGGCAACCAAAACAGCATCGGCCGTCTCAACAATAATGAGGTTCTCGACCCCCACTGCACTCACCAAGCGACTGCTGGCATGCACTAGTGTGTTTTTAGTATTGGTGAGTAAGGTATCACCACTGGTGACATTACCGTCTTGATCTTGCTTGCCCACTTGCCATACGGCATCCCACGCACCTAGGTCATTCCAGCCAGCATCTAAGACCACCATCTTGACCTGAAACTGAGTTCCTGGACATTGTTCAATGACGGCATAGTCAATCGATTCGCTTGGAATAGCATTAAACAGATCCTTACCTGGGCGCACAAAAACGGCGTCGCCAGCCAGATCCTGTTCTTTGGCCTCCCACGCTGTTTGGGTGGCAGCCAAAATATCAGGTCGAAATTCTTTTAAAGCTGCAAGCCAAACACTTGCCTTGAGAACAAACATGCCGCCGTTCCAAAAGTAACTACCCTCCGCTAGATATTGTTTAGCAGTAGTGGCGTCCGGTTTTTCAACAAAGCGTTCAACGGTAAATTCCCCAGCATTTTTGCTAGCTTGCTGACTTTTAGTTTTGATGTAGCCATAACCGGTTTCAGGAGCTGTTGGGGTAATGCCTAAAATCGCAATTGCATCGTCTTTGGCGATGCGTATGGCCTGCTGCAAAGCCTGTGTGAATGCCGCTGCATTTTGTATCGTTTGATCTGCTGGCGTCACAACTAAGATTGGGTCGCTGTTTGTGCCTGCAGCGTGCTCTTGCACGTAAAGTGCCGCGAGCGTTAATGCTGGGGCTGTGTTTCTGCCGGAGGGTTCAAGCAATAAAGCGGCCTCGAGTTTCTTGGATGCGTTTTTCATTTCGCGCAATTGGTCCAGCGCCAAGAAACGATGCTCTTCATTAGTCACTATTAAAGTAGTGCTAAGCTTAATTTCAGAATTCGCTACCGCATGAATCCGCTCTATCGCTTGCTGAAATAGACTGTATTGCGAATCATTGTCAGCGAGCACTAAAAATTGCTTCGGAAAGCCTGCTCGCGATAGCGGCCAAAGACGTGTACCCGAGCCGCCGCAGAGGATGACTGGCAATACTTGAGTCATAAGTTTCTACTGATTTTTGGCAATTCTGTCGGCATTTCTTTTGGCATATTGCCCATAAATATTGGATGTTTGATTTTAAGGCCTTCTGATAACCTGCCAATCATTCCAAAAATCAATAGAATATCGATCTAAGCTACATCAACAGCATAAGGAGAATACAAATGACTTCAGTTCCCAAAATCAATGTTCGCAATTCTGTTTCGGAATGCGCCCAGTCTTTGCGCAAAGAAAATGCGGGTAAATATCAGAACTACGCTATTCAAGACTGCATTGCTTCTATTGCTGCCTCCAAAATCAAGTAATGAACTGCTTTTATCAATTTTTAAGCCTTTTTAGAGCGATTTTGATGCTAAAAAGGCTTAATTTACTCGGCAAGATTACTTTATAGGCCGGTTAGGGTAGTTTTTGCCGGTCATATTGCTATATATCGCCCCGGCTATCACCAGCAAAATGGAGTCCACCATGACTGGAAAAAAGGCGTAGCGGTAGTTCATCACATGGCCCAATACCGCAATTAATGCTACGGCGGCCGCTGGGGGATGCAGACACCGCAATACGAACATCCCCAAAATGGAAGCAGCAGCAGCAATGGGCATCGCCAGTAATGGTTCTTTAATCAGATTGGCAGCAGTAATGCCGATCAAAGCCGACAAGGTATTGCCCGCAATAACCGCCCATGGCTGAGCCATCGGGCTGCCTGGCAAGGCAAATACCAAGAGAGCACTTGCCCCCAAGGAAGCCATCAACCATTCATCCAGTCCGCTCAGTTCACCAAGGTACTTGGCGATAGTAAGCACTAACATCAAACCAACAAATGTGCCACAACTAGAGCGAAAACGCTCAGTCCAACTCACTGCGGGTTGATCGCCACCAAGATAGAAGGAGTAACGTTTGAGCAAATATTTGGCTGTATGTCTCATCTTTTATTTCTTTAATCGAAATTTAACTATTGGTTGCTTTTAGCTATCAAGCCAATACAAAAATATGATTATTCGATAGCCTTGTTTTGTTCATAATAACCCCGTGG
>Ga0118677_10001940_pt1 | contig 42669 bp, 38 predicted proteins | sample AliMusrvi5mmetaG_FD_86154 | JGI IMG/M metagenome (GOLD analysis project Ga0118677, IMG submission 86154)
ACCAGCTCAGAAACTGCTGATAAGTTCGCGGATATTCCTCTCCTGCGACCGGACTGGGGGAGTCTTTCATGGTTAGGCATACTACAGGTTGTGGCTACTTGCGTCAAATGGATACCCCCTTTGAAATCATTACTGCGTGATCGGCCTGAACATCAGCAATTGTGTCAGCCGTCCATAAAACGTTCGGTAAAAAGAAGACAGATAATGTATTCGGTCGGAACATTCGCGAAAGATAAAGTGACGACGCTGGCGGACATGCCACAGTCTTCAGTCGGCGCACCATGCCCAGTGGTAATAGCGGACGAGCATCATCTGGCTGTAGCCTACTACTTGGAAGTTCGCGACGAAAAGTGGGATGGGACAACCGTTCGCGTTGTTGGGCCAGAATCTGAGGGCGAGCCTTTCGCCATCGTCACTTTCAAACGCGCCCTTGCTTACTTTCATGGGCCACCAAATGATGAGGCTTTTAGCGGACACCCTCTTTCCAAACGCGGCCTCCGGTCCTATGGGGCATTTGAGGTCAAGAATTCCTCTTGGTTGGCGCATCTCACGAAAATGCATCGTGTGCATCCCTACCACAAAGACGCTCACTATGCCGACTATAGACACCTCATCCTGACCTTTCATGACACGACATTCGAATGCGTTGCCAAAGGCTATGAAGTCCGGACAGGTGTCGGGAGTCTACGAAGCGCCATGGATAGCATGGTGAAGAAAGTGAACTGAGACACCGAACCAAGGCGACACACCGAACCCTCGTTCGCCTGCGGCTCACTGGTTCGGTGGTCGCTGACGTTCACCAAACACTGAGGAGGTCTGCACCATGAATCAAGCACATCACGATGAATGGACAAAGGCGGAGCTGATTGAGGTGGCAAAACGGCAGAAAAGCATTATGTGGATGATCCTCATCTCGCTGGTGGCGATGTTCATTCCCTACGCCACACTCGTAACGGGGGTCATCCAGATCTACTTCATTTACAAACTGGCAGTCGCTGTCAGGTCATCGGCTGCCTGGGCCTACATCATCGTGGTATTTATTCCCCTGATTGGACTTCTCGGCCTTCTCCACATCAACGGGAGGGCGACGAAAGCGCTTCAGACAAAAGGAATCAAGGTCGGGCTGATTGGGGCAAGAATGGCTGACTTTGACTCGATTCAATAACATCGCTCGCCTTTTTGCCGTTTTCCCGCGTTTAGCGACCTGCTAAACTGGATGCCGAAAGGATGAAGCTTATGAGCCTCACTCGCCGCGATTTCACCCATGCCTCGCTCGCCGCGATCCTGGCCGCGCAGAGCGCCCCGTTCATCGTCCGGGCGCAGGACGCCAAGAAGTTCCGCACCGTGCTCATCGGCTCGGGCTGGTGGGGCATGAACATCCTGAACTGCGCGCTCGACAGCGGCGCGTGCGAGGTTGCCGCGCTGTGCGACGTGGACGAGCGCATGCTTGCCAAAGCCTGCGAGACGCTGGAAAAACGGAACATCGCCAAGCCCAAGCTCTACAAAGATTTCCGGGAGTGCCTCGCCGCCGTGAAGCCCGACATCGCTATCGTCGCGACGCCCGACCACTGGCACCCACTCATCATGATCGAAGCGTGCAAGCAGGGCGCACACGTCTATGTCGAGAAGCCCATCGGCCACACTATCATGGAGGGCCGCGCCATGGTCAGCGCTGCCGCCAAATACGGCCGCGTGGTGCAGGTCGGCACCCACCGGCGGGCCTCCCCGCACAACCAGAGCGCGCGCGCATTCATCCAGTCCGGCAAGATCGGCAAGATCGGCCTCATCGAATGTTTCATCACCTATGGAGGCGGCCCCGAAATACCCAAGCGCAACAGGGAGCCGCCGAAAGGCTTGGACTGGGATTTCTGGTGCGGTCCCGCGCCGCTGCGCCCCTTCTGCGGGGACCTCAACAACGTCTGGAACGGCGGCATACACCCGCGCGGTTTCCGCAATTTCATGGACTATGCCAATGGCCAGATCGGCGACTGGGGCATCCACTGGTTCGACCAGGTGCTCTGGATCACCGGACTCAAGCACCCCGCCACGTGTTACTCCGCCGGCGGACGCCCCATCCGCGGCCCGGCGATTCTCACAGCCGAAGAGCAGACCACCGATGCGCCGGACTGCCAAGTCGCGACTTGGACATTTTCTGACGGCCCCACCGTCACGTGGGAGCACCGGCTCTTCTGCGGCAATCCTCACGAGAAGGGCGAGAACGTGGGCGTGTATTTCTACGGAGAAAAGGGCGTTTTCCACCTCGGCTGGCAGCGAGGATGGACCTTCTATCCGTCGAATGGCAAAGACCCCGTGCTCCACGAGGACGCGAAGCTCAACGAACCGGACGGCCAGAATATCCGAGAGCTGTTCGCAGACTTCCTCGGCGCCATCCGCACAGGCAGCAAGCCGCTCTGCGACATCGAGGGCGCGCACCGCGCCACAGCCATGAGTCTGCTGGGCAACCTCTCGATGAAACTGGGCCGCAGCATAGTTTGGGACGGCATCAAAGAGACCACCGGCGACGCCGCAGCCGACAGGCTCCTGCGGCGCTCCTACCGCAGCGCATGGCAATACCCGCTCGCCACCTGAACACATCCGCCCGAGCCGGGCACAAAAAAAGACGGGCAAGCGCCCGTCCTTTGTTATCAGCAACCGAAGCTCGTCACTCTTAGGCCTTCGGTCCTTCGACCTTGCCCGGCTCTTCCTTCTTGATGTCGTCGACGATCGACTTGACCTTTTCGTTGGCCAGCTGCTCGCCCTCTTCCTTGCCCTTTTTGAACTCGCCCATACTGCGGCCCAGCGAGCGCGCAAGATCCGGCAACTTTTTGCCGCCGAACAGCACCAAAATGATCGCCAGCACGACCAACAGCTCCGTCGGCCCAATATTCATACCCAAGAATCCGATTGGCATCGTCATTTGATCCTCCTCCTCTTACAACTCACCCTCTGTTGTGTGTGGCGACCGCACGGCGGGCCTCGAGGTCCGCGTCGCGCCTCTTAATCGTTTCACGTTTGTCTTCTTGGGCTTTGCCCCGGCAAACGCCGATCTCAACCTTGACCAGACCTTTTGGAGTCAGGTACATCCTCAAAGGAATCAGCGACAGCCCTTTTTGCTCGGAGAGCGCCTGCAACTTGCGGATCTCTCTTTTGTGCATCAGCAACCGCCGCGTCCGCAGCGATTCGTGGTTGAAGCGGTTTCCGAAAGCATACGGAGGGATCATCACCTGGTTCAGAAAGAGCTGTCCGTCTTTCACGCTCGCATAAGAACCCGTCAAACCGGCCTCACCATTCCGGACCACCTTCACTTCGGTGCCAACCAGTTCGATGCCCGCCTCGTATTTCTCAAGAACAAAATAGTCGTGCGTCGCCCTGCGGTTGACCGTCAGATTGCCGCCGTTTCTTTTCTTGTTCTCTCCGCTCATGGCCATACACACGCGCCGCAGCGCAAATCAGTTTAATCCGACCAACGCGAATGAGCCTGTTCGGCCCGCGCGATCGCGCCGAAATCGACCTCCGAAATCAGCAGCCCATCCGCGATCTCGCGCAACGCAATGTCGCACTTATCCTCATCCGCCGACAGCGGCTTTACGTACGGCCGTTCTCCCATATTGAGCTGACGCACGCGTTTGGAAACAAGATTCACGAGCACCGGAACGCTTGCAATCCGGATCCTTGCCTTCTCAATCAGTTCAACATTCACGAAAATGCCTCCAAGGGTTAAGCGAAATAGTATAGGGCTTTTCACCCCTGCTGGTCAATGTGGAGTTTTGGCCCCATTTATCAGGCATCCCACACAGCCGGAGCCTAGGCCGCAAGGCGGTGTGGCCAAAGAACCCGATCAGCAAGGGTTCGGGTCACCGGCCGGTTGCAAAAATCAAAATCAGAATAGCGATTCCGGCCGCAATGCGGTAGTAACCGAAGGCCTTGAACCCGTGACGGGTAAGGAATCCGATAAAGAACCGGATCGCCGCCAAGGCAACCAGAAAAGCCACCACATTGCCAATCAGCAGGGTCACCAGATTGTCTGTCAACGTGGAAACCATTGCGGGGTCAGTCACACATTTCAGCAATTTATACCCCGAGGCGGCTGCCATCGTGGGCACTGCCAGAAAAAATGAAAATTCAGCCGCGTTCTTCCGCGAAAGTTTTGTGGTCATGCCTCCCACGATCGTAGCCATGGAGCGCGACACGCCTGGAACCATGGCGAGACACTGAAAGAAGCCGATTTTCAGAGCCCGCTTCCAGTCCACGGTCTGGTTCTCCTCAGGGTGGTCAAACCACTTATCCACAAACAGCATGAGCACGCCGCCCAAGACCAGCATCAGGGCCACCACAACGACGCTGTCGAGCAAGCCGTCGATGAAATTGTTCAGCAAGAAACCGATCACCGCAGCCGGCAGAAACGCGATCAGCAATTTCCAGTAGAAAGCCCACGTCTGAAAGAAACGTCTCCAGTACAGCACGACGACCGACAAAATAGCGCCGAACTGAATATTGACCGTAAACACTTTGACAAAGTCGAGCGCGCCATCGATACCCAGGAGCTTCTGAGCGATGATCATGTGTCCCGTGGACGACACGGGCAAGAACTCCGTCAGCCCTTCAACGATGGCCATACTGATGGTTTGCAGTAACGTCATATTTTTCTCGGCAGATGCATGTTTCAGCCCGTGTTAACCCATGTAACCCTTAGGAAAGGCAGTATAACGGCAATCGGTTGCGCCGGTCAAAAACTTCCTGCTCCGTCAACAAAAAAAGACAGGCCGCCGATGAAGGCGACCTGTTCCAAAGCGAATGGCGGGGTGGACGGGATTCGAACCCGCGACCACCGGATCGACAGTCCGGTGCGCTAACCAATTGCGCCACCACCCCGCAAAAAAGTAGACGCAATGTATCAAACCCCCCTGAGCCCTGACAAGTGCGAAATGAGAAATAATTGAGAAAGTTTGAATGTGCATCCGGTCTTACACCGTTAGGAAAACGGCGAACGCCGTCAGCAGGTAACAAACTAAGGTCGCAATCAGCACTTTATCGGTGAGGAGCACCTTTTCGGGGCTGCCGCCCTCATCGTGCCGATAGACCAGTTCCAGATAACGGAAAATGCCGAACACAACGAATGGAATCGTCAGCCCTAGCCGGTTGGTGCCGAACCGCTGCACGGTCTCGGTCGACAGCGTATAGATCGCGTAGCAGACCAGTGTTGCAGAAGAGATGATGCCGATCTGCATGTCGAGCAGATAACGGTCATACCCGGCCAGCGCCGCACGGTGCTGCTCGCCCCCGTCTTCCAGCAGGACCTTCTCATGCCGCCGTTTACACAGCGCAAGAAAGAGCGCCAGCAGGAAGGTGCACAACAGCAGCCACGGCGAGATGCGGACCGTCAGCGCCGTCGCACCCGCAATCGCACGCAGCACAAACCCTGTCGCGATCACAAACACGTCCACATACGGAATGCGCTTGAGCGCGAAGGTGTAGACCATCTGCATCAGGCAGTAACCGCCCAACACCTCCGTGAACGCCCGCGGCAGGCACACCGAGCCTGCGAGCCCCGCCAACAGCAACGCCGCCGCGACCGCCAGCGCCGCCCGCACGCCAATCTCTCCGGCGGCCAGCGGCCGAAACCGTTTGAGCGGATGCGCTCGGTCGGCCTCGACGTCCCTCACGTCATTGACCAGATACACGCCGCTCGACACGCAGCAGAAACAGGCCACCGCCAACGTCTCGGCCGCCAGCGGCACCCACCCCTGCACGTGCGCGCTCTGGCTAGGATCACCCCAGGCGAAGAAGTAGGCGGCAGGCACAACCCCGTTCTTGACCCATTGCGCAGGACGGAGCGCGCGGAACCACGCTGTCGCAAGGGCCGGCATCACGCCTTGTTCCCCGGGCGCGGCGACCGCCGGAACCCGCACCGAGCCCAAAGCTTCAACACCATCATGAACGCCTCGGTCGCAATGTTGGCCCGCATCTTGGAGTACCCGGCACGACGATCCTCGAACACGATCGGCACCTCCCGAATCACGAACCCTTTCATCCACGCCATGTGCGACATCTCGATCTGGAAAGAGTAGCCGTTGGACGTGATATGATCGAGGTCGATGGCCTGAAGCACCGCACGCCGAAAGCACTTGAAACCGCCCGTGGGATCGTGCACCGGCATGCCGGTGATCAGCTTCACATATTGCGCCGCACCGGTGGAGAGCAACAGACGGCTCATCGGCCAGTTCATCACGCGGATGCCGCCGATGTAACGGGAGCCCAACACAAGGTCCGCACCTGCCTCCGCCGCGCACAACAGACTCGGCACGGCGGCCGGATCGTGAGAGAAATCGCAGTCCATCTCGCAGATCAACGTGTAGTCGCGCGCCAGCGCCCATTTGAAACCTGCAATGTAGGCGCGGCCCAGCCCCTCTTTGCCTGCACGATGCAAGACCGACACGCGAGGCTCACGCGCCGCAATCCCGTCCAACAGCTCGCCCGTTCCGTCTGGCGAATTGTCGTCCACAAACAGAATGTTTGCCTCCGGCACCTGCCGCAGCACCGCCTCTGAAATGGCAGCCACATTCTCCCGCTCGTCATAGGTCGGGATGATAATCAGCGTTTTCTCTGTCATTTGCGAACAGTATACTCATTTCGGCGGGTATTCTTCCATCCAATTTTAGGCCGACTCGACAGATCCTCCACGCGCGTCCCTTTGGCCGGAGCGCCAACCCGTTACGGGAGCCTAGACCCCTTGACTATCCCTGCGTAGTATGGTTCACTGGTGTTTCTTTCTGACATCCCTTTCCCGGATCTGTTAGCGAGTCGGAACCCCTCAGATGCGGACATCCGACGTATCGCGAAAAACAAAGGACGCTTACGTAATGTTCAGCAAAGCCAAAGACAAGAGCAAAAGCCACGAAACCACGGCGCAACCGGACGCAACGCCCCTGGCTGAAACCGCACCGGCCCAGACTGACGATAAGACACCCGCGCCGGCCTCTCAGCCTGTCGCATCAGAGGCCCCTGCCGCGGCAGAGCCGCCCAAGCCCTCACCCGAAGCGCTGGAACTCGCCGCCGCTAAAGATCGCTACACTCGCCTGATGGCGGATTTCGACAATTTCCGTAAACGCCAGCTCCGCGAGCGCGAAGAGTGGATCAAGCGCGCCAACGAAGAACTCCTCGGCGATCTTCTGCCCGTCATCGACCATCTGGAGCTAGCGCTCAAGAAAACCGATGCCCCGTCCGACCCGTTCGCCACCGGCGTCAAGATGGTCTATGACCAATTCTTCGCCCTCCTCGACCGCTACGGCGTAACGCCTATCGATGCCCAAGGGAAGCCCTTCGATCCGGCGTTCCACGAGGCCCTCTCGCAAATGACTTCGGCCACGGTCCCCGCCAACATGGTGCTCGACCAGTTCCGCCGCGGCTGGCTCCTTGCCGGCCGCCTCCTGCGCCCCGCCCAAGTCGTCGTTTCCTCCGGCATGCCGGATAAAGAGCAAGCTGACGCCGAGAACGAGAGCGTCTCAGATTAGTCTCTCGCAGTCCTTTTCCGCTTCTTTATTATTTCTAACTCCTCACTGTCCCTCCTATGGCAACCAAACGCGATTACTACGAAGTCCTTGGCGTCAGCAAAAGCGCCTCTGCAGACGAGCTGAAAAAGGCGTACCGCAAGCTCGCCATGCAGTACCACCCCGACCGCAACCCTGACAACAAAGAGGCTACGGAGAAATTCAAGGAAGTCTGCGAAGCCTACGAAGTCTTGAGCGACACCGACAAGCGCCAGCGCTACGACCAGTACGGCCACGACGGCATGAAGTCGGCCTTCGGACCCGGCGGCTTCGACTTCGGCCGCGACTTCACCCACTCGGGTGATTTCCAAGACCTTTTCGAGAACATCTTCGGCGGCGGTTTCGGCGATATCTTCGGCGGCGGCGGCGGACGCAGAAGAGCCCGCAATCCCAACGCGGCCCAGCGCGGCGATGACCTGCGCTTCGACCTTGAGATCGACTTCGAAGAGGCCCTTTTCGGCTCCGAGCGCGAAGTCGACCTCACCGTCAGCGACACCTGCGAGACCTGCGGCGGCTCAGGTGCGGCCACCGGTTCGTCTCGCGAACCCTGCCGCCAGTGCGGCGGCCACGGATTCGTGGTGGTCGGCGGCGGCTTCATCCAGATGCGCCAGACCTGCCCCGTCTGCAACGGCGAGGGCACGATCATCCGCAACCCCTGCAAAAAGTGCGCGGGCTCAGGCCGCGTCAAAGCGCCTCGCCACATCGCACTGCGCATTCCCAAAGGCGTCGAGACCGGCTCGCGACTGCGCCTCACAGGCAAGGGTGAGAGCGGCTTGCGCGGCGGCCCGGCGGGAGATCTCTATGTGGTTCTCCACGTGCGCGAACACGACATCTTCCAGCGCCAGGACGACGACCTCGTCTGCACCGTCCACGTCTCGCCCGTAACGGCAGCGCTCGGCGGTGACATCGACATCCCGACCCCTGACGGCCATGCCCGCATCAAGCTGCCCGCAGGAACCCCCAACGGCAAAGTCTTCCGCCTCCGCGACAAAGGCATGCCCAGCCTCAATGGCGGCTGCGGCGACCTTCACGCGCGCATCGAGATCGAAGTGCCTACCCATCTCTCCTCCAAGCAGAAGCGGTCACTCGAAGAGTTCGCCGCGCAAAGCACGCTGGACAACTACCCCGACACCGCGAAGCTGAACAAAGCGGTTAACACCTTTTTCGCACGCCGCGACGCTCTGCGTAAACACACCTCCAAATAGGGTTCGGAAATCAGGCATCTGGCCGCACATCTGTCCCGCCCCCTGAAACCTTCCATGCACCGCTGCCTCGTCAAAACCGAAGAGTTGCTCGCCAACGCGTTCACGCTCGGACGTGACGAGGCGCGCCATCTGCAGACCGTCCTTCGCGTGAAGCCCGGCGAACAGGTTTGCCTCTTCGACGGCCAAGGACGCACACGCCTCGCCGTCATCTCCGCCGTTGAGAAGCACGGCCTGTCGCTGACGGCCGACACGCCCGTTCAAGGGCACCCTTGCCACCCTTGCCACCTCACGCTTTTCGCTTGCGTCAGCAAAGGCAACCGCATGGACTGGACCGTCGAGAAGGCTGTCGAGCTCGGCGTCGGATGCATTGTCCCGGTCATCTCCGACCGCACGGTCGTGCGCCTCGACGCGAACGATGGCATCGCCAAAGTCACCCGTTGGTCGCGTGTGGCGGAAGAGGCCGCCCGCCAGTGCGGCGCGTCGTGGCTGCCGGAAATCGTGTCTCCGGCCCCCTTCAGGGCGTGCTTGCCAATCGTGACTAAGACCGCTCCTGTCTTCGTCGCAGCCCTCACGCCAAACGCGAAGCCGCTGCGCGAAGCCCTTGCAGCTTTTGCCTCGCCCCCGCCTCTCGCGGGCTGGTTCGTTGGTCCCGAAGGCGATTTCACGCCCGCCGAGCTCGACGCCCTGTTTGCTGCGGGAGCGATTCCCGTGAGCCTCGGCCAACAGGTTCTTCGCGCTGAGACCGCCTGTATCTACGGCCTCTGTGCCCTCAACTGCGCCTGGCTGTAACACCGACAGAAAGCCTCTATTTCGGGGAACTGAGGCGCTCAAGCGCATCGGCCAGTTTCATGCGCGTTTTCCGCAGCGCCTCGGGCGCGCGCTCGAAATCGGCCATGCCTCGGATCAGCTCAGCCGCCACCGTCTCAGCCGCGGTTCGGCCCGCTCTCCGTTCCAGCAGCGCAAGCCATTCATAGTCCTCGATGCCGTCGCGGATGTTGGCGAGACGGATGGAGGGCACCGGACCGTCTTCGCAGGGGTAAAGCAACTGACCGTCGCCCAGCATTCCGTTGCAGTTCTCCGCACGCCAAGTCGGCAGAAAGGTGTCGCCGGTCTTGAGCGGCGGCGCGTCGGGCCACAGATTCACGTGCCAATAGAGCAGCCCGTCTGACTGATACCGATAGGTCATCCACCCCAGAAGCCGGCTTTCGATGAGCGGATACTCGACCGACGCAAAGTTCGCATACGGATAGGTCGGACCGCAGCAGACATACCACCATACCTGCCGGCCCTGCGCGCGCAGTTTCGCGGCGAGTGCGGGATCGTACACGCTGGTCAGCGGACAGAACCAGTCCGTGGTGTCCTGACATGGATACGAGGCTCCGTTCCGCATATCCCGGAACATCATCGCCGTGGTCATCACAGGAATGTCAGGGAAGTCGGCTTTCAGTTTTTTACACAGCGCGTCGATGGCGGGATAGAAGTCGTGCACGCGTTCGTCGAACCCGTAGAGGTACGCGTTTTTTTCGAGCCCGTTTTTTCTCAGCTCCGCCACATACGGCGTCAGACGCGCTTTGAGCTCTTCATAGAAAGCAGGCGTGTAGACTTCCACCGGCGAATAGCAGACCCACTTCGCTGGCTTTTCCGGTTTCGGCACAAGGTTCAAGATGTTGAAGCGGTTCATTCCTTTCTCTCGGGCGTGGAGCAGATCTTCAATACGGGGCGGCTCGGTTCGCGAAATGTCGTCGGGGTTCAGGCGATGGCTCAGCATGAGGTCGTGCGTTTTGCGCTTCATCTCTTCGAAGCGGCCGGGATACTGCGCCTTCGTGAAGCCATCCATGACACAGAACGCGGTCGGCATCCCAAACGTTCTCGGGTTGCGCACATCCCGCACGCGGATGGTCACAGGCATTCTCTTTAGCGTTTTGCCTTCCGCCGACAGGACCGCCTGCCCGTCGTAAGTGCCGGGTTTCGCACCATCGCCCACGCGAACAGTCAGCCAGATGCCCTGTGTCGCCCCCGCACGCACATCGAAAGGCTGCGGCGGCAACAGCGGATCAGGTATCCAGCCCTCCTCGGCGGACACGCCACAGGGATGCGGACAAAGCGGCCTCTCGCGGAGAATGTACCCCTCCCGAGCCCACGTCACGTCGCCGTCGAGCATCAACCGACCCGCGCCAAGAAACGGCGTCAACTCCACTGTCGCGCCTCTCAAAGGGTCGGCAGCGGTGAGCAAAATCTGGGCACTTTCACACTCGTTGCGCGCCAGATCCAAGGAGATCCCCCTTTGCCCCATTTCAGCTTCGGACGGATAGGTCAGCGGCGTCACCCGCCGCATGGAGTCTGCCGTCCACACGGCGCAGCCGCGCTTCACCGGGTTGGACGGTCTCGGAAACGCGGGGAGCGGGATTGCCTGATCGAACGTTTCGTTTCCGGCCACAGCCGACACGCGGAACACTGCGGGCGAGCCGATCCCTTCGCTGACGAGGAATGCATGGGCACCGCTACCGCAAAAAGCTTCCAGCTCATGTCCGCCAGCATCGATGAACCGGCATTGCCAAGCAGCGCCCTTCCACAAGTCCAATGAGGCGTGAGCGCCGGTCCGTGTCCTCGGAAAGTCGGAGACGAACCGCAGCGCCTTGATGCCCAGCGCAGGGGCGCGACGCTCAAGAGAAAGATCGTCGAACCAAACCCTTCCCGCGCCTCTGCGCAGAAAAACGAAATACTGGATCTTCTGAATCGGCTTCTCGGGGTAGAAGACCTCGGACGCACACTCCCAGTCGTGCGCCTGCTGCGACCAATTGGCCGTCACACCCCACGCGTTGCCGCCACCCTCATACCAAATGTCGAGATAGATGCAGTACTCCTGCGCTGCCACGCGCTCCGCCCGGCTCCATCCGCCGAACAGCACGGGGGCCCGATCCGGCTTCGCATAGACGATCTCCTGCATCGCGCCCGCGGCGCCCATCCCCTCCGCGGTCTCGCAGCGGATGGCCCGTAATCCGGACTTCACAACCGAAGGATCGACCGCATACGCGCCGCACGCGTGCCAGCCTCTGACCACACCGCCCTCAGCCTCTTCGAACCCGCCGTTCACCAGTGCCTGGCCGTACAGTGCACACGAAGGCAACAGCGCAGACAGAAGCACACATAACTTCTTCATATCTCTCACCCTATGCTCTAACGCACGCCTTTTGACGCCTACACCCATTCGGTCATCCTGCGACGAGTGAATCAGCTGCGTTCCTTTACAGCGAACGGCCGCCGGAAGATCACTCCGAATCCCGCCGCGCAACAGAGCAGTCCGCACACGAAAAGGGGCCACGAGTAAACCACTCCCCTATATCCGTGCACCGCAGCGATAGCGCCTGAATCCTTCACGAATGACCAGTACCAAAGAGCCAACCCCACCGCCTGCAACGACCATGATAACGCAGGCACCTGTGTTTTCCGCCCCGACTCTTCAAGCAAGAAAACCAGCCCGCAGACAAAAACGAAATACGCGCTAATCAAGACCGGAGCCAGCACAGGACCGTACCAAGGCTTGGGTATCAGGAAAAGGCAATCCCACTGGAGCCAAGCTGACGGCCAGTTGGCCAAGCCCTTGAGTCCGGCGTAATACAGGATGTCCCAGACGCCGAACATCACGAAAAATGCAGCCAGGCGCGAGCGTGCGTTCGTGCCAGCCAGCCAAGCAACGGTGGCCAGCATCACGATCGTACACGCCTCGCGGATGAGCTCGACAGGCCGTCCGAGATGCGCTGGGGCTTGTCCCGACTCCACCCCCACAGGCATAATCAGCCGACGCAAGTAGATGACGCAGATCGCTTCGAGAAGGCCCATGGCACAGGCGAAGAGAAGGATCAGCGTCAGGCGGCACCACCTCTCCCCAAAACAGCAGCGACTCTTTTCAGACAAGCCAAGGCTCTCTTCTTCCATAAGCGTCTCCTTTTCTTATGCAGGGAAACACCGAACCTGTTTCTCACCCTACCATGCCTTACAAGCGCTGTCAATCTGTCGCCCGTCCTGTCACTCAGGCGCCGAATTGAGTTCCGTCGGCCTCAGAAATCTTGTACGCTTTTACTATGAAACGATGCGTCGTATACCTGGCTTTCCTCCTCGGCTCTCTTTCCCTGCTCGCAGCCGACCCCGGTTACCAAGCTTTTTACCGCGAGACGACCACTTCGCTTCCCGGCAAGCACACGTTGCTTTTCGACACATCCGAGCTGTCCCGGTTACACCATTTTTCCGAAGACGAGTCAGCTCTCTTCACAGTCATCGACACGCCCGACCAGCCTTTCAAGAAAGCGATGCGCGTTGAGGTGAAACGTCGGGCCGACCCCGCCTGGAAGGTGCAGCTCACAACGCCCCCCAGCTTCGGGCCGGTAAAAAAAGGCGACGTGCTCTTTATCGCCTTCAAGACCCGCTGTACGGTCTCGTCCGCCGAAACCGGCGGTGGGCACCTCTTCGCCACCTTGCAGCAGACCCAGACCTACGACAGCCTCGCTTCGCTCAACGCCGCCCCTGGCAAAGAGTGGAAGTGCCTCTACCTGCGGGCCGTCGCAGAACGCGACTACCCCGCCGCCAATCTCGAGCTGGTATTCCACCTCGGCACCTGCGAACAGACCCTCGACTTCGGCGGTTTAGTCGCCGTGAATCTCGGGCCCAGCATCGACCCCCAGCAACTCCCCTTCACGCGTGTCACCTACGATGGCCAGGCAGCCGACGCACCTTGGCGTCAGAAAGCGCTGGCGCGCATTGAGAACATCCGCAAAGGAGACCTCTCCATACACGTGCTGGACGCCAGCGGCAAGCCCGTCACAAACGCCACGGTCCACGTCCGCATGACCCGCCACGCCTACCAGTTCGGCACCTTCATCGAAGACATCGTGCTGCGCGAAACGGAAGACGGCAAGAAATACCGCGACACCGTCAACCGCCTCTTCAACCGAGTCACCTGTCCGCTCTACTGGAGCGACTGGGGTTGGCAAAACCCCGAGAATCGCCTCCGCTTCATCGCCATCGCGCAGTGGGCCAAGGAGAACGGCTTCTACACCCGCGGCCACAACCTGATCTGGCCGAGCTGGCACTGGATGCCGAAAGAAATGGAAGCCCTCAAGGGCAATCCCGCCGCCCTCAAGAAAGCCATCGATGCGCACTTCGCCGATGTCGTCACGATCATGAAACCCATCGGCTTCGACACCTACGACGTAGTGAATGAGCCACGGGTGAACCACGACGTACAAGATATCCTCGGCCCGTCGGAGATCGCTCACTGGTACAAAATGGTCAAGGATCTCGACCCCCGCCCGGCCCTCGGCATCAACGAGTTCGCAATCGTGTCGGGCGGCGGAGACACCGCCCAAGAGCAGGAGCTTTACGCGAAGCAGATTCGCGACCTGATCACAGCCAACGCGCCTCTGAGCGTCATTGGCGTGCAGTGCCACATGGGCGATAACCTGACCCCTCCTCAGAAGGTGCTCGAGATTCTCGACCGGCTCGCCACGCTCAAATTGCCGATCCACGCCACGGAGTTCGACATCTCCACCGACGATGAGCAGACCCAGGGCGACTACATGCGCGATTTCCTGATCGCCTTCTTCTCCCACCCGGCCACCGAGTCGCTCACGCAGTGGGGCTTCTGGGAGGGACGCCACTGGATCCCGCGCGCCGCGCTCTTCACCAAAGACTGGCGCGTCAAGCCCAACGGCCAAGCCTACCTCGACCTCGTACTGGGCAAGTGGTGGACCCATGAGACACGCGCCACGGACCGCCTTGGGGACTGCCGCGTGCGCGCCTTCCTCGGCGACCACGAGGTCACCGCCACCTATCCCGACGGACATACGCTCACACGCGTCGTCCGCATCGCCCGCGATGGCGCAACCCTGACGCTGAAGCCGTAAACCCGTCCGTCGCCCGCAGTCTTTTCGCCCCACGTTTCAGCATTTTTCACTGGAGTTCCTCCTCGGGAAAACTTACCATAACGAAGATTAATGATTCTTTCAGAAATACGAACTTTCTAAACGATGAGGTGCTTATGTCCTTTCGGTCCGCAACCTTTGCTCTGGCTTGCACATCGCTCTTGTTCTTCGCTGCGGGATGTCACCACACGGCGCGTGCAGGGCGCGCAGAACCGTCCAAACGTACGGCTGTATCGATCCACCAACAGCTCGACGTTCTGATCGAAGAAGGCAAACCGAACGAGATGGAGCAGCGGCAGTACGCCTACCGCCTCGAATTGCGAAACTACATGGAGAAAGAGCTCCCGCGCCGGTTCGCGCGCTGCGGGTTCGATGTCCACATCATCCGCCAGCGCTCCGAGTACATTGGTTCGATCGCTGGCCGTCACCTCCTGGTCGTCCATTACGATTCCTACAATCCGGGCAGCACAGCCGCACGCATTGCCGTCGGATTCGGCGCAGGTGCGGCGTCGCTCGATATGAGCATGACCCTGTTCCAAGGCGACACCGCCGCCCTGTCGTGGAAAGATGGCTGCGGCACATCCGAACATTGGTCGCGCATCATCAACAAGCTCGACGAAAACATGGCCCGGAAGCTCCAGACGTTTTACGAGCGGCGCTAGTTGATGACGACTCGTCCCAACATCGCTTCGACCATCTTTCAGGAGACGGCGGCTCTCTCCGGAAAAACAGCTCTCATCGAAGGGGCGAGTTCGATCACTTACGGCCACCTCGCTGAAGCCGTTGAGCAGCTTGCACAGGAGCTGAAGGAACAGGGTGTGCGATCGTTTGACCGTATCGCCTTTCTGTGTCCGGACTGCATCGACTACGTCATCCTTTCGCTGGCGGTCCTCTCCCTCGATGCAGCCGTCGTTCCGATCGCGCCCGGCCTCATGTCCGACGAGCGCTCCGCGCTACCGGAACAGATGGACACGCACTTCGTCCTGTCCGAGGCAACACTCTCGCCGGACAGGGCAGGCACCGTGTTGCGCAACACAGCCGGGCTGAAACGTACGTTCCGCCTGACGCCGCGCACAGCCATACGGCCTCAGCCAGAAGGCTACGCGGCGATTAGACCGGCCTTCATCCGCTTCTCATCCGGCACGACCGGAACGAGCAAGGGCGTGGTCCTTTCTCATGAGGCCATCCTCGACCGCACCGATGCCGCCAACAAGGGACTCCGCATCTCTTCCGGCGATGTCATAGGCTGGGTGCTCTCGATGAGCTTCCATTTCGTGGTCACCATCCTGCTCTTCCTCCAAAAAGGTGCCACGATCGTACTCTGCGGCGATCCGATGCCCGGCGCTCTGATCGAAGCTTTACAGCGGCACCCGATCTCCCTTCTCTACGCGAGCCCGATCCACTATCGGCTCCTGACCGCCTCGAGCGCGCTCGCAACCGCGCAGTTCGCCTCGCTTCGCATGGCAATCTCAACCGCCGTCAAGTTGCCGACCCCAATCGCCCTCAGTTTCTCTGAGCGGTTCGGCATCCGGCTCACCGAAGCCTACGGCATTATCGAAGTCGGACTGCCCTTTGTTCACAGCCCGCAGGACCATGACAGCGATGGCCTCTTGGGGAAACCCCTGCCCGACTACACGGTCCGGCTGGGCACAGACGGCGAAGTTCTGATCCAAGGGAAAGGCATGTTCGACGCCTATTTTTCGCCATGGCAGCCGCGCCCGGTCTGTCAGCCCGACGGCTGGTTCCACACCGGCGACATCGGCTCCCTTTCTGAAGACGGCAGCCTGAGACTGATCGGCCGGTGTAAAGCGGTGATCAACTTTTCCGGCATGAAGATCTTTCCCCAGGAGGTCGAAGATATCCTCAACCAGCATCCGGCCGTTTCCGAGTCCCTCGTTTACGGGGAGCACCACCCCGAGTACGGACAGATCCCCTGCGCAAAGATCGTCCTGAAGGAAGGCTCGGCCCCCTTAGATGAAGCCGCCCTCCGCGCCTTCTGCCGCGCGCGGCTCGCCCTTCAAAAAATACCCAAGTCCTTCACCTGTGTGTCCGAACTCCCGAAGACCGCCAGCGGCAAAATTCGCCGAGCCTGAAGACCCTGTCCGCCTAGCAAGACGACGGGAAATCGAGAAAAAGAGGATGCGTGTACCGTGATGCGGCCAATACGCGAGGGTGACTCCCTACGTTCGCCATGACTAAGAAATGAACATGTTCGAAAATATCCCGTTGTTCTTTGTTCATTTGTCGATTTGTCCGATTCGAGGAATCTCTTTTTAAACCTCGTTCCCTCATGGTTCAAAAAAACGCACGACAACCCGCCGACGCCCCGCGCTTGACTGTTCGCCTCCGTTTTGGTTCCCTTATGGACGTGATAGTGTGTGTTCTGTTGTTCGAAACGGGTTCGTCGGAGCGTGTGCCCGCACCGACATAAAGCGGTTTGTGATTGCCCTACCATGACAAACAAAAAAAGCAAGATAGACCTAGTCCATGCCGGTTCGCTGTCCACGCGAAACACCGTCATTTCAGTGGCAATCATCGCATCGCTGTTTTTCATCTTCGGTTTCTGCACGTGGATAAACGCGATTCTGATACCGTATTTCAAAATTGCGTGCGAACTGAATACCGCCCAGTCCTTATTGGTCGCCTTTGCCTTTTACATCGCCTATTTTGTCATGGCCATACCTGCCGCGCACCTGTTGGAACGAGTCGGATTCAAACGAGGGATCATGATCGGCTTTTGGATCATGGCGGTAGGCGCGCTTATCTTTGTTCCGGCCGCATTGACCCGGACGTATGGGGTTTTCCTCTTGGGTCTTTTCTCGATCGGCACGGGGCTGGCCATTCTGCAGCCAGCGGCCAACACCTACATCACCCTGATCGGGTCGAAAGAAAGGGCGGCGCAGCGGATGAGCATTATGGGTGTCTGCAATAAAACCGCCGGAATCATCGCCCCGCTGTTGCTGGCAGCAGCCATCCTCCGACCCTCCGACACGGAACTGTTTAAGCAGTTGCCCCTTATGGATGCCGCCGTCAGGAGTGCGGCCTTAGACGAGTTGATCCGTCGGGTTATTGTTCCCTACGCAAGCATGGCCGTTGTTCTCTTCGGATTTGGGTTGTTCGTCCGCTTTTCAATATTACCCGAAATCGACACTGATTCCGAGAATCCGGCCGTGGCAGGTGCGAATTCAGGCAAAACCAGCATCCTTCACTTCCCGTACCTCATGTTAGGTGCTGTTGCCATCTTTCTGCATGTGGGGTCGCAGGTGATTGGCATTAACACCATCATCGGATACGCTCAATCGTTGAACCTGCCTTTGCTCGAAGCCAAAGTGTTCCCTTCGTATATTTTAGGGGTGACGATGTTCGGGTTTCTGTCGGGAATCGTGCTCATTCCCAGGTTCATTCGCCATCTCGCCGTGTTACGCGTATGCACGACCTCTGCCATTGTGTTGACGCTGCTGTTTTTCCTCGTGCACGGACAGGTCACTTTTCTCGGCCACACAGCCGACCTGTCATTGTGGATTCTGGTGATACTGGGACTCGCAAATTCATTGATGTATTCCACGATATGGCCGCTGGCGCTACATGAACTTGGCCGGTTCACCAAAATGGGCGGGTCGATTCTTGTGATGGGGCTGAGCGGAAGTGCAGTCCTGCCGCTCATTTATGGATATTTCGCCGACCATTACAGCACACACGCCGCATACTGGGTGCTGTTGCCGTGTTACCTGTACCTGGCTTTTTATGCGTATTACGGCTACCGCATCAGAAGGTGGTCGCTGAAATCAGCAGATTCTCGCCCGTAGTCTGTATAATCCAGAGCAGTTTCACGCTGCGTGTCGCCGCGCGGGCAAGCTGTTAAAGACGGGCGCGCGCTTGGATCATTGCGCCGCCAAGACTCCACAAACGTTGAACGCTTAAGATTAAGGGTACGATTACGACTCGTCTCGGTTCCTCTTAGTCTTAATCCCGGTCTCACTCGTAATCCGCTTGAAGTCACGGACGAGGCCGGAAAGCCACCTTGACGAACGCAGACGAGCTGAGAAAGACAAATGAGGAGGCCGCAATCGGCATCCGTTATCCGCGGCCGCATTTCGCCTGCGCCTCGGGCGGATAGTCGCGGTGCAGGCGGTGCAGCGTGATCCCCGTCAGCATCCCGTTCCACAGCAGGCGGAACGCGTCCTTGAGCGGCACCCGGATCCGATGGGCCCGCCACGGATTCTTTCGGAAGCCGCGCAGATACAGGAGCGAGAAATACCGATAGAACGTAGGCATGGGCAACCGCGTCGGCAACAGGGTGTGCATGCAGTCGTAAAACGCATACGGGTCTGGCGGAATGAAACGGTCACATGTTTCCTGCCAATAGGAGGTCCCCGGCGAAGGCGAAAGCACCGTGAACGACATCTCCGCCGGCGCGATGAAATCGATCGTGCGATGCAGCTTCAGAAAGTCCTCTTTCGTGAACTCGGGGTTCACAATCAGCGCCGCGTGCAGCACGATCCCGATCTCCCGCAAGATCTCAACCGCACGCCGGTTGGTCTTTACGTCCACCCCTTTGTTGAAATCTCTGAGGGCCTCCTCTTCCATCGACTCCAGGCCCACGTAGACCACCTGTAGCCCGGCCTTCTGCCACAGCCGAAACAGGTCGGGATGCTCGCAAATCGTGTCGCTGCGCGCCCAACTGATGTACTGCTTGCGGATGCCCCGCTCCAGCAAGAGCCGGGCGATCGCTTCGGCGCGCGTCGGGTTGATGAACATTTCGTCGTCGACGAAGTAAATGTACTCTTCCCTGATCGAAGCGATCTCGTCCACGACTTCTACGGGGTCGCGCTGGATGTACCGCCCGTGAGCCAGAAAATGCACGACGCAGAAACTGCACCGGCGCGGGCAGCCGACACTCGTACGCATCGATGCCACTCGGGGAAACAGCGAGGCCAGCTTTTCGTTGCGCTTGCCCGACCAGATGCAGAAATACTTGGAACGGTCGACCAGGTCGCGCCGGGGCTTAGCGACTTGGCCGTGGTCGGGATGGGCGGGCGGAGGGCCGTCCGACAGCGCATCGAACTGCGGCGACCCGACCGGCAGCACGCCCTCGTCGGCCAGCGTGCCGCCTGCGGCCAGAGCCGACAGTAGCCGGTGAATCGCGATCGAGCCCTCGCCGCGAACCACATAGTCGAACAGCGCGGGCGCATTCAGATCCTTCGGCGCAATGCTCGCATGAACCCCGCCCACAACGATCTTGGCCTCGGGCAGAAGCTGCCGCACCTCAGCCGCCAACTCGCGCACGGCCTGCGCCTGATTCGAGTAGCAGCCGAACCCGACCACGTCGGGGCGTATCGCCTGCAGCTTAAGCCGCAAAGCTTCGAACGGTTTCCGCTCGTGGGAAAGATCCAGAATTTCAACGCGGTGCGGCGAAGGCACGCCGCCGGCCACGATCTCCAGATCAAGCGGTTCCAGATGGAGGAAGGCGTGGAACCTGCGAGAGAGCTCAAGGATCAGGTGCGGTCTTACCAGCAAAACGTTCATGCTACCGCTTCTCCTCACGCGTCGACACAACGAGCTGATAGCCGTACTGCTGGTTCGCGATCACCATCCCCGTCGGCACCAGCCCGCCGGCACAGCAAGCGTAGTCGCGATACTCGACCGACCACATGCGGTGTCCCTTTTCGAAGCGGACCTTCTCGGCGAGGCGTCCGTCACGCCATGCGTAGCGGTACTCGGTGATGCCCGACACATCCGCCGCGGCGAAAATCAATCGCCCGCCTTGAACTTTGTACGGAGAGCCCTTCGGCGGCTGCCAGTCGAAATAGGCGTGCATCAGGTCGGCCCCTGCCGCCTGGGCCAAATCTCCTCCGCGTTTCGCCAACTCGGGATGGACAAACTTCCCTTCGGCATGCCCCTGGGTACACACGACATCGAACAGCTTGACCCCGATCGGCGTCATGCACGTGACGGCGAACGATCGCGTTGTCAGATCCACGGAGGCCACGCCCAGTGCGGTCAGCTCGTGCAGCTTATAACTGAAAACGATCGCGTTGACCTGTTCGAACTTCGGTGCGAGCCGCGATGCGAAACGGGCAGGCACGCCGTCCAGCGCCCCACCGCCGGAAACGAACGGTTCCGGATCGGGATACGGGCTGGTCACACATCCAGCCAGGACCATGCACGCCAACGCCATCGCAAAAGTGAACACCCTCATGCTTTTTCCTTTTTGTCGACTGACACATCCGCCGGATTCAGACGAGGCCACACCGTCTGCAAGGCGGGCAAGGCCAGCCACGCATAGAGATACCCGGCCGAAACGCCCGAAACCAGCGTGACGCCGATGGAGAAGAAAGCGGGGTGACGCGCCAACAACAGAACTCCAGAGCCCAACACCGCCGTCAGCGCAGACAAAGTCACCGCACGGAACACATCTCGGCGCATCCCGCGCTTGTGCGCATAGACCATGCAAATACCATAGTCCATGCACAGTCCGAAAAGAATGATGCCAGCGATCAGATTCGAAATGTTCAGAGGCAGACCGAGAAGCGCCATCCCCGCCCCGCCCCACACCATTCCGGTCACTGCGGGAATCGCAGAAAGGAGCACCATGCCCCCGCGTCGAATCATCGCCACCGTGATCGCCGCAATCATCAGCGCAGCCATCAGCGAGATCCAAGAGATCTCATGTTCAAAGGTCTTGCACAACGTCTTCGAGAACGCGTTCCGTGAAACCACTCGCAGCGACGGGATCTCCCCGTACAGCTTCTGCGCGGCCGCAAGATAACGCGGCTCGTCCGGCACAAACGTGGTCACGTGCGTGAGGCCTTCCTGCTGATGAACGAACCGTTCGCGCAGCGTCTTGAGAAAACCGATCGGCTCCGTCACCTGATCAGCGGGAGCCTCCCGCCACGTTGCGAACACTCCCCAAAACGCCTGAAACGCCTGCTCGGAAAACTCGAGCGAGGCAGACTCACGCGCCAAATTCTCACGGAAGGTCCGAACTTTTTCATCCGTCCAATACTTGGCCCATGCTTGACGGCGCGTCCGCCGGGTTTCATCCGACGGACAGATCGGCGATAGGCTGGAGATCACCGACGCCTCAACACCTGCAGCCAAGAGTCCTGCATAGAGACGGTCGTTCAGCCGAAGCGCAGCGTCTTCGTCTTTCGCGTCCACACAGAGAATCGCAGCCAGCGATTCGCCGCCGCCCCAGATCGATATCGCGCGCTTCTCCTCGTCCAGCGTGACGCGCGGCGTACCATCCAGCTTCGAAACATCCATGTCGAATTTCAAGCGGGAGTCTAGCCAAAGGCCTGTCAGGAAAACAACGCTGAACAGCGCAATGATCGCCCATGCGCCAGACCGCGAATACTCGAACGTCTTGAGCGCCGGGGCACCGATCCCCTGCTTTCGAGCGTCGCCCCCCGTCTTCTTGACAAACACAGGAAGGAACCAGAACGCATACGCCAGCGAAATGAGAATAGCGAACGAAGCGAAAAGCCCCAACTGACGGTACGCTGGCATCGCCGAGAAACAAAAGGCCACAAACACACAGAGTATGGTCAGCGCACTCAGCGTCACAGGCAACCGGATCAGTTTGAGGTTCCGTTCGGCCAGTTGACCTCGCGACACGACGTAGGTGTATATTCCGTAATCAATGGCGATGCCGGCGATGACGGACCCGAACCCCACCACAATATAGGAAAAGCTGCCGTACACACTGGCGGCTAAGACCAAAGCGGGGGGACTGGCGATAAACGGAATCAGCACAATTAGCCCGGCGCGCCAATCGCGGTAGACGCCGAAGAACAGAACGATCAGAACCAAGGTGATAGCGATCGACGTAATCGTGATGTCACGACGTATCACCGCCTCGTTTCCCGCAGTGTGCAAATGCCCGCACACGAGCCGTGCTTCCACGCCGGACGGAAGTTCGGCGGCGCGCGACTCGAGATGCTTCAACAGTCGCCGCACCCCAGTCGAGTCTGTCATGAGGACAGACGTCTGAAGCACCATCAGCAAATGACGGTGCTCCTGATCCATCAGATGCTGTTGCACAGGCACAGCGCGAAACCCTAAGGACGCGATGGCCGACATGATTTTTCTGACCGTCCGCCCGTTCCAATCCAACGGATCAGCCCGCGCGGCCGAGGCCGCGAACATTCCTTCCGGCTGCTGCACCCGCCGCCGCAACGCCTCCAAAGACCCGCGGATGCCGGCAGCCGAGGTGTCCGTCTCAAGCCTCGCGAAGTCGGCTTCCTCCGTGTAGTCCGGCAGTTGCCGCGCCAGACGCACGAAATCCTGCGCGATTTCATCCGTTCGAAAACGGGTGCTCATCGGCGTCGCCAATGCGGAATCAAGCCCAGCCGCATAACGGTCGGCAGCCGCAATGAGCGCGTCGGGGTCGGCAGACGAGTCGCGCATCGAGAAGGTGATCAACACTTTATCCGCGACTTGAATCTCACGAAGAAAGGAGAAGATGTCGCGCAATTCCGAACGGTCCGGCAGCATCACATCGATCCGGCCGTCAAACTTTAAGAACGGCAGGCACGCACACGAAAGAACCGTGATGGACAGCACCGCCACCGCAACGAACGTCCGGCTTTCCAGCTTTTTTCCGATAGCCGCTTTGAACGACGACGTCACTCCAACTCCCACTCTTTCGGCGAAAACGGCATATTGATCTCCGTCTCTTCAAACTTCAGAACGGTCACGTCGCCGCCTGCCTCGTCGATCTGAATCGACAAGATATACCGCCGATCCTCTCGAAAGCTAACCGTCACCGCTTTCAACATCTTCGCAGGCGGAGTCCCCTGTTTGGGCGAAAAGACAAAGACCGGGGGCGTTTCCGAACGCTGAACGATATCATAGTCTTTGGAGAGCATACTGTAATGCCCTCCAAACCAAGCCCGCAACTGCTCCGTCACAGCCGCGAAGATCGGATTGTTCGCCAGAGGTATCTTCTGCGTCTTGCCGGTCTCTCCATCCCACTGTTTCGCCTGCTTACCGTTGATCAGCAATACATACTTGATCGGGCTCTCGACACGCCAAAGGAGTTTATCGGGGACCTCCACCTGAATTACGCCGCGCGTAATCAGTGCGTTCTTGAACAAGGAGAGTCGCTTCTCCTGCACAAAACGGGTCCGAACGGTTTTCACATCCGACAGCGCCGTTTCCAGTCGGCCCAACACCGCGTTCGTCTGTCCGTCCCCCGAAGCTCTGACCTCCGGGACAAGCACCGCGAAGAACACGATCCCCGATGCCACACACCCACGCAAAAGGAGGGCACCCGGCCCCCGCCTCATTCCTCGTACCATGTTTTCAACTCCGCTTTAGAGACGAGCTTGCCATCGCGATGGACTTCCGCACGCACAACTCCGAACGTGCCCAACCGGGCCTCTTTGTGCAGCGAGACGGTCAGCGCATCGCCGACACGGACCGTTTCGAAAACTTCGAAATCGCGCGCCCCGACCAGCATGCCGCGCTGCGCGACGCCATCGGGCCGCACCTGAGTCCGGTATCCGTGCAAAGCCGCTGCGGCCTGCGCCATCAGCTCGAGGTGCGCGGCCTCCGTCAGCCGGCCCTCCCGGCAATGCGGGTTCGTCGCCGCTACGGAAGCCGTCACCGTCGCCGTCCGCTCCGCAACAGCGGTCAGGGCGTCGACCATCCGCGCCGGGGGCTTATGCGGCACAAGCCGCTCGGCGGAAATCGGCAGCGCGCTGCAATCGGCCTGCCCTTGATTGCGCCAGCACAACGGATCGGAACCCAAGTAGTTCCCCGTCAGCTGGAACGCCGCACCCCGGCAGCCATAACACAAGGCGGATTTTTCGCACTGCGCGCACGCTCCCTGGATCGTCTTCTTGTGATTGCGCAAATCCCCGATGACCTCGCTGTCGGCCAGAATCTTGGCGAGCGGTTGCCGCCGGATATTGCCGACCGGGAGCGGCACACCGACACATGGCATGACGTCGCCCGTCGCGTTCACCAAACAGGAGAACGAGTGCCGCAGACAGACGTTCCCCACCAGAGGCGGCTGGGCGTCCCACACGCGCCCAAACTGGTCGCGGTCCATGGCTTGGATCGTCTCGAACAGCCGGCGCGTCTCTTCCACGCTCGGCGACAGCTCGTGTCCGCTTTGCCGCGCCCGGCCCTGGGGAGTGATCATCTCGAAGTACGGCTCGATGCCTTCGGATCGCATCCAACGCCACAGTTCCGGCAGATCACCGATGTTCTGACGGCAGATCACCGTACTCAGAGCCAAGCGGGTCGAGGCCGAAGGATACCCGGCCGCCCGGAGGTTCCGGTACGCCTCATCCATGACCAAAGCCGCGCCGTCCACGCCCGCCAGCCAGTCCTGAACCCGGTGATCAGAAGAGTGCCATTTCAAAACGACATGCACGCCCATCTTGAAGAGCAGGGCGGCCATTGAAGACGTCATGTTCGAGCCGTTGGTGAACAGCTCAACCGCCAGTCCGCGCCCACGGATCCACTCGCAGAGCTCCGGCGTGAAATCGTACAGCATGGGCTCTCCGCCCAGCAGAATGATCTTCCTTGCGCCCAAGGCCTGCGCCTGCCCCACGACGTCGCGGATCTCTTCCAGCGTCAGTTCGTGCTTATCGCCGAGGGCCTGCGCATGACAGTCGCCGACATAGCAATACCGGCAGAGAAAGTTGCAGACGGTTCCGACTTCGATCTCCATGGTCAGCAAGCCATTTGCAGCTCTCGTCTTTGAGATTTCGTCTACCGAAAATTCACTGCCAAACAGTACCGACGCACAACTCATTTCAAGCAACCACCTTTTCGTTTTAAAACATATCTATTATGACAGATGGACGCCGTCTCATCACCGTCTTTTTTTATAGAAACGCGAGACACTGTCGAGCGGCAGCCTCCCCTGACGCCATGCACACCCCCATGACCCGGACCGAGGCAGCGGCCTCGAAGTCGGCCGACAGCGCCGCCCCAGCGCAAAACAGATTGGCCGCACCCCGGTCAGGCCGCAGGCACCTTGCCGGAATCTCGGACCAGTCGCCCGGAGGCAGATAGCGGTAACAGACGCCTCTTTGGGCGTCCCAACGCTCGACCGGCCATGCGTTGCGGACCACTCCGTCCCCGAACTTGCGTGCAGACAGCACATCCGGACCTGTCAGCACGTATTCCCCACACAAATGACACGTCTCCCGCTCCAACACACCCGGAGAGTATGCCGTCAGGCTCGCGCCTCGGAACGCAGGATGCCGCTTCAGAACGGCAGCAGCCAAGTCCGCGTCGCCCCGGGCACTGTTCACTGAGGCCGACGGAACCGCCAGTTTGATCCACGCCGTTCCGGCCACGCCCCCCGGCTCATATGTCGCAAAAGCCAGATGGCGCGGCAGCCTTCCAGCCTCGACCTCGCGGCGCAGCGCCATCGGAACCTCGACAGACAACCCCAGGGCGCCGGCTTCCCGCTCGTCGACCCCCTGCAGTTCGAAGCCGAACCCCGCCAAAGCAGGCGAGTCCGGCCACGTGACTGCAGCCCCCGCCTGACGGCAAAGGGCGGCACTTCCGGTACAATCCACGGCCGCTTTCAACCGCAGAGAGAGTCCCGACGCCAAAACCAGCTCGACGACTTTCCCGCCGTCGCAGAGCACGCGCTCCGGCGACTCACCTAGACACCTGCGGATATTCGGCTCCCGTGCGACCAGCTCTCCAGCACACGCAGCCAGAGCCTCGCCGCCCGCGAACGGAAGCACCCATAAACGCCCGCGGCGCAGAGCCTTCGCGCGGACATCTCCCTGCGCGAGCCGGGTGCAGAAATCCACCGTCGTTTCCCCATGGAGCGGTTCACCCGATCTTTCGCCGTCGGCAAGAAAAAGCCCGCACACGAAGCGGTGCAGCCCCCAAGTCGCCATGCCGCCGATCTGCGCATGCGCCTCAACCAAGGCGACGCGCGCGCCCAGTCGCGCCGCCGTCAGCGCAGCCACAATCCCGGACGTCCCGGCACCGACAACTACGATGTCAACCGTTTCGGTCATGTAACAACTCGGCAGGATTCAGAAGTCAGAAGAAAGGGACCTGAACGAAAGGCCACGACTACTGGCCGCAAAGAAAGATGGCCGTCCGGCAGACGGATGCGCGGAAAGCACCTCCACTCCGAATGGCAAGGTGAGCATGGCTTTCTCATTCAGTCCCCTGATTTCTGGCGACCCGAGAACTCAGCTGTCCGCCTCATCCAGAAGTCGCGCACGGAAGGTATCCGTCAAAGCCTCCACCTCTTCTTCGGACAGAAGGCCCTCGATGTACGATAGAACCGCGTGGTAGACACCCCCGCTCTGATTCAGAATGAGGCCGATCCCCGGCGGGGTGGGAATGACCGGAAAATGAATCTGGTCCCGCACGCGGCACCCCATCACAGCCGGCGTCTTCACGGTGGATTCCCCCAAGCAGGTGAAGCCGAAAGAGGCCAGACGGTTGCTGTAAAAACGCATGAGAAAACGCCAGTAAGCGCGAGCCGACAAGATCCTCATGAGCAGGTTAGCGTCTTCGATCGCGGCTGGCGCGCCCTCTTTCGCCTGGCTCATCAACTGTTCGCGCACGATCCCCGCCAGCGTGTTTCTGTCGGCCGCGGCCGCCACGGGAAACCGGAAATAAAGGAACGAAAGGTCGTTGAAAAAGAAATGCGGAGTCCGCACTGCTGACTTCGGCTTGTCAGTCGAGACTGACACAACGAAATGCGCATCCTCCTCCGCCCGCCTGCTGAAAAACGGATGGAAAACCGATGCCGCCGTGGCCAGAACATACGGCGTGAACATCAGATAGCCCGCCACTTTAAACGCCCGCTCTTGGATCCGCCGCGACTCTTCCACCGTGAAGGTCATCGCCCTGAAACGGAAGGGGCGCTGCGGCGCGTCTTGTGGCAACGCCAACCAAGAGGTGGCTCCTTCCGCCAGCCGACGCATCATCCGGTTAACTTTCTGTCCGCTCGCGAGTTTCTGACCCCAATGGTCCAACTGCGCCGGAGCCGTCTGCCGTGCCAGCGGAAATTCTTCGTGGCTCGCCTCGCCATTCGCCTGCCGGAAAAAGAGGTTGATGAAGGTCTCGGCGCCCACCGCATCGAACAGACAATGGTCAAACGAGAAGACTAAGACACTTCCGCCCGTTCCCACCTGCACAACGTCAAGGGCAGTCCTCCATCCGGGCAGCGCCGCATGCCTGTTGATCAACGTTTCGATCTGCTTCACAACGTCCGACTGCGTGGCATGTTCCGGCAAGAGGCAGTGCCCGATATGCAGCGGCCGCTCCGCATCTGCGGTTTCCGCATATTTCCAATAGGGCGCCAAACACCAGCACCGGGCGGACGCGCCCCACAGCACCGGGAACCGGCCACAATAGGCTTTGTACCCCGCAGTGAGCCGGTCCACATCGGGAACGCCCTCCAGAAAGATCGCCACCTGAAAAACGCAACGCCTTCCGGTCGTTTCCACCGTCCCTTGGCTCATCGCGGCGACGCACCAGTCGGCACCGCCCAAATAGCGTTTGTTGGGCGAACTCGGAACTTTCATTTCTGCAATGTCCGAACGATGCGTTGTGCCAAGACAGACAGCGAAGCGAAATCGTCGTTGGAGAGTCCAGATGACATCAGAGACAAGCCAAACTGTTTCTCGATGAACACGAGAAGATCCACAAAACCCATGGAATCAAGCCCCAGAAGGTGGAGGGGCTTGTCCGTCACCACATGCTCAGCATCGGCACCCACCAGCATCGCCACATGGGACCGCAGCTTGAGCAACACGTCATTCTCGATCATCGGCATACGCTTCTTCCTTAGCACCTTTTCGATTTCTTCGGGTTGGGCTCGACCGCCGGGAGCGCCTCGTCCGACCCGACGGTCAGGCTCTTCCTTACGCCTGCACGGTGATGACGCGACGACGCGTCCCACACACAGAAACAATTTGGATGCCCCCTTGTGCCAGCGGCGCAGCTTCGGCAAACAGCACCCCTTCACGCCGCATCAGCACAGCCGCCGCCAAATGGAAGGCCGCCCCTATGCGCGTGCTACCCCAGAATGGGGAATAACTCCGAAGGGCTGCACCGGCAGGCTCTGCCCGCTCACGCAAGGCAGCCTCATCCCCTCCCAACGCCTCCGTGTCGACCAAGTGGCAGGCGGCGTCCACCGACACTTCCGTGCCGACCGACACCCGTAGGCCGCCTTCCCGCTCCAACCGGAAGAAGACTGCGCCCTCACCCGGAACAAACTTCTTCGGCCACTTGCGCCGGACCACATGGGCCAGCACATCCGACAATTCATCGGCCGCACCGAGCAGAACCGAGTCGCAGCGTCCGCTCTCCAGCCAGCACTCCGCCAGCGTCAGAGCCTCCTCGAAGGGCAGGGCCAAATCCGCCAGATTCAAAGTCGGCCCGTGCAGCCCTGCGGCCGTCGCGATCATCGACGCGGCCGCAGCATGCACGGACTGAGAGAACACGGTGGGCGATGTTTTCGCATCCCCGAAATCCAACATCTCATTCACGAAACGGAAGACCGTCGCGTGCGGCCCGAACGCGGTCGCAAGAATAATCCCCGCGCGCTGAGGGTCCGCTCCGCATCCCTGCCACGCCTCCATCGCCGCCAGCAGCGTCATCTTGCAGAAACGGTCTGCCCGCCGCGCAGGAGCCAACACCGGGTTTCCCGCGAGCGCCGCCGGAGGCACCACCAACACCGGAACGCCCTCCTTCTCAAGCGTCTTCGCCTCTAAGGATTTCCCGGCCAGCAACGCTTCGCGCAGAGCGGAGACGCCCGTTCCTCCCGCAAAAACAATGCCCATGCCCGTGATGTTCATCGCCGCCCTCCTGGCCGGGCGATCACGAACGCCGCGTTGTTCCCGCCGAACGCCAAGGAGGTCGAAATCGCATGCGACCGCACAACCGGCGTCACCTCTGTCAGGGGCGCGAACGGAATCGCCTCGTCGCGCGTCGCAAACCCGATACTGGGAGAAATCCAACCTTCGCGCAGAGCCAGTGCCGTGAAAACCGCCTCGATGCCTCCCGCGGCTCCCAGCGTGTGCCCCGTGTATCCCTTGGTCGAAACCGCGCGGACACCGGGACCGAACACGCGCGACAACACGCTGCCTTCGATCCGGTCGTTCTCTTTCGTCGCCGTTCCGTGCGCGTTGACAAAATCGATGGCCTCTGCTTCTATGCCCGCATCCTTCAGCGCCGCGCGAACCGCCAGCTCAAGTCCGAAGCCTTCCGGATGCGGAGCCGTCAGATGATAGCCGTCTGAAGCCGCGCCGAAACCTGCCGCGATGAGCGACACAGCCCGGACGCGCCCCACAGCCGAAGACGCGCGCTCCAACACCGCTACACCCGCCCCCTCACCCAGATTGAGCCCTTGCCGCTCCCGGTCGAAAGGCCTGCACGGCTCGGGGCTCGTCACGCTCAGCGCGAAAAAACCGCTCGCGGGAATCGCACTCAACTCGTCCGCGCCCCCCGCCAAAACCGCGTCGCACAAGCCCGCACGCAGCCACGACATCGCCACGCCCATCGCATCGGTTCCCGAAGAACAGGCATTCACAACGGTCATCACCGGGCCGTCCGCACGCACAGCGCGGGAGACCCGCTCAGACAGGCTACCCCAGGCGAACCGCTCCGCCGTACCCAAAGCCGGGTTACCCGTCTTGCGGTAGTCCGCGTAGAACGCGACATCGTTCAGCTGGCAGGCCACTGTAGTCCCCAAGCAAACACCCAAGCGGAAACCTGGCGGCATCGGATTCAGACCGGCGTCATCCAAGGCCTGCCGGACAGCGGTCATCGCCAAATGGAAGGTGCGGTCTACCGACGGAAGGGCTCCCGTGACTGCGAACATCGGCAGAGGCACGGGCAGATCCGCAACCGGACAGGGAACCAAGGCCGGCCGGGCCGCCGTCTGAAGCGTCCGCAGCGACAACGCCACATCTGCGCCTGCGGCGGAGATCACGCCCAATCCGGTTATTGCAACTAAGTCGCTCATTTCCGTCCAGACGAATCCGTCACGCGTGGGTCTTCTCGTAAATGTACTCGGCCAGAGAGTTCACCGATTGAAAAACCCGCCGCCCCACATCCATGTCCTTGATTTCGACACCGAAATGCCGCTGCAGGATGACCACGATCTCGACGGCGTCCAACGAGTCCAACCCGATATTGCTGCCGAAAAGGGGCGCATCGTCCTGGATCTGTTCGACGGTCACATCCTGAAGGTTCAAATTGTCGATCAGCAACACCTTGAGCTTTTGCCGAATCTCCGAAAGCTCGTTCTCCCGATTGTCCATATCGCTCTCCTCGCTCCTTTTGGTTACCTTGTAGCTTCCATTATACCCAACCCGGCACTATTCGGAAAGACCGAGCTTCAAAAACTTGTTTAAAACTGCAAAGGGCACGTGGCCGTGAACAAGAGAAGCGATAGGCAGAGCTGAGAATCCATGCACACCCGGAAACGCCCACCGCAGGCCCGTAGAAACTAATTCTGTTCCGCTGAAAAAGTTAACCGCCAAGGCTTCACGACATCCCTACGGACTGTTTTTCCTCGTTTGTAGTGTGCCCTTAAGTGCATTGAGTTCAGTCAGGTGCCGCAATTCGGCTTTTCAGCAGAGCCCTATTTCCAGATATCTGAAAACAGGAAGCTCTGGTAAGGATAGCGCTGGGTGAACTCCGCCAACGCGTCTGCGAAAGCACCGACCCCCCTCCGCGACGACTGGCGGTCGTCGCGAGAAGGCGCGTCAAAGAGAACCGCTTCGTTCCGATAGCTCGTCACACCCGTTTTCGGCACGAAAAGGGCGACCACAGGACACTGCGCCGCGCGCGCCACGGCGAATGCGCTGACGGGAAAATGCGCGGCCGCGCCCAGAAAAGGCACGTCGACCGTCTGCCCGCCATACGAGCGGTCGCCCATGATGGAAACGATCTCACCCCGCTGCAAGCGCGTCACCATCTCGACCACGCACCCCGGCCCGGCGTCGGGGGGAATCACATGGAATCCTGCATCGTCGCCCCGCACATGCTCGCGCACGTCCGGCGTCTCCGCTTCACGCATCAGCAGAGACACGGGACGGTCTCCGGACAACTGCCTCAGATGGGGCAGCGCGAGTTGCCAGCCGCCCGCATGCGCAAGGAGCAGGACAAAACCGCCCTTCGTCTCATTGAGCTTCCGATAAACCTCCAGCAGCGAACGGCTGTCGAACTCGAACGTGCGCACCCCAGCGTTGTGCGCATGACGGTCGATCAGGCACTTCCCCTGACTGATGAACAGACGGTACACCGCGAAACGCCGCCAGCCGCACGAGCGGCCTGGGAACCGGTGCCGCACGTACGCGTCGGCAGCCGCCACTGCGGTCCGGTCAAGCGCCGCATAATACGCGCAGACGAAATAGAGCAGCCCATAGGCGCCGCGCAGCCCTGTCAAGCGCAAGGCCGTGCGGAAGAACCAGAACCCCAAAGCGTTGCCGCGCTGCACGTCGGGCGCGCCCGTCGGCTTCGGCTGCATCAGGGCGGAGGCCTTATAAATGAGCGCCCCGAATATGACCGCGAAAACGGGCGCAACAACGAGCGAGCCCACGGCCCACTCGTTGAAACACGCGAAGAGCTCCTGCGTGCTCCGAGGAAACTGCGGAATCCAGCAGCCATGCAGAATCAGGTGTCCCACGCCCATGCAAAGCCCGGGCGTGAACGGCGGAACAAACAGATTCTGGATGGCGAGCGCCATGACCTTGTTGAGATTGAGCCGCGCCGTCACATAGAGGATTGCGAGCGAGTGGAGCCCCGGTATCGGCAATACGGCCAGCAGCGTGCCCACACCGGCTGAAACGCCCAACCCCACAGGCGTCGCGCTCTCGTGCAGCAGTTTCCTGATGAAAGCCGCCGGACGCAGCATCTGCCGCCACGCTTGCTTTTTCGTTCGCGGCAGAAGGCGCCGCGCCGGCCACGGGCAGAGGCGCCGCAGCACCAGCTTGGCGTGCGTGTGTGTGATGAGCAGGTTGTCGCGGCCTTTGCGGAAATGCGTGATGCGCTCGCCGGACGGCGCGTACCATGTGGCGACCGGAACCTCGGCGAGCGGCAGACCGGCCCAGAACGCGCGCGTCAAAATTTCAACCTCGAAATCGTAGTGCCGACCGGATAGAGGAAGCTGCGACACCAGACCGACCGGATAGGCCCGATAGCCGCACTGCGTGTCCGCGCAAACAATGCCGGTCTCGATGGCGATCCAGAAATTGGAAAACGACCGTCCGAACTGGCTCGACTGCGGCACGTTCGGAACCGAAAAGTCGCGGACGCCGACAACCAGTGCTTCCGGCGTACGCCGGATCGCCTCCATGAACAACGGCAGATCGGAAGGCGCGTGTTGCCCGTCCGCATCGATCGTCACAAGGTGCGAAAAACCCTGTTCCCTCGCATAAGACAGCGCGGTGAGCAGCGCAGCGCCCTTGCCTCGGTTCTCCGCATGCCGGATCACCGTGACAGCCTCGCCCGCCAGCAGCGCCGCGAGATCGGCGTCCGTGCTTCCGTCGTCCACCACCAGCACATCCGCGATCTGTTCGCGGCACTGTCGCACCAGTGGCGCGAGCGTCGCCGCATGGTTGTACACGGGGATCGCGCACAAGGGCTTCACGCTATGAAGTTCAACAGACATGTCCGTCAGTGCGAGGGCGCAGGCGTGCCGTGCTCCCGTTTTTTCAGCAACAGATCGATCGACATCCCTGAATATCCCAACCGGTGAAGGAACGCCAGCCCGCTGTCGAACGCATCCGGAGGATAGACGACGTGACGGTGTTTCTTGAATGCGTCGATCAGCCGCTCGTTCAGCTTCGCGCGCTCGATCTCCGGAGAGAAGTAGTAGACCGGCTGCAACAGATCGGTCGCCTCGGTGATCACACCTTCGCGCAGCGCCCGTGCCGCCAGCGGCGTGCCGGGCAGGATGCGGATTCCGAGAAAGACAAACGAGGCGGCACCTTGCAACCGCAGGATATTGGCGATTCCCTCTTCGACGGTTTCCTTTGTCTCGCCCGGCCCGCCCATCATGAAATAGTGCGAGACCGTCACTCCCGCGCTCACAAAGCACGCGTGAGACGCCTCAATGTCTTTGAACAGAAACGCCTTCCCCATCCCTCGCAGGGTTGCGTCGGATGTCGCGTCCGAGCCCAGCTCGACTGCGTTCAGCCCCGTCGCTTTCATCTCCTCGATTACGTTGCCCTCGATGACCTCGGGGCGGAAGAAACCTGTCCAGGGAATGCGTATCTGCCGCTGCCGCATCGCAGCCACCAGCTTCCGATAGTGCCCCTCTTGATCGTTGAAAATCGAATCCGTGAAGAAGATCTGGCGGGCACCCTTCGCTTGCAGTGCCTGGATGTCGTCAATGACCGCGTCGCAGTCGCGGGGCCGGATACGGCGCCCCTCCAACAGCGGATAGGTGCAATAGGCGCAGCGATACGGGCAACCGCGCTTCGTCTGCAGGGGCGTCACGCCGCCGGACTGCTGATAGAACGACAGAATCTCGTCGTCATAGATGGCCGACATCATCCCGTCCGCGTCCAATGCCGAGTCCGCGCGGGAAATGCGCGGCACAGGCTTTTCGCCGCGCGCGAGCGCATCCGCCAGCTCGACGGCCAGCCGCTCGCCCTCGCCGACGATGCCATAATCCGCACCTGTCGCTTCGAGCACGCGCTCCGGCAGGACGGAGAAACCCGGTCCGCCGATCACGACAGAGGCCGTACAGCTCGCGCGCACCGCCGCAACCAGCGCCGTCAGCTGGTCGATGTAAAGCACCTCGTTACAGGCGTTCACATTGTCGAGGTTCCGAAATGAAATGCCGACCATGCGGGGAGCCTCTTCCGCAACGGTCGCGCGCAGCTTGTCCAAAGAGAAGGCGTTGGCCAGCATGTCGTACTGACGGACCGCATGCCCAGCCTTTGTCAGAGCGGCCGCGATCACGGACATGCCCAACGGATAGACCGGATAAGGCGCCACCACGGGGTTGCAAGTGAGCAGGAGAATCTTCATGTTTTGGAGGGTCCCTTTCCCCAACGGGTCCGCTCCCGCCGATGGCCGACATCCGGGTTCGTGCCATCCTTCAGCTCTTTGTGAATCACGCTCAGGAAGAGGCGGGCCATCCGTGTGGCCGCGTCGGCTTCCCGGTAGAAGGCATCCCAAGCATAGTGGTACATGCGCTCCAAGGCGTCGGGCGTCATCTTGGCCGGACGGTAGACCACCTCCGACCCCGTGTAGCGTATCCAGTCGTTGTGGAACACGCGGCCTTCCCGGTCCAACTGCTCGCGAACCGGCGAATGCGGAAAGGGCACGAGGACCGTGAACTCCGCCATATCCAACTTGAGCTCCAGCAGAAAATCGACCAGCCGCTTGACGTCGTCCTCCGTTTGGTCATCCAAGCCCAGCAGAATCGTCCCCTCCACTCCGATGCCGTAATCGTGCAGACGGTTGATACGCCGCTTGATCCCCTCCGTCACGCCCGCCACCGCCTGATACACATACCAGCAGCCCGCTTCCGCAGCCAGCTTCAGGACCTCGTCGTCATCGAGAATCGGATGCGAAACCCACTTCTTTTTCAACGGCGCGATCGCCCGGAACAGCTCCTTCTCCCACTTGCCGTCCTGCGCAAGCGAGTTGTCCACAATGAAGAACCGGTTGTTGGGAATGTTCGCCATTTCATCAACCACGGCGCTGATCGGACGGGGACGGAAAACCCGTCCGCCCAGAAAAGGCGTGCAACACGGAAAGCAGTTGAACCGGCACCCACGCGAGGCATGGATCAGATCCACCATCTGCACCCCGCGGAAATTGTAGCTCTGCCGGTTCAGAATGTCGCGCCGCGCCGGCCCAACGAGCCGGATGTCTGGAGGGTTGCGGAGATAGTCGTAAATCGGCTTCAGGCACCCCGCCTTGAAGTCCGCGATCACCGCTTCCATGCGTCCCTCTGCCTCGCCCAGAAAGATGCAGTCCGCATGCGCCTGCGTCTCTTCGGCGTGCAGCATCGTCGCGATGCCGCCGAACATCACCGGGATGCCCCTCGCCCGATAGGCATCGGCGATCTCCCACGCCCGCGGCATCTGGCACGTCAGCATCACCGACAGGGCGACCAGATCCGGCGAGTCGCCGAGCGTCAGCGGATTGACATTCTCGTCCACAAACGTCACCCCAACGTCCGGCGGCAGCGTCGCCGCAAAGCAGACCGGCCCATGCGGGGGCAAGTGAAACTCCGTTTGGTGCTGAAGTTTCGGCCATCGGGGATAAATCAGTTTCAGATTCATGAAGTCACCTTTTCGCTCGCCGCCAAATGCCCATCCAGTGTCACCACGGACGCACACGCCTCCTCCGAAGTCACAGACAGGATCACAACCGCATCCGCCAAATCATCCGCCGTCAGGCCGCGTGCGGCCCTCAGCGCGCAACCGTCTCCGCCGTCTGGCTCCGCCACATAGAGTAGCGGGCCCGTCAGGCGGCAGGCGATCGCACACTCGGCCGCCACAGAGGTCGGCAGGGTGTAAACGAACAGCTGCCCCCTCCCCAACACGCGCCCGGATCCCACATAGTCCGAAAAGTACGCGCGGTTAGCCGCCCCGCTTCCGGCGCGGTCACACGCGATGACGCCGACGCGGCTCCGCAAAAGCCCGTTTCCGTCCGGCGTCAGTCCCGCTTCTTCCAACGCATGGGCAATCGCGTGAAAGGCCATCCGAGACTCGGCACTGAACCGCCCGAAGTTTCGCGGCCGCACAAAGGCCCCATTCGCTGGCGGCTCGCTCACCGCAGAGCACGTCCCCCTGCCCGCTACACGCAGCTCCCTCTTCGCTGCACGAACGCCCCCCGCCTGGGGGAACGGCGTCAACGCGAGAGCAAGCGCCGCATTGACGCCGCCGAAACCGGAGTTCGTTTTCAGCACCACGCCCGAAAGAGAAACCGGGCACGCGGCCTCTGTGACCCACCCTTGCGCATCTTGCGAAACACGCCGCAGACCCACCGTCGGCGGAAGCTGTCCCCGCCGCAAAAATTCCAGAGAAAGCAGGGTCTCCGCCAGGCCAGCCGCGCCCAACGTATGCCCCATGCCGCCCTTCACGGAAAACGTCGGCTGCGCCCGTTCTCCGAAAACCCGCCTGAGCGCCAGCATCTCCATCTGGTCGTTGTAGGCCGTCCCGGTGCCGTGCGCGCACACGGCGGATACATTCTCCGGCTCACACCCGGCCATTCCCAGCGCGGCGCGAATCGCCTCCGCCAGCGGAGCGCCGTCACGCGATGGCCCTGTCAGATGGTTCGCATCGCACGTCATTCCCCAGCCGCCAACGACACCCAGGCACGGACGCCGCTCACGCTCAGCCCGCTCCCGGCTCATCACCAGCGCGAACGCCGCAGCCGACCCCAAGGTCACGCCCCGGCGGTCTGCATCAAACGGCTTCGCTCCGTCCGGATCAACCGCCATCAGCGCGGCGAAACCCGAAAGCACAAACTCCGAGACGAGGTCGCAGCCAACCACCAGAGCACACGAAGTCTCGCCCCGCTGAATCGCTGAGGCCGCCAGAGCAAGCGCCGCCGTCGACGACGCGCAGGCCGATGAGACCACCTGCACCGGTCCGCCGGACAGTCCGAGCGTCTCGGCGATCCTCTGCGGCAACAGCGAAAGCCGGCTCTCATCGGACGGGGCCGCACCAGAAAACACCTCCGACTCCACCCTGTCGATCTCGCCCACCGTGGTCGCAACGTATACGGCGGAATCGGCCGGAACCGGACTCGCGCCGACAAACAACTCGCGCACCAACGCCAACAGGCGCGAGGCTGGAGCCTGTCTCTGCTCGGCAGAAGGGATGGCCCCCACAGGCAGTTCCGCCAGCGCCGGAGGGAAGTCGACGCCTGCCGGACGGAACGCCCGCCTTCCAGCCAGCAAACCCTCCGCGCAGCAAGCGACGCCCGCACCGTAGGCGGAGGTCAGCCCCTGCTCCACGAGCACGACTTCGCTCAGCCTTGCAGACATGCGAACTCCCCCCGGCGCCATTGCGCCAGACATTCCGCCCAGATCCGGGGAGCCGCAAAACAGACCGCCGCGCTCCTCACATCCACAAACACCTGCACGGTCCGCGCGGCGACTCGCAGCGCGCCGTCAGGCCCATGCACCTGATAGGACGTGTTCAGCCGGGCCGCCTCGGTGCCATGCAGCCACGCCGTGACCGTCAGCTGCTCGTCCAGCCGCGACGGGCTCAAGTACTCGACCTCGTAGGAGACCACCGGAGGCTGGATACCCGCCGCAAAGAAAGCGGCATGAGACAGGCCGCAAGCATCGCGGAGAACCGCTGAAGCCTCCTCAAAAAACACCGTGTACCGGCCGAACCAGACGATGCCCATCGGGTCGACCTCTGAAAAACCGACGCGGTGCGTCACCGAAGCGTGAAGTGCTGGATAAGCAGCCTCTTCGGGAAACGACAGATGTTTCACACGCCGACGGCTCATGATGCGCCTCCTCGACTGCTATCTGGCACCACAAAGAAAATCAATTCGGCGATCTTCTCCGCTCCGCGGAACCAGCGTCCTCTCACCTTGATTCGCCCTGAACTGTCGGCCTCGGGTGTCCCTTTGAACGAGAACCCGATCTCCTCATCCGGCAGCACGGCGTTACAGAACTTCACGCTCGAGAGCCGTTCAAGGCGCAGGGGGTGCTTCATGACGCGTGACACCAGCCTCACCGCCGCGTCGATCAGAACGACGCCCGGCAACACCGGCGCAAGCGGGAAATGGCCAATGAAAACAGGATCCGTTCCTGCGAAACGGACACGGGCCTCTCCCCCGTCGGCACCCGGTGTCAGCTGAATCACTTCCATGATGCCTCCTCCGCCTGAACGCGCAAATCGAAAAACCGCACGGGTTTGCGCGACTGGGGCACATACACGCGCCGCCGGATGGCCTCTTCGCTCTCCACGCAAACCTCGGGGCGAACGCGCAACCGCGCCTGAAGCAGACTCTGGATCTTCCGTTTCAGTTCCGGCGTGTCCAGACTCAGCGCCACATGCACGCGAACCCGGTCCGACAGACCTTCGCTCTCAACTTCCAAATAGTGTTCGCTGATTTCAGGAACCCCGTTCAGCACCTCGAAAACCGTCGCCGGATAAAAAGTGGTGCCACGGACTTTCAGCATCTGCGCACGCCGGCCGAGAATGGGACTCAGTCGAAGCGTCTGACGCCCGCATGAGCACGGCTCCTCGATGAAAAAGCCGATGTCCCCCGTACGGAAGCGCACCAGCGGCATGCCTTCGACGCCCAGAGGCGTGACCACAATTTCACCCGCCTCTCCCGGCGGCAGAACCCGTCCCGATTCGTCCACAATCTCCAAGAGACCCAGATCCGGCGCAGCGTGTCCGCCACACTGGGAGGCGCATTCGCAGAACGACGTGACGATCTCTGAGGAGGAGTAGGTCGAGAACGCAGGCGCGCCCCAGAGTTTCTCTAACTCCAAGGCCAAAGCGGTCGCCTTCAGCGATGCGTCGCGCAACGGCTCCCCAATGCAGATCAACCCCTTGACGCCCTGAGGCGGCCGCCCCGACTCGTGAAGATGCCGCCCCAGCTTGCGCAGGAATCCGGGCACCCCCACCAGAAACGTGGGCCTCATCAGCGCCAGCACCGAAGCGTGTCCCTCGGCCAGATTGAGCCCGCTTCGCACGCTCGCGGCACCGACAGCCTGCGCCCCGAGGCAATAGGCATACCCCGCGACGAAGCACCGGTCCAACGTGCAGGTCAGCAGCACGCGGTCCCCGCGCCCCATCCCGCACCCTTTGAAACAGACCGCTTCGTTGTAGGCGAGACGCTCAAGATCCCGCGCCGTGTACATGACAGTCGTCGGAATCCCAGTGGTCCCCGACGACTGTACGATATCGCGTACCGCAGCGCGTGGAACTGCAAGAAACGCTTCGTTCTGTGCCTCGAGATCTGCCTTGGTGGTGAATGGCAGCTCGCGCAGGGCCTCCAAGGGAAATCGGCGGGCAGAGGGTGAAACCATCCCCGCCAGCGCACGCGTATAGAAAGAGGAGCGAAGACAATGGCCGAGATGCCGCGCAAGAAGCGCCTCCTGCTTCTCCCGGATCGCCGCCGGGGGACAGAATGCCAGATTGAAAGATCGGCGTAGCGGCGTCATGCGGGCACTCTCATTCGGTCCACCTCTTGCTGGATCAGACGGTGGACGTGGTTTTTCAGGCTGAACGGCGTCATGTCGCGATACTCGTCCCAAGCCAACTCGGGGAGGCAACGGACACGCACAGTCGCGGGCTCGAGCACCAGAGAACCCCGCGCCGGCGAATGCGCGTTACCGGTGATGCACATCGGAACCAGCGGCGTGCGTGTGGCCAGCGCCACCCGGAACATCGCTCCGTGAAAGGGTCCCATGGGTCGCTCGCCCGCCCGCGTGCCCTCGGGAAAAGCCACGATCGAAATCCCTTCGGCCAGCAAACGGGAGGCTGCCTCCTGGAACGCCTCGGCCGACATGGCCCGGATGTTAAGATAGCCGGCCCACCGCGCGAAGATTCCCCACACCGGCAGCTTGAACGGCCACAGGTTCACCACCTGCACGGTCGCCTCCGGCAGCAGCGCCACGAGAAAGGGATCGGACGAAGAGACGTGGTTTGACACGAAGATTTTCGCGGTCCTCGGCGAACGTGCCGGCGATTCGTAGACGATGCGGATGATGGGCCGTGCCAAGCCGCAGATCACGCCGTATCCATACCATGCGATCATTCGTCTGAACCTGCGCATGTTCTCGCGATGCGGAGCGAAAGGCGCGCCTGCCGCAACAATAAAGGCCAACAGCGGAACCGCCGCACTGGTATAGGCCACCAACAGCGGATAGAAAACGAACGCATAAAGGATGGCGCCAGCTCGTTTCATGTCTCCCTTTTCGTCTTGCGGGCTTCCGAATCCGAGACCCGCGTCAAGCGCCTTTCTCTTTCTGGATGGTCTCAATGAAGGCGTACACGTCGGCCAGCGTACGAATGGCTCTGACGCGCTCGTCGTCGCGAATCTGAACCGCGAACCGCTTCTGAATCGCCACGACCAGGTCCACCGTGTCGAGGCTGTCCAATCCAAGATCAAGAAAGATGTTGGCTTCAGGAACCAGGCGCTCGGGCTCTATCTCGAAAGATTCAGCGAAAACGGTGTTGATGATCGACACGATCTCTTCTCTCGTCATATTCACTCCATAATACAAGCTGTTAGCTGTTCAGGCTGTAGCTCTGAAAATCCACAGTCTGAACCCCTTTCCCGACTCATTCATATCCGGCACACCAGTGAAGCGTTGATTCCGCCGAACGCGAAGCTGTTCTTCATGAAGCACCGTGCCGCAGTCGGCTCCATCTCCGTGACATGCCGGATTCCTTTGCACTCCTCCGCAACCCGCCCCAGATTCCGCGTCGGATACAGTCTCCCGCGTCTCAGCCCCGTGACCGTCGCGATTAACTCAATCACGCCAGAAGCGCCAAGCGTGTGGCCGAAATTCCCTTTGAGACTGCTCACCGGAACACGCTCTCCCAGCACAGAACGAATCGCAGCGACCTCTTCGCCGTCGCCCTGCAGGGTCGCTGTCGCGTGCGCGCTCACGTACTCCACGTCGGAAGGCGCACATCCCGCGTCCGCCAGCGCGACACCCATGCATCGAGCGATTCCTTCGCGGTTTGACTCGCTGATGTGCGATCCGCCGCTGCATGTGTGGAAACCCAGAATCTCTGCGTAGACCGTCGCGCCACGCTGCAGCGCCCGCTCGCGCTCCTCCAGCAACAGGATACCCGCGCCTTCGCCGCAAACCAAACCGTCGCGCGCCACATCGAATGGGCGCGACGCCTCGTCGGGCCGGTCGTTGTAACCTGTGGAGGCTGCCATCAGCATGTCGAACGAACCCGTCACCGTCGGGTGCAGTTCCTCTGCGCCGCCGCAGAAAACCGCGTCCTGACGCCCCGTCCGGACCAGGTCGAACGCCGTGCCGATCGCCTGCAAGCCCGAAGCGCAAGCCGCATTCGTCGAAAGCAGCATGCCTTGAAGACCCAAGTACTGCGCCAGGTTCATCGCCACGGTATGGGACAGGCACTGGAAGAACTGCATGGCCTGCAGCTGCGAAAAGTCGTGCTCAGGCAGCATCGTTTCAAACACGTTGTTCAGCGTGATGGCGCTCGCCGTCGTGGATCCCGCGACGCACCCCACGCGACCGCCGCCGAGCGAGCCCGCCTCGCACTGCGCGTCCAGCAGCGCCTCCATCGCGGCCTGCGCCGCAAAGATGCTCATGCGCCCCATGGACCTGCGGTTCTGCCGGGGGATCGCCTTCTCGTTCTTCAGCTCGGCCGGCGCAGCGATCAGACTTCGAAGCCCCTTGTAGGCTGCCCACTCCGGCATCCTGCGGATTCCGTGACGGCCCGCGTCCAGCGCCGCCGTCTGCTCGCCCACGTTTCCGCCGATCGGCGAAACCACACCCATTCCTGTAATCACAACCCGTTTCATCTGTCAGTCAGCTTGCCCCTTGAAAAACTCTCTTGTCGAACTCGTCCTTGCCCACCATCTGCCGGACGACGAACACACCCGACATCATCGCCCCCATCACTCCCGGAAGCAAGGCGCTCTGCCCGGCCGCATACAGGTTCCGTCCGGGCAACCGACCGAACAAGCCATATTGCCCCACTTTCTGCATGATTCCATAGGCGCTTCCGCACGGCGAATGCAGGTAATCCCTGAACGTCAGCATCGATGCCGCATCCACCCACCGGACGCGGTCCGCATACTGTACGAAGCGGCTCAGACGCAACAAGATCGCCTCAGCCCTCTGCCGTTTGTACTCGCCATACGCTTCAGGCCTGCGCCCGACCTGTGAATGCGTCCATGATACCACATCCTGAGCGAAAGACAACTCCAGCGCCGAAATCGAAGGCGGCGTGCCGGTCGCGGCGTTGCCTGGCACCTCGATCACCACCAGAGGCCGCTCGCCTGCCGTTGCGGGATTCATCATCACATCGAAACCCGTGTCTGGAAACTCAGAGAAAATGG